>Ga0180009_10007252_pt1 | contig 11398 bp, 10 predicted proteins | sample OS_PC_MetaG_FD_123537 | JGI IMG/M metagenome (GOLD analysis project Ga0180009, IMG submission 123537) | Groundwater microbial communities from the Aspo Hard Rock Laboratory (HRL) deep subsurface site, Sweden - OS_PC_MetaG | ecosystem: Environmental > Aquatic > Deep subsurface > Groundwater...
TGGTCGAATTTGGGTTAATTCGGAAGAAGGCAAAGGAACTGAAGTTGGCTTTACTCTTCCAATTCAAGAAACCGAGAACAATTTAACCGATAAAGTTTTGACTTTCCACTCTCCTGTCTTAGTAGGATAACAAATAATCATTAAAATCTAGACCATTTGTTTAATTTGGTTTTCCACTCTTTTCATTGGACACTATCTCGATTTCTCCATTTAAATCTGTTCTTAAAATCATAATGTTAAATTTTTTTAAAAGAACAACCGCCTCCTTAGACGAATGGCCATATTTATTTTTGCCAACCGAAATTACTACTAGCTTAGGATTAAGCCTTGTTAAAGATTTTTCACCTAACGATCCTTCTCCTCCATGATGAGGCACTTTGATAATATTTATATTACTTAAGTCTTGCTTTTGAGAAAGCAGTAAGGAGGAAGTATCCCCAGTAATTAAAAATTTGAAACGGTCACAACTAAGAAGCAAAACCAAAGATGAATCATTGCTTATTTCGTTAATATTGCTTGCCTGATTTAAGATTGATATTTTTGTGTTTTCACTTGGCCAAACAGCTTTAATTTTAAATTGTCCTGCTATATCAATCCGATCTCCTTTTTTAAGATAGCTAGCGGTTAGATTATTCTCTGCTAATAATGCCTTAAGCTTATCCATTTCAAGCCTGTTCCGCCTTGATTTTGTGTGCAAAATGGATCATTTTATATCTTTTTGATACAGCAAGTCCTCCAGTAGGATGATCTGCATGCTCGTGCGTAACAATAACAAGCTTAATTGTCCGATCCCAAAAAAGCATATGCCTAGACAAGCAGGTCAAGCAGAATTATCTGGTCCCCCATCGATTAATACATCGGTACCATCTGCCGTTCCTATATATGCAACATCTCCTTGCCCTACATTGCAAAATACTAAAAGGAACTTGCCGTCGTTGTGTTCCATAATACTTAAAGACAAAGATCAAAAGCAAAGCAAGTGCTGCAAATGTTAAAAAACTAACCGCTTTTTCATTTTTTTCTTCATGAATAAAAACAGAACTAAAAATAGAGAATAATACGAAGATACAAGCTGCTAAGGGAAAACTAAATTAATATTTCCGGAAAGCAAGGAGAATAAATCAACCGCCCCTTTAGCATCTTCCGCAAATTCATGGAGTCATCCATATTGTTATCTTTTCTGCAGTTGCAACTCTCACTCCTGGCAATCTATCTAATTCCGAAGATGTTGCTAGATTGATATTAATTGATCCAGCTTCGTTTGGAGACACTGCCGAAAGGACCGTCTGTGAAAATACCCCTTCTCCTAAGTCTGGTGTATGTATTTTCATGCCATCTTGAAGTTTTGCAGCAAGATTAACATTTTTTGAAATCCACTTTCTATTAGCATCTTTGGAAAGCCCAAAGACTGCAATTAATGCATCTTGAATCCTAGACTCTGGTTTTATTTTGTAGACAGACAGCAACTTCGACATCCACTATATCTCTGTCTGGCTTACCTCTCTTTCTTCTGTATTAAAAATAATATCCAAAGGGTTTAATGAATTAAATAAAGATATCAAACCATATACTAAGAGTGTCAAACAAAATAATCCGAACACAATCAAGATTTGATTTTATCCTAAGATTAGAGAGTGTTTCTCGAGCAGGTCTTCTGTTTTAAAATTTCTAATTTTTAAGAAATCTCATGCATTAAACTTAGATTAACTTTCTTCTATAACAAAGTTAAATATTTTTCCTGGTATGTAGACAACTCTTTTAACTTTGCCTTTTAAAAACGACTGAACCTTCTTGCTCTCTTTTGCCTTTTTCTCGATAAAGCCCTTATCTTTTGATTTTTCACTTTTAACCTTTAAGGTCTCCCTAATTTTCCCATTTACTTGAACTACTATTAAGACTTCATCTTCCTCTAAAAACTTTGGGTTATGTTCTGGCCACTTGGAAAGATGGATGGAGTTAAACTGATTATTAATTATTGATGATTGATTATTTTTATTCGTAAATCGTTGAAAAAGATCTTCTGTAATGTGCGGGGCAAAAGGCGCCAAAAGCTTTAAATATGATATAGCAAAATCTATACCAACCCTTTCCCTGGTTGCTGTAAAATTATAAAGCTCCATTAGCTTTGCAATTGCGGTGTTATAAGAAAATTTATCTATATCCTTTGTTACGCCTTTTATGGTTTTGTGAAGCATCTTAAGTGCCTCCTTATCACTTTCTTTCTCTACTAGCTCAACATTACTAGTAAACAATGTCCAAACTCTTTTTAAAAACCGATTCATTCCTTCTATTCCTGTGTCGTAAAAATCTCCTCCCTGGCTAAACTGACCAATAAACATTAGATAGCAACGCAGCGTATCTGCTCCAAATTTTGCAATATATTTATCTGGAGTTATAACATTTCCTTTGGATTTGCTCATTTTTGCCCCTTCTTTAATTAAAAGTCCGTGGGCAAAAAAACGCTTATAAGGTTCTTCGAAGTCTATTAAATTTAAGTCGTAAAGAAACATCGTTACAAAACGAGAATATAAAAGATGCAAAACCGCATGTTCTGCTCCACCAATATAGATATCTACTGGAAGCCATTTTTTAATTCTTTCTTTGCTAAAAATTTTATCTTTTGTTTCCGTGGAAACATATCTTAAAAAATACCAAGCGCTATCTAAAAAAGTATCTGAAACATCGGTTTCCCTAACTGCATCGTTTTTGCAATTAGGACATTTTGTGTTATAAAACTCAGGGTGGGTTGCAAGTGGAGATCCTCCAGTTCCAATCGGCTTGTAATTTTCTATGTAAGGAAGCTTAACCGGAAGATCCTCATCTCCCACTGGAAACCAACCTGCTGAATTCCATTCAGCAGGTTTTGAAACTTCCCGATGAGAATTAGGGCTCTGAAGATCAGCCCAGCTTATTCCTTGATCTGCACAGGTAGAACAAAATACCATTGGAATCGGCGGTCCCCAATAGCGCTGTCTGGAAATAAGCCAATCGCGAAGATGAAAATTAACTTCTTTTTTCCCAAGTTCTTTATCTTGAATCCATTTGATTGCTTTTGATATGTTCTGAGGTACTTTCCAGCCATCCCAATCTCCAGAATTGACTATTTCCCCACTCCCAACATAAGCCTCCTTAAGAATATTTCCACCTTTTATAACTTCTTTTATTTCTAGCTTGTATTTTTTTGCAAAATCATAATCTCGCAGGTCGTGAGCCGGCACTGCCATAATTACCCCTGTTCCATATCCCATAACTACATAGTCTGCAATCCAAATCGGAATTTCTTTTTTTGTTACAGGATTTATTGTATAAACCCCAATAAACACTCCAGTCTTTTCTTTATCCACCACTGCTCTTTCTTGCTCACTCTTTTTCTTTGCTGTATCTATGTATTTTAGAATCTCATTCTTGCGAGCAATTGATAGGTTAGTCTGCCAATCTAAAATTTCAGAAACTATCGGGTGTTCTGGAGATAAAACTAAAAAAGTAGCTCCAAATAAAGTATCAGGCCTGGTAGTAAAAACAGGAATTCTGAATTCTGAATTCTGAATTCTGAATTCTATCTTCGCTCCCTCGCTTTTACCAATCCAATTAATCTGAGCGATTTTAACTATCTCGCTCCAATTAAGCTTGGGAGCATTATTTAAGAGCCTATCAGCGTAATCTGTAATCTTAAAAAACCACTGCTCTAAGTCTTTTTTAATAACCTCTGTATCGCATCGTTCGCAAACCGATATCTGTATTGTTTCTGTATTTTCTTTTGACTTTGAAATAACCTGCTCATCGGCAAGCACAGTCTTGCAAGACGGACACCAGTTAACCGAAGCTTTCTTTTTGTAAGCTAAACCTTTTTTAAACATTTCGGCAAAAATCCACTGAGTCCATTTGTAATAATTGGAGTCGTAAGTTTCGACTGTGTGCTTCCAATCAAAAGAGTTTCCAATGGAATGAAGCTGGCGATAAAAGTTTTTTTCGGAAATTTCTGCCTGCTCTATTGGATGCTTGCCAATCTTTAAAGCGTAATTTTCGGAATGAATTCCAAAACCATCTAGTCCAATTGGCTCAAACACATCGTAACCCTTCATCCTCATAAACCTAGCCCTAATATCTGCACCTACAAAGGCATACATATTCCCAGCATGAAGCCCCTCCGCCGAAGGATATGGAAACATCATTAGGTTATAAAAGGGGTTTTTTGCATTATCTAAATTTAAACTAAAAGTATTTTTGCTTTCCCACACCTTTTGCCACTTAGATTCTAACTGCACAGGATTGTATTTTTGCTCGTCTTTTTGACTCATAGCGCAATTATAGCAAGATGATTGAAAATTGGAAATTGCTGATTGCTAATAAGTATTGCAGTTTCTCTCTCTATTTACTACGATAGAAGCAATTACAAACTTTACAACTTTATGACTTTCCTATATCAATCGCTAGTTTTAATTATTTCATTCTCTTTAATCTATGCCTTTCAGGATGCTTCTCTTTTTGTTTATACAATTCCTGTTATTGGTCTATTGGTTCTTGTATATTTAATACTTTTTGCCCGTCAGAAAAACTTTTCTTTTTTAACCTCCGGAGGCGGACTACTACAAATATTTACGCTTAATACTCTAGTTTTACTTCTAATTTTTTCTACGGACGGCTTTAATTCTCCAATTTTTTTTCTGCTTTATTTCTTAAGCTTTGGAATTGCTTTTGCCTTTAATCCAGCTTCTATTTTGGTTTACATAGTCGGCGTTATTCTTGTCTTCCTACCAATTGCCTTAAAAGATAATGTTACAGATAATTTTATAAAACTTGGTGTTTTAGCTCTGGTTTCTCCCCTTGCTTTCTTTTTTGCTCAAATGTATCAGAAAACCGAAGAGCAGGAAGAAAAAATCGAAGAGATTAAAGAAAGAGCTCAGGATGCTGCAAGCACAATTACCTCCGACGTAGAGAAACTTTTAGGAAATGAAAAAGAGATACTAAAAGAAGAAGATATGGAGAAGCTAAACGAGATCCTTGAAGAAGCCGAAGACCTTAGGCAGGAAGCCAAGTGATAACTCAAAATTCAAAATGCAAAAATGCAATTTAAAATTCAAAATCCTCTTTCTCTTTTTAACTTTTAGTTTTTTGCTTCCAATTTTTAACCCAAGCACGGCCAGGGCCCAAACAATGTCCAACAGTAGCTACATTATTCAAATGGGAAACTTAAACATGTCGGCTGGAAAACCAACTGGGGCTCAATACAGCGTAAGTTTCACTGCCGGACAAACCGGTGCCGGGCTTTATTCCGGATCAAACTATAAAGTTAAATCTGGATTCCAATATATTTATCCGTTTATTGGCTTTGCTTTTTCTATTTCATCTATAGAAATCAACTTTGGCACTCTTTCTGCCACAAACCCTGTAACCAGAACAAACACGCTAACCGTTTCCAATCAATCAGCCGGAGGCTACATGGTAACAGCCTTTGAAAATCACCCTCTTTTAGTACCAGCAACAGGAACTAAAATCCCAGACACAACTTGCGATGGAGGATCTTGCAGTGAGTCCCTAGCAGCTGCTTGGACCAACCCGCTAACTTACGGATTTGGATACCGTTGCGACGCAATAACCACAAACTATTGCGTATCGGACTTTACAAATGGAACTTATTACAAACAGTTTGCAGATGATTCTAATTCCGAAACTGCACAAACCATAATGGATAGCAGTGTTTCCGGGAAAAATCAACAAGCCGAAATTACTTACAAGGTTAATATTTCGGCAACTCAACCAGCAGGCCAATATAGCAATGTTATAACATATATTGCTACCCCAACCTTTTAGGCTGGGAAATTTCTAATTATTAATTTCTAATCAAATTATAAATGACAAATAAACAAATAAACAAATTTACAGTTGGAGTTAAATTAATTGGCTATTGGATTATTGGATTATTGGTAGTATTGGTAGTATTGGTAGTATTCTCAACCGAAGCCGAAGCGTCTTCGGTTTCCCTGAGTGTAAATCCTCCTATTCTTCAAATTACGGCAAAACCACCGGCAAAAATCACAGCTCCTATTAAAATAAAAAACTTAGGAGAAGAAACTGTAGAACTCCAAATACTACTTAAGCCCTTTACTGCTGCAAAATCAGAAGACGGAAAAGTACAATATCTTCCCCAAACAAGATCATTTGACGAAGAATTTCCAATCTTAAGTAAAATCCGATTATTCGAAGAGAATACCTCAATCGACAGCTTAACACTTGCACCAGAACAAGAAAAAGAATTAACTTTATATATCGAAGTCGATAAAAGTGAATCACTTGGCGACTATTATTTTTCGCTAGTTTTTCTAAGCCAAAGCAATCCACCGGAAGGAAACGTATCTGGCAGCTCAGCCGGAATATCCACAAATGTTCTCCTTTCTATTGGGCCCAAGGGACAGCCCGCAGCAGAAATATCTAAATTTTCTGCTCCTAAATATCTTCAGGAAGGCCCTGTCCCATTTACAGTAAAAATAACAAATACGGGAAAACAGTTTTTAACTCCAAAAGGATATATTATTATTAAAAATATGTTTGGGCAAAGAATTGGAAAAGTCGATCTTATGCCTGTGAACATTCTGGCCGAGACCACCAGGCAAATTCCCGATGAACAAACCGCAACCGAAAAGCTAAAGCGATCAACCATCAGCAATCAGCCGTCAGATATTAATAAGCCCACGGCTTTATGGCGTGAAAAATTCTTACTTGGACTATACACCGCAAACCTAACGATGGGGGTAACCGAAGAAGGTCCAGTGCTAAATAAAAAAATCTACTTTTTTGCCTTTCCAGCATATGGAATTATTCTTGTAATAGCAGTGCTTTTGGGGCTTTTTGTTATTTATAAAAAAATAAAAAGAAAACTAAAAAACCCCTAGCTTTGTTTACTTAAAAACCCCTTGACAAGTAATTTAAAAAAGCTCCATACTATAGTTAGTATTTAAATTTATAGCCAAATGAACACAAAAAAAGGACTTATCTTTATTTTATTCTTTTTTATTCTAGCTCTAGCTTCTGACAAAAATGCAAACGCAGCAAGCTTAATAAGTATTTCGGACACTATTTCCACCTCTCGCCCATCTGCATCAACGCCACTTAACGGAGTAGCAAGTGCAGGATCTACATCTATTACAGTATTTGATAACAAATCTGTTTTCCTTGCCTCTGATTCAGCAAGACTCTGGGGTGGAACAGCAGAAACAGTTACCGTTGCAAGCTCTTCTGCAGATTTAACAAAAGTTTACTTAACTTCAGCAACTGCAAATGTTCATACGGCAGGGTCTATGGTTACCAGTGCCATAACGGCTATGCATAAAGTACAATTTACTACAGTAAACGCAATTCCCATAAGCGGGAAAATAGTTTTGACTTTTCCCGGATCTGCCGATAACACTGCCTCTCCATCTGCAACTACTTTTGCTTTTAACGGACTAACAAGTGCAAATGTAAAAATTAACGCAGGGTCCACTACTTGTTCATGGGGAATATCTTCTCCAAGTATTACTTGTACTACTGGAGCAGCTGTAGTCTCCGCAGGATCTACAATTACTGTACTTATTGGATGTTCTGCTAACACAGGAGCAACATGCGATACGCAAGTCCCTACTTTAATCAATCCTGCTAAATCAACAACATCTGGGACAGCAGACAAATGGAAGGTAAATATCTCTACACAAGACACAGGTTCGGTGGAATTAGATTCTGGAAGTGCAGCCGTAGGAACTATTGAATCTGTATTGGTAACTGCAACTGTAGACCCAACGCTTAATTTTACTATTCAGGGAAGAACAACTGGCCAAGCTGTAAATACCGGAAATGCAACAGGATGCACAAACACAGAAACATTAAATACAGGAATTTCATCTCTTTCAACTTCTATTAACATGGGGGTTTTATCTGAAAGTGGAATTAATATATCTGCTCAATTAATTAGCATCAGCACAAACGGCTTAAATGGGTATAGCCTAACTGCAACCTCTAGCGGACAACTTATAAATCCGGAAAATGGATTCTGGATAAATAGCTCTACTACCCCTGGTTTTATAACTGCTGGAACGCCATGGTTTGGACTACATCCTTGCGGACTAGATATTTCCTCTGGAACATGGGGAACAGGCGCAACAGGAGGTGGAGCTGGTGCAAAGTATGCTTGGCCAACTAAAACAACTTCTGTAACTCTTGCATCCGATTCAACAGGTCCAATTGCAAATTCTCTACTGGCTGGAAATGGATTAACTACTGTCGAATATGCTGCAACTATCGATGCTTCTGTTCCTGCCGGATCGTATAGAAGCATTGTTACTTATGTTGCAACGCCTAGTTTTTAAAATATGAAAAAAACTGCCCAAATTAAAATATTTACATTATCCACTTTTACATTATCCCTTTTAATTGTTCCTGTGTTTGCCCAAGGAATACCAGAAACAACAAGAAATATGACAATATCCCCTCCTGCGATTGAAAAAACATTAAGCCCAGGGGACAAAACAGAAGGAATATTAAAAATAATTAATGATGGAACAAATGAATTGGTTTTTACAGTTTCTGTCCAGGATTACATTGTAGAAGACGCAAAAGGAACACCAGTATTCCTACCAGAAGACACTCTTTCCAATAAGTATTCTGCTGCAAATTGGATCGCTGTAATTCCACGAAATATTACCGTTAAGCCCAAAGAAAAAATAGAGCTAAACTATTATCTTCAAATTCCGCAAGACGCAAGGCCAGGTGGACACTATGCAGGCATAATATTTAAGCCAACAACAACAATGGAAGTAAAAGGCACAGGAGCAGCAGTTAACACTCAAATTGGATCATTATTTTACGTTAATATAAAGGGGCCAATTAGCGAAAGCGCAGGTGTAGCCAAATTTTTCTCTAACTGGTTTAACGAATACGGTCCAGTTAAGCTAAGTACTCAAATTAAAAATAATGGAGACTTACATATTACCCCACAAGGAAAAATAACTGTAACAAACATCTTTGGGCAAAAAGTAGAAACGCAAGAATTATCTAGTCATAATATTTTCCCAGGTGGAGTTGTAAGAGACTTTGAAAATTCCGTTGGCCGCAAATGGATGTTTGGACCCTATAAAGCAAGTCTACTTGCCTCTTACGGCGTAAATAATAACCTTCCGCTATCTGCAACTGTTACCTTTTGGGTAATCCCATGGAAGATAATATTACTCGTAGTCTTAACTACGGCAGCAGTTGCTCTTGGAGTACTCTACTTAAAGAAAAGAAAGAAAAAAGCTAAGCTCGCCGAACTATCGAAGCAACACCAGGAGTAATACCCCACGATTAACGCTGATTCTCAACTGATTTTCACTGATGATTACTCAAAACCAATCTCTTAATATAAAGTTTCGGAGAGCCTTTCTTTTTTTGTCATTCTGAAACGTGACCACCCCAACGGAATCCTTTGATCGCTTTACGATCAAAGAAGGATTACAACAAACTCTTTTAAGTTGTGGCATTTTGCCAATACGTAGCTTCGATGCATGAGAATTTAAGCGAATGATTCAGGGGGATTCCTCAGCCCGAAGGGATTGAGGAGGGAACGGACGAAGGAGTTCGCCTGTTTGACAGGCGAGGAACAGAAATCACCCGAAGAATAAGTGAGAATTTGAAAGCACGAAGCAAGACATGGCAAGAGTTTTTAATTCTTTTTTCGGAAAAAAGAATAATTAAATTTGTTCGTAAAAAGCTAAAAGCTTCTATCATCCACTCTCTACCTTCTATGCCCTGCAACCTTCCCACTACAACCCATAACCTAGTATCTAGAGTCTTTGGTATTTAGAGCTTAGTGTTTGTTTAGAAATTAGAAATTAGTATTTAGAATTTAATCTCCCTACAACCTAGAAAATTTTACTTCGGCTAATATCCAATAAGCCAATCATGGTGGAGGTGTTTTTTCTTCTTGCGGAAGAATGGAATAAGCGCAAAGAGCTTACTATTATAAATAAAGGTAAATCTTTCCGGCCATAACTTTAAGATAAACGTAGTAATTGTCACAATAAGCGGAACTCCTAGCCACAACGGACCCAGAGAAAATGAAGTAAAGAAGTCATAAACCTTATTCCATATTTCTGTAACAAAAGCTATAAACTGCTCCCACCAATTAAGAGCTTTAAGCTCTACTTTTTTTGTTGGCTCTAAAGACTCCTTTTCCGACCATTGAGCCTTAGTATACATCTGATATTTACCAGCTTTAATGTTTTCCAGGTTAAATACGTAATATCCAGTGCTGTCTGCATATGTTGTAAGCTTTCTACCATCGCTTAAATAAAGAGTTACTAAAGCACCGGGCATAGAGTATCCAAAAGCCTGTACAGTGCCCCCTGCTGCGACTTCTGTTCGAGAAAGACCCAGTGTCGGCGGAAGGAAGATATCCGTCATTGTAATCGATCCTGTAGCAGGCTTTATATTAAAACAAGTGTAGGACTCCCCTATTCTTTTAAAATCAATGGCCTGGAGACAAAAAGTGGCAAAGCCTTTTCTAATTAAAACTTGGGAAATAGAAAAGTTTCCATTTTCATCAGCAACGGTTGCGCGTATAAATGTACCATTGCTGGTTAAGACAATCGAAGCGTAAGGAGCAATATAGCCGGAGAGATTAAGATAAAAATCCCCCACCGAGGCACTAACCTGCACGTTATAAGCAACCGAATTAATTGCAGCTGCCCTAATTGGGGAAACAAAAGAAAAAACAAAAACAAAAAAAGTAATTAAAATGGGCAGCAACCTCTTCATTTATTTAATTAGCCCAAATAGGCCAATGCACTATAATTTATTTTACCCTCTTTGTAGTACATACAACAAGTTATATTTTTATCACTTTAAGTGGGCTGCATAATCTGTTAAGATATTAATGCTTTATTTTTCTTATTCTAAAATTAAGTTTCTAGTTTTATTCGTAATTTTAAATTAAGCTAAGGTAAATATTCATTTTAACTTTAAATTTAAAGATAAAAACAGAAACAGACCGCTATTCCAATCTAAACTATTCCAATAGAATAAGTAGCACTCTCCTGCTATGTCTGCTAAGGATAAACCCAAGAAACTAGTGATTTTTATGTAAGAATTAAGTAAAATTCACACTTTTTCCACAATTATAACAATTTTGATAGATTAACATTATAGGCTTATGGATATATATTGATATATTATGATATATCCATAAAGAGAAAAAAACCAGAAGAAAATCCGAATTAAAGCTTTCACAGCAAAATTCTATACATTTTCGTATTTTTTCCATATGCTACCTACCCATTCAAACTATAGCATTGTATGTCTAAAATAGAATACTCTAGGGTATTGACACCATGGTGTAAAATTACTTATTCTAATTGTATGCACAAGAAAATAAAAAAAATCGCTTATTTAA
>Ga0180009_10007253_pt1 | contig 11395 bp, 6 predicted proteins | sample OS_PC_MetaG_FD_123537 | JGI IMG/M metagenome (GOLD analysis project Ga0180009, IMG submission 123537) | Groundwater microbial communities from the Aspo Hard Rock Laboratory (HRL) deep subsurface site, Sweden - OS_PC_MetaG | ecosystem: Environmental > Aquatic > Deep subsurface > Groundwater...
CTTTGCATGGGCCTTCGCCGCCCACGGCCAAGCAGGAGCTTGCAGGCGTTCAAAGGCTTGCTTGGCCGTGCCACCCGTTTCTCGACGCCAAGTGGACCAGCCTATTCTTTGGCGGTCCCTAAGGTTCTGCTTCGATCGGCGGGCTGACGGGGGCAAATGAAGCACCACGGAGGCAGGGATGGCACTGAGGATCATGTTGCCTCGGCGACGATTTGACCTCTGGAAACCTCCGGAGATCGAGCAGGAATTCTCCCCGTTCTCGAGAGGGTAGGCCGCCCGTACCGTGCGGCGGTGGCGCCTCATGGAGGCGCCCTACCGATCGTGACCGCTCGTCAGTTCTTGATGCACCAACATTGCCTGCCCCCGTGTTCTTCGTGCCTCCGTGGTGAGCTCTCTGCCTCTGGTCCTGCAACGACGATTAGAAGTGGCTCGTTGCGACGTCGAGCTGTCGCGGGTCCGGCTTGGACGAAGTGACTCTTTCATCCCCGAGTCGGCGACGGAACACCCAGCTGACGAGGACCACGGCGGTGACGGCGACAATCCAACCGGCGATGGCGTCGATGATCCAATGATGGTCCAGATAGACGGCGGCGAAGAACATCAACATGGCATAGGCGATGTGAATCCAGCGTGTCTTCCAGGTGGTGGACTTCCACGCGGTCAGCAGGCCGAGCACGGGGAACGCACAGTGCATCGATGGCAGCGCGCCGAACACGGATGACGAGCGCGAGTAGAACGACTGGAAGTACGAGATGCCCAGCAGCTCGTCCACCCTCGCCAGTCCTGCCGGGTTGGGCAGCGCTGCGAGATCGATCTGACAGCCATGCATGCGCAGGTACCAAGGCGGCGCTGCAGGAACCACGACGTACATGACGAACGCGATGTAGTTGGCGACGGTCAGTGACCACAGATACTTGCGCATGCGTGGTCGGTCTTTGAAGAAGAGGTAACCGGCGTAGCCAAAGGCGATGTAGATGAACCCAAAGTAGGGGACGGCCGCGAGCAGATCCAAGGGCGCGACGTGGTGGGCGGTCAGCCAATCCTGTGGGGTGACGCCCGGCGCGATGGAAAACAAAGCGAGCTCGGCGTTGCGAAGACCACAGCCCAGCACTTGTTCGGGTCGCACCACCACGGCTTCGCGGACGTAGCGGACCATGTCGTACCCGACCGCGAGGACCAGGTACGGTGTCATGTCCACCATGAACCTACGCGCTTTGCCGCCAATGACTCCGAGGCCGATCGTGAGTGAAGCGACGATGACGTGTTCGAGTCGGATGTCACCGATCAGACCTATCACTGCCACGTAGGCCGCCACGGTCGCGACAGGCGCTAGCCAAATGCGACTCTCTTGTGGGGCATCGTGATCTCGTACGACTGTTGTCATAACCAAGCCAAACGTTCGGATTACCAAACGCCCAAGCAATCGTCGTGCCCGAACCAATGCGTGCCGCGAAGGCACCTCAGGCGTTAGATGCCGTTCCCACGAAATGGATCTCGTACAACGAAAGGTCCCCCCCAAGACCGATCAACGAACCCTGATCATCATGACACATCTCGGCGGACATGTGTCCGGTTCGGTCGTTCGATTTAATCGTTTAGTGAAAAATGCGCGAAAATTGCAACGAATACAAGGTGGTCCGTCCTGGGCGTTTGATGCCTGGGTCTATCCGTTGACGGACATACCCGCGCCGCGTGGTGGACCTCACCGCAGGCGTAGCCAATCCGCGGTTTGATCAGGCAATTACGCCGACTCAACATGTCCCGACGCTTGCCCCGCAACGACCAAGGAACATGTGCGCTTATGTCGCGGGCGGTGACCCGTCGGGAGAATCGTCCGAAACGTGGAAGACTCAGGGCGTGGCGGCCGGAGCAGCCGAAGTGGCTCCGGCGGGACCGGATGCGGAACCGTCGGGACCGGCGGGACCAGATGCGGAACCGGGAGGCGCGGCCGATCCTGGCGGAAGCGCGGAAGAGGACGGTTCGGCCGAACCGACCGCCCCTGCGTCCGGCGTGTCCAGCTTGCCAAACCCCTCGGGCGGGACGAGCTGCGGATACTTGAACTGGGCAACGTACTGAAGAAGGACACCCATGCTCACGCTGCCGTCGGCCGTCACCGCCACCACGTGGGATCCCAGGTTGGTGCCGAGCGCCTTGCCCAACCTGTCGATCCCATCCTTCGGCGTACCGTCGAAACGCATCTTGCTCGCCTTCGGGGCTCGCTGCAGCTCCCAGCCCCCCTCGAACACACGCAGTCGCATCAGCTTCGGATCCCAGCCTTCTGCGACTGGACCAAAGGCCGGCGCGGACAGCAGCTGCGTACCCATGGCGTTGAAGGGCGGTCTGGCTTTGTTCACCGTGCCCCCCGCGCCTTTCACAACCCACGGAATCACGGCTCCCTCGCGCCCCACCACATCCGGATGCAGTTGCCTGAACACCGCCGACTTTGCACCGAACGGCTCCGCCAACGCTTCGGCAAGACAGGTGGCCCGTCGGTAGGAGACGGACTCGTCCATCACCACGCCGTCGCACTCACCCGCACCCGCGCCCAGCTGCGAAACGACTTTCTTGCAGCCTGCTTCGGTGTCGAGATCCTGGATGGTTCCGATCTTGTTGCCGCCGAACATGATGTTGGTCCGGCCCACGTCGAGCGAGTGCATCGAGCAACCAGCCGCCAGCGGCGCGTTCGTCACGGGAATCGTGACGTCAGCGTTGGACACCACAGGCGGGGAGCACGACATGCGCTTCGCCACCTGGTTGGCGGCCCAGGCGGTCTGCACGTACGCGAGCGCCGAGGGGGCGACGAAGAAGATCGGCACCACGAAGATGCTGGCTGCGGCGTTGCGCAGGCCCCACGAACCCAACGACTCGCGGCTGAGCATGGAGGCGATGGACGAGAAGAGCAGGGGCACCGCGTACAGCGCACTCGCATAGAGCGCCGGTTCGGCCGCGGTCCACGCTTCGATCATCGCCTTGGGATCAGGCTGTTGGCCCTCGACGCTGCGGAAGGTCGCGAGACCTTCCATCAATATGCCCGTGTGACGAGCCGTGCAGACCAGCACCAGCGCGCCCAGGGAAAGCAGCAAGGTGACCCACAGCTCTCCCGCCGCTTGCACGTTGGCCTCGTCCGTCGGGTCGTTGCGGATGGCGTGGGCTGCGAGGGCGATCGAGATCAACCCGATCAATGCAGTGATCCAAGGCAGGATACCGAGTCCGCCAAGCGGCTTCCAAAACAGCGAGCCGATGATCATGCCGACGAGGATGAACCCACCGCCCATGAGCCCGAGCTTTCCACCCGAGCTCAGCGAGCTTCGCGAGGGCCAGTGCCGCAGGGAAATGGTCAGGGCGCCGCCCAACATCAGCGCCGCCGCGACGTAGATGGCGATGACCGAAGCGTTCAGGGCCTCGGAGAACCCCACCCCGAGGAGACGCGCGGCTTGGCTAGGGTCGCTTGCCGCGACCGCACCCACAGCGCGTCCGGCGCTGAGTTGCGCGCCGATCAATCCGACGGCGGCGACCGACCCGGGATAGACGGCCATGGTCAGCGCAGGGATCTTGGGAACGGCTCGCAAGAGCACGCCGCCCACGATCAGCACGACCAGGCCCACCGCGGCCAAGACCAGGGAGGTCCATCCCACCCACCCGGCCGCCTCGAGGTCCACGGGAGGACCCGCTTCGAACCCGTAATACGCCAGAGGAACCACCGCCCCCGCGAACACCAACCCGTTCACCAACGCGATGAGCAGGATCGGGTAGATGCTTCTTCTGCGCGATTTCGCCATGTTCGTCCTCCCGTAACCACGAATGTCGTGTTCGGCCACCGCAACGCCGCAGCGAACAGCGCACCGAAACGCGATCGAGCCCCAAAGGGCGGCACATTCTAGCCCAGGCCAGCGTCCTGGGGCACGCAAGCGTCATCCTGTCTAGAACGCGCCCTGCAAGCCCAACCATCCAGGCCCCACGACAGCCTCCACCCTGCCGTCGACCGGCGTCGACCCTTTGTCCTCACCGCGCAGCACGAAATATGCCGCGCCAGCCGCGCCCACCAAGGCCACCCCCAGGGATACGTCGGCCACGAGCGCTTTGGTTTTCGCCCCATCGACATCCGACGAATCGCAATTCGGCGCACAACTGTCGCGAAGATCGTCGGTCTCCCACCACGCACGCCACCCGAAATAGCCGAAGCTCGCCAAGCCCACCGCCCCAATCCCACCAAATACCCACGCCTCGGTTGGGATTTCACGATCATCGCCAGGCTCGGTCGGCGGCTCCTGCACCTTGGCGGGGGATGCGGCCGATGACGTCGACGTTGGGGCGGCCGCGGCAGCAGGCTTCGGAGCAAATCGAACTTCAATCAGCCGCCGTTTCTGTGCCTCCCGTATCACGACCCTTCGCTCCACCGTTGATCCGTCGGTGGACGTCCAACGAACCGTACGCTCGCCCGGATCCAAGGCAACCGCCCGGCCATCGAGCTTCTCGAGCACCACAACGCCGTCCACCTGCACCTGCACCGCCCCGACGTCGTGGCCCGCGGCGTCCTGCGCGGCGAAAACCACCGACGGCATGGCCGCGTCGACCTCGGCCAACCAGCGGATGCACTCCTTGCGGATCGGATCGGGACAAGCCGCCTGGGAACACACAAGCAACTGGGCTCGAGCCGCGCGCAGCTCTCCGGCGCGACGCAACCGCTGGTTGCCATCGTACGCATCCAAGCAGGCTTCGGTATCTGCTCGCGCAGGCGTTGCTGCGCCCCATGCCAAGGAGACCGCGAACGCCAGCATCGCCAGGCGATCCAATCGCCGGAGGACAAGGCTGTTGTGTCGTTCCCGCATCGGGACGGACTGTACCACCGCTAGAGACACTCGCGCTTCATGTGATGGTAGCCCTCCTTGTCGACGACATAGGGAGGATCGCAATCCGGCTTGGTCGCAGGGGCGGCTTTCGGAGCAACCGCCTTGGGTGGGGACTGGACGGCCGGCAGCGACGTGGTCGCGGTCAGCTTGGGCGGCAACGTTGGGGCCGACTCGACCGCGGGAAGCGGACTCGAGGCCGCGGCCCCGTCCCGGTCGGTCGTTGGCGATTGCGTAGGTGTTTCATGCCCGTCGGGGCTTCGCGGGGTGGCCGCCTCGGAAGGGTCCGCCCGAGGCAGGTCGTCGTCGGGTGTCAGATGCAACGCGTACCACGCAAGCGCACAGACCCCGAGGACCGCTGCCCCGATGACCCACCACCGCGTGTGGTCTCGGGTAGCGACCCGAGCCACGGGCGTGTTCGCCGCAGCCGCCGGGAGGCTGTCGTTCTTGTCGGGTCGCGTTGCCGCCTCCCGGGGGACTTCGAGCGTGGCCCGCTCGACGGCCTCGACCTGTCGCTTCCGACGCTCCAAGGCGTCACCGCCGAGCTCTGCAAGCCACGCCGAAACCGCTTCCTCCTTCGCTGGCTCGATGGCCTCTTCGATTGCGGACGCCATCTGCGCCGCCGAGAGGTAGCGGCGCTGCGGGTCGCGGCTCAGTCCTTTCATCACGACCGCGTCAAGCCCTTCCGGCAGGCCCGGAACCACCCGGCCAGGCGCGTCGACGACCTTCTCGAACACCTTCACGGAGACGGCGTAGTCGTTGTCCGCGTGAAAGAGACGATGGCCCGTCAACGTCTCCCAGAGAACGACCGCGCAAGCGTACACGTCCGATCGCGCCGTCACCTCTCCGTCTCGCAGTTGCTCCGGTGCCATGTACGAAGGCTTGCCCTTCCACACGTCGCCCCGCGTGCGCTGCAATCGTCCCGTCGCTTTCGCGATGCCGAAGTCGAGCAAGTGCGCCAGACCGTCGGTACCCACCAGGATGTTGTCCGGGGATACGTCCCGGTGGACCAACTCCAGCAGCTCCCCTCGCTCGTTGCAGGCCGTGTGCGCAGCGTGCAGGCCCCGCAGCACGCCAGCAAGCAGCGCGGCCGCAATCGAAGGATCGGTTCGGCGCCCCGCCAACCGTGACGCCTGCAGCAAGTCCCACAACGCAACGCCCGGCACGTACTCGAGCACGAGCAGGAGCTCGTCGTCCGAAGACATCACGTCGAGCACGGGCACGACGTTCGGGTGACGGACGCGGGACGTCATCCGCGCTTCGTCGGCGAGCATATCGCGCAGCTCGGGCTCCTGCGCCAGTTGGGGCAGCAGCCGCTTGACCACGACCGTGCGCGAAAACCCCTTGGGCCCCCGAAGACGCGCCAGGTGAACGGTGGCCATCCCGCCCGACGCGATCTGATCAAAGATCGCGTAGCGCTCCACCGTCATTCGAGGTTCTGTCACGTCGTTCATCATGCTGAAGTGGTCGCGGCACCTGTGCAAGATTCCAACCACGGTACCGCGGAATTGGATGGTGGAAGCGGGCAGGCTTCGTTCCTGCCGTATCGGCGGTTGGGTTGGGATGGATTAATCTTGGAATTTCTGGTTGCCGCAGAATTTCTGAGACCCTCGAACATCCGCGTCCATGACACCCAATGCTCGGGGTGGGCGCCAGAGTCACAGTGTGTCCGGGGATTGGGAGCGGTTGTGCCAACCACGGATCCGTCGATTTCTCCGGATCACGAAGAACGCGCGGAACTTGCCAGGGGAGAGGGTCGGTGTATGTGCGTATACCGTTCGGCATGGGGTTTGCTCCACACCCCGCCAGGTCGATATGAGCGAACGACAGATCCCCCCCCTCCTTAAAAGACTCGGTGAGTTGCAGGCTCGATACCCCTGGCACTTCATCGTCATCGCCCTCTTGACCCTGATTCCCGCTACCTACGCCATCGTTGGTGCAGGCGGCTTGGGCTTCAAGTCGAGCTTCAGCGAGCTCCTTCCGGACAACAAGGACAGCGTCATCGAGGCGCGACGAGTGTCCGATCGTCTCGCGGGCGCGGCCACCCTGACGGTGGTGGCCGAAACCCGTGCGGGCTCGAACCCTGAAGCGCTCAAGGGGTTCGTCGATGCGCTGGTGCCTCGCCTCGAGGATCTGGGCAAGGAGAAGGTCGGGGCAGTGGATTACGGCGTGAAGGACACCCGGGACTTCTTCGCCAAGAACAAGGCGCTGTACGCCGACATCGAGGATCTTCGCAACGCGCACGACGAGGTGATGCAGCGCTACGACTACGAAGTCGCGAAGGTTCGAGGCGACTTCGTCGATGAAGAAGAGGCGCCCCCGCCCTTGACCGCTGCGGCGATCGAGGAGCGCATTCGCGGCAAGTCGAACGAAGGCTCCAAGGCCATCGAGCGCTACCCCGACGGCTACTACATGCACCCGGACGGCAACTTCATCGCCGTGCTCATCCGCACCCCCGTGTCGGGCCAAGAAGCGAAGACCGCGTTCCGAAGCGAGGTCGAGCAGATCGTCGCCTCGGTCGACCCCAAGCGTTTCGATCCCTCGATGGAGGTCAACTTCACCGGCAACTTCATCACGAGCGCCGAGGAATACGACGCGGTCATTGGTGACCTGATGCACGTTGGCGGGTGGGGGTTGGCCGGTGTGCTCGCGGCCGTGCTCTTGTTCTTCATGCGCTTTCGCACCGTCGCAGCGATGGGGACGACCATCCTGATCGCGCTGGTGTGGACGTTTGGTCTCACCCGACTGACCATTGGACATCTGAACAGCTCGACCGGGTTCCTGGTGAGCATCATCGCCGGCAACGGGATCAACTACGCCATCATGTACATGGCGCGCTACATCGAGGCTCGCCGCGATGACGCGGCGAGGGTGGCGGATGCAATCCTCGTGGCGCACCGCGATTCGTGGCTGCCGACCTTGGCCGGCTCAGCCACCGCGATGCTCGCTTACGGTTCTCTGACCATCACGGACTTCCGTGGCTTCAAGCACTTCGGCATCATCAGCGGCTACGGGATGATCATCTGCTGGATCGTGACCTACGCGTTCCTGCCCGCGATCCTCGCCGCCAGCGAGCGGGTGTTGCCGTCGTTCCGCAAGACCGACAAGCCGAGCGTATTCCGGGGTTACTACGGCGTGGTCTTCGCCAAGCTTGCGCGACTGTCGCCGCGCGGAATCGCGATGGCCGGCGCTGCTGCAGGTCTCGTGGCCGTCGCTGCTTCGGCCCACTACCTCGCCGCTGACCCCATGGAATACGACATGGCGAACGTGCGCAACGAACGCACGGATCGTACTGCCGCCGGCTTGCTATCCGTCCGGGTAGACAAGGTCGTTGGCCGCATGGGCCAGGACGGCATGGCGATCATGACCGATCGCCTGGACCAGGTTCCCATGCTCGAGAAGGAGCTGAACAAGCGGTATGCAGCGGCACCCGCGGATCTCAAGCCCTTCGAGAAAGTCGTGTCGATCTACTCGCTGATCCCGACCGATCAGCCCGAGAAGGTCCGCCTCGTCCAAGAGATGAGCGAACGCCTCCAGAAGGCACGTGACCGAGGGTTCGTGTCCGACGCGGATTGGCAAAAGCTGAGGCCGCATCTGCCGGCCGAAGAGCTGGAGCCCATCTCCATCGCGAGCTTGCCCGAGCAGGTTGCTCGTCCGTTCAGCGAGCGGGACGGCACCCGAGGACGCCTCGTGTACATCGTGCCCAAGGACGGATTCAGCGTGTGGGACGCCCACTACCTGATGCGTTGGGCGGACAGCTACCGGTACACCACGCTTCCCAACGGCGAGGTCATCAAGGGCTCGGGCAGCGCGGTCATCTTCGCGGACATGATCAAGACCGTGGGAGAAGATGCGCCCAAGGCCATCGTGGTGTCCGCGGCCGGTTCGATCCTCGTCATCCTGCTGGCCTTCCGGTTCCGTCGTCAGGCGTGGGGCGTCTTCCTCCCCTGGCTCGGTGGCATCGCAGGGCTGATGGCGTTCCTCTACTTTGCGGACATCAAGCTCAACTTCCTGAACTTCGTGACGGTGCCCATCACGATCGGGATTGGCGCCGAGTACGCACACAACATCATGCAGCGCTACCGGATCGAAGGACCGGATCGCCTCTACCGCGTGGTTGTGGAAACCGGCGGCGCGGTCGTGCTCTGCTCCCTGACCACCACGTTGGGCTACCTGGCTCTCACGCTTTCGATCAATCGCGGGATCGTGAGCTTCGGTCTGTCGGCTGCCGTCGGTGAGATCGCCTGCGTGCTCGCCGCCGTTCTCGTCCTTCCGGCCTTCCTGTTCTGGATGGCCGACCGCAAGAAGAAGCAGCTCGAGTCCATCCGCCCCGGAGCCCCGTCTCAGCTGCCCCCCAAGAGCATCCCCCATCCCGCCGCGGGGTGAGCCGACTGCGGACAAGTGTCCGCTGATTGCGGACAGCCGCCCGGGTCCCTTGCGGCTTGCAGCGACCCCTGCGGTTCGGGTCGCAACTGCGTCACCGCGACTGCCAGAACGCCCCATCCCCAAACACGTACATCACACCCCCATCGCCGAGGTTGATAGGCGCGAATCGCTCGTCGAACTGCATCACGAATTGCTCGAGCTCCACCTGCGCCTGCAGCCAAAATGGCTGACCTCCAGCGCGCGCGGGCAGCGACGCTACCGCCCGCAAGATCTTCGCGTGCGGCGTCGGTCTTCCAAACGTGCTCTCCGGCACCTCGATCCGACTCACCCGGATCCCCTTGACGGGAAGATCCTGATCGCCCGCCGGTGCCGGACCGCGCGCCAAGTCTTCGCTGGTCAAGCCGATCACCGCGGTCTCCGCAGTTTCAGGGTCCGATGCCTCATTGCCCCACGGTTCGGAGATGTACAGCGCGAAGGCCTGCGCGTTGGGAAACACGGACTGAAGCTCCGGGACGTCGTCCAACGCGACCGTGAACACATGGGTCATCGGCAAGTCTTCGAAGCTCGGGTGCCGTTCACCCAGGTCGAAGCCGGAACCACCGACGCGTGAAATCGCCTTAGGCTCAGGCTTGGCCACGGACTCCAGGGCGAAGATGTTCACTGTAGGCCGGTCGTTCCGAGCTGCCTCTGCCAGTCGCTCGACGCGTTGCACTGCGGCCGACATCTTGGCGACCCGCGCGGTCTTCGCCTTGGTCTGGACCTTCGGTTCGGGCGGAGGCGCTGGGGCGGGTTGCTCTTCCAGATCCTGCATTCCAGCTTCGAAGCTCTTGCGCAGCTTGCCTTTGGGCACGGCAGGCAAGTGCGCAGCAGCACGCGGTCCCAGCTCACGCGCGAGGTCCGTGACCCAGTCGAACGCGGGTTTGCGTACGGACTTCGCATTCTGCGTAAGCAACGTCAGCAATCGATCGAGCAATGCGTCGTGGGCGCGGGGCGCGACGAGCAGCAGGCGTGTGAAGGTCGACGGAAGCGGCTGCGTTACCTGCGCTTCGAACCACGCCATCGCGCGCTCGAGTGGAAGCGCGGCGAGCGCTGCACGAAGCACGGATGACGCATGATGGACAAACAGGAACTCGCTCTCCGGCCACAGGCTATGCACGTCCAGGAGTGCATCGAGGTTCGGGTCCCACGTCTCCCCGCGCTGTGCCGCGCGCATGAGCGAAGCCTGCACGCCGAGCTTCGCGATCTGCAGCCCCCGACCGCCCGCTTCGAACCGCGGAAACTGTTCGACCACCCACGTCAACTCGCCCGGAGAAAACAGCGACAGGCCCATCGCGACCTCGCCCGATGGATACATCCAGTCGAGGAGTCGCCCGACGGCTTGCTCCAGCAGCCCCGTCTCCCTCGGGAAAAGGTGCAGGAACAGACACCCGAAAGGGAAAGACGGGTCTCGTTGGAGCAAGCCGGCGACCACCTTGGATCCACGGTTCGCGCCGAGCGCCTTGACCGCCGCGATGGCCTCGTCCAGGCCGTCCCACGGTGCAACCAGATCCCAGCTCTCCTGGACGAGCTTTTTCCATTGAATCAAGCCGTCGACCCGCGGGTCGATGGGCTCTCCGCGTTCTGCGGAGCGAAGTACAGCGACCACCAAAGCGACCCCGGCGGCGTGGCCGTTGGTGGTGTTCCTGGCTAGCTCGATGAGCTGTTCCTGGTCGTCCGTGGGCTCGGACTCGAGCCGCTTCTCCAATCGATCGATGGGCACGCGGGACAGCGCCTTGGTGTTGGCCATTTTTCTTGGTTAGCTCGACCTGCGGCGCGGAGACAAGTCAGGACCCCGACGCGAATCTCTTCCTTCCCGGTGGAAGGCATTTCGCAACGAAATCGTTGCTCGGATCATCCGTAGAGACGTCAGTACGAAAGCTCCCCATGAACATTCGCGACGGATTCCTCGGAACGGTAGGCAACACCCCCCTCATTCGACTTCGCAGCTTCAGCGAAGAGACGGGCTGCGAGATTCTCGGCAAGGCCGAGTTCCTCAACCCCGGCGGTTCGGTCAAGGATCGAGCCGCCCTCCAGATCATTCAGGAAGCGGAAGCACAGGGACAATTGCGTCCGGGCGGGACGGTGGTCGAAGGCACGGCGGGCAACACCGGCATCGGCCTCGC
>Ga0180009_10007254_pt1 | contig 11395 bp, 7 predicted proteins | sample OS_PC_MetaG_FD_123537 | JGI IMG/M metagenome (GOLD analysis project Ga0180009, IMG submission 123537) | Groundwater microbial communities from the Aspo Hard Rock Laboratory (HRL) deep subsurface site, Sweden - OS_PC_MetaG | ecosystem: Environmental > Aquatic > Deep subsurface > Groundwater...
TCCACCCTCCGCAGCGTTGCTGTGAACGCCCGAGCTTGGCACACTGCCGTGCCGCCCGGGGGAGGGCGGCAACCACACCATCTCCTTTGGTGGAGAAGTGAGGTCGTCAAGCAACCTCATGATATGCCGCCTTCACCGATTCACGCCGTCACCAACTTTTGCGCATAGCTCACTCTCTGGTGATCCGGGCCAAACAGTGCTTCGCCTGACTGTAAAGCACGCCGAGCAAGAGGTTCAGCCTTGGTGTACTCGCCGGCGTTTAGCAGTCGCACAACTTCGTTATTCAGCGAGTCGATGTCTTTATTCTGCGCTGCAAGAGGCACTGCGCAAATCGCAATGGACACCAACGCAGCAAAACCAATGAATCGAATCCGCATAGAGGATGCCCCAAATGGCCTGTTTCGGTAAACCGATGTCTGTCTAACACAAACGCGGTAACCGCAGGAGGCAACAACCGAAGTGCAGAAAAGTCGTCTTGGGGTCATTCACGTCGTGTGCTGATTTTCTGCTTTCGGGGCGCTGCGGCCATCATGCTTGGCAGACCGATTGATGCGAGTCGCCAGCGGCGCAACGACCAGCTCTGGCGACGGCCGAAGTACCCCCCAGCAACAGACATTGTCAGAGGGCGAAACCGGCTCGTCAACCGGTAACAGCCAATGACCGCTCCTGGGATTTCTTACTGGTATCGCACTGCGTATACCGGTCGAATTCACATGTGAGTGCGGACGCTCACGCTTCTTGGCGTACGACCCTATTGTCATGCTAATCGATAAGACGCGCTACCTGAGTTGCATGCAGAACGCGTAATGAAAATTTATCTGCACCAGCAATTTAGACCTTTTCTGTCCCAAACGGGACCAAATCACTTTGGAAGCGACATCGGGACAGAAAAAAATCCGCTCATTAAGCCCGATTATCTGGGGCTTGGTGCGGTCGAGAGGACTCGAACCTCCACGGTGTTACCCACTACCACCTCAAGGTAGCGCGTCTACCAATTCCGCCACGACCGCATCGCCCGCATGTCAGAACGCGGGCAGTTACCCCGATCGTCAGGGTGCAGGACCCGTGTGACGATCGAGGAGGATGCTGCTAACAGATGGGCTCGAAGATGGCAAGGCCCGTTCAGCACACAGGCGTCCGGTTCGGGCGGATTTGCCCATAGCATAGAAGCCCACGCGGCATGGGAGGACTCCGCACGCACATGAAGAGCGCAGATCCAGTGACTTCCCGTTCGGTGGAATGGGTCGTGGCGACCGACCTTGCCGCCTATCCCGAGGCCGTCAGCGCCATGGAAGCCCGCGTTGCGGCCATCGCCACCGGGGCGGCGCGCGAACTGATCTGGCTGGTCGAGCATCCCTCGCTTTATACCGCCGGGACCAGCGCCAAGCCGGCCGACCTGATCGCCCCGGATCGCTTCCCCGTCTTTCGGACCGGGCGGGGCGGGCAGTACACCTACCACGGACCGGGCCAAAGGGTCGTTTACGTCATGCTCGACGTGCGCCAGCGGTTCGGGGGTGATGTGCGCGCCTTCGTCAGGTTCCTCGAAGGCATTGTGATTGAAACGCTCCAACGGTTCGTTATCACGGGTGAGCTGCGCGAGGGCAGGGTCGGGGTGTGGGTGAAGCGTCCCGGCAAGGGCATCGGCATCGAGGACAAGATCGCCGCGCTGGGCATCCGCATTCGCCGCGGCGTCAGCTTTCACGGCATCTCGATCAACGTTGCTCCGGATCTGACGCACTTCAGCGGCATCGTACCCTGCGGCATCAGCGAACACGGCGTGACAAGCCTAGCCGACCTGGGCCTGGCATCCGGCATGGGCGAAGTCGACGCGGCGCTGAAGGAGGTGTTCTCCCGCAGGCTCGGCGCGCTTATCGAGACGGCACCCGATCAGGTCCACACGATGGCGCCATAAGCCACAGCCGATAACGTCACGGCCAAGCAGAGGGTCGCAATTGCTGCCGCATTGCGTTGTCCGGCGCTGCTGGCAACGCGCAGATTATCCAGTGCCAGGATCGCAGCAGCAATGAGAGTTGCAAACAGCAGCGCCCAGTACGTTGTCGTGCCGGCGATCAGGCCGGCGGCGATGGCGAAGGCGCCCAGAAGGACGTGGAAGCTAAACGGTGGCGCACCGCCCTTTGACCGAGCCCAGCGCGTCAGCACCAGACCGACTGGCGCCATCAGCCAGACAAGCACTCCCACGGTTCCGCTAAGCATGGCGATCAGCGCGCAATTGCAGAAAACGACGGCCGTTTCAGGTTGCAACAGCCGCCCAATCAGTCCGCTCGAGGCGAGGGCAGCGCCCGTCGCGCCGAGCACGATCAGGCCGTGGGCAAGCCCGCCTGAGGTATCAGCGTCGGCTGTCGCGATGTGCAGGACCATGACGCCGGCAAGAACCGTCAGGCCTGCTGCGAGACGCTGGCTGGCAGGTGCATCGTTGCGAACGAGCGCCCGATCGCTGGCGTAAGCGAGGAGAAGTCCGGCTAGCCCGATCATGCCCGTGACGAGGATGATGAGGATCGATGGCGCTGAACCGGATAGAATGGCGTTGAGCTTGATCAAGACGCCCGGGAGCAGTTGCGGCAGGCTGCCCGAGAGATCGAGTATGTCGCGCAGGGCTTCGGATTTGAGCGCCGCCGCTGCTTCGGGCGGGGGAGCCGGACCGGCGGCGATCAGCATCGCCGCGATCGCAACATATGTCGTGGCGCCCGACACGCCCGCTGTCGCGAGGTTCAGGCTCGTAGCCGCCGAAAGTTGCGGCAGGCCGACGATTGCCGGGCGGAAGACGAAGAACTTGAATGTCAGGTAGTTGGCCAGGATCGCGGGGATCAACCCGAGCACCTGGGCCGGAATCGGCTGCGCGCCCATAAACCCCCAATAGAACCCGACGAGGCCGACGTTAAGTGCGAAGCTCAACGCCAGCGCCGCGACGTACCTGACGAGCAATGCGCGATCGACACGCTCTGGCGGAAAGACGATGCGGGCATACGAGAGGAAGTGGAACGGCACGACCAGCGCGAACGAAAGCGCCGCAGCGTAGGTCGGCAGGATGCCGGCCAGATGCACGAGGCCAACGTAGAAGATCATGTTGAGCAGCGTCGCCGATCCGCCGACGGCAAGAAACAGCCCCGCTTCGAGAAGCGGCGCGCGCCCCGGTCGGCTCAACGCCCGCTCAGGATCGGTCTTGGCATCGACGCCCAAGGCTGCCTCTCAATCCAGGTCGTCGTCGCGCAGGAAATACAGCGGTCGCTTTTTGACTTCCTGATAGATGCGCCCGACGTACTCGCCGAGGATTCCGAGCATGATGAAATTCAACGACGAGAACGCCAGGACGACGAACACCGTCAGATAGAATCCAGGCGGGTTGCGCCCGAACGCGAAGTATTCGATCAACAGCCAGACCCCCAGAAGTACGCCGAAGGCGATGGCGATCAACCCGATATAGGTCCAGGCGCGCAACAGCACGGTCGAATGCGACGTGATGCCTTCAAGCGCGAAATTCCACAGGCGGAACATCGAGAACTTGGTCTGTCCGGCGGCGCGCGCCGGTCTCTCGTAGGGTACCGCGATCGACGGGAAACCGACCCAGGTGTAAAGCCCCTTCATGAACCGCTGGCTCTCGCGGCAGGCGCGCAGGGCCTTGACCGCCTCGGGTCCCAGCAGGCGGAAATCGCCAGCGTTCGCCGGCAACGGCGTATCGCTGAGATGATTGAATACGCTGTAGAAGAGGCTGGCCGTCGTGCGCTTGGCGAAGGTGTCCTCGGCGCGCCGGGTGCGCAGGCCGTAGACGTTCTGATAGCCCTGGCGCCAGAGCTTCACGAATTCCTCGATGATTTCCGGCGGGTCCTGCAGGTCGGCGTCGATGAAGACGACGGCTTGCCCGCGCGCGGCATCGAGACCGGCGGTCATGGCGATCTCCTTGCCGAAGTTGCGCGACAGCCGGTGCGGGCGCACCCTGTCATCCTCGCCGGCGCGCTGCCTCAGGAGCGCCCACGTCCTGTCGCGGCTGCCATCGTCGACACAGACGATTTCGAACGGTTCTGCGATCTTCTCCATCACCGCAACGAGGCGGGCGAACAGTTCCGCCATCACCTCTTGCTCGTTGTGCATGGGGATGATGATGGAAATAACCGGTGTCTCGTCGGGTCCGTTGGTCATTTACAACTGCGCTGTTCGAACTGTTGGGGCCGCACACGCGCAAATTGGTGCGCGGACTTTGCGACTGGCCGATGGCAGGGCGGACATTACAGCGACAGGCATTGCTTTCGCCCTGTGGCATGTCGGCATGATGAACGGCTGGGAGAACGGCGAAGACCATATGTTCCGGGACTTATGCCGGCCCGGTCCTGCCTCGTTTGCCGACCGCGGGCAGATCATGAACCGGGTCAATTGCCGGCGCAGGACCCATCGGCGCGCGGGTCGCACGCAGCCCGGATGACGCCGCCCCTGTCGATCGAAAGCATGCCCGCGTGGCCCATCAGTTCGTCGAAGGGCGCGACCAGTTCGACCCTGTGTCCGGCGGTCTTCATGGCATCGACGAGCCCCTCCTCGTAGCGGCTTTCGAGATTGAGCATCGGTTCGGGAGCGCCCCACCTGCTGCCAAGGAACCAGCGCGGAGACGTAATCGCAGCCTGCATGTCCTGGCCGAACAGAACATGCCTGGTGAAGATCGTCGCAAGCGTCTGCGGCTGGCCGTCGCCACCCATCGTTCCAAAGGCAAGCGTGCGCCCGTCGTCGAGACGGGCCAGTGCGGGGTTCAGCGTGTGCAACGGCAAACGCCGCGGCCCCAGCTCGTTGGGGCCGGGTTTGAGTGAGAAGCCGAAGCCGCGATTCTGCCACAGCACGCCGGTGTCGGGAAGCACGATCCCCGAACCGAAATCCTTGAAGATGCTCTGGATGTAGCTGACGACCGTGCCTTGGGCGTCGGCGGCGCCCATCCAGATTGTATCGCCATCGCCGCTCGGATGCGGCCAGGGAGCTGCACGCTCGCGATCGATCCGGCCGGCTTCCCGCGCGATAAAGGCGTCGTCAAGCCAATCGCGGCAATCGACGCTCATGCGCGTCGGGTCTCCGAGGCCTGCGTCGCGCACGAGATACGCCCGCTTTGCGGACTCGACGAGGCCGTGAAGGTGCTCGAAAGAATCGCCTTCCTCGACCCCGAGACGCTCGAACAACTTGAGGATCATCAACGTTGTCACGCCCTGGGCCGGTGGCGGCAGGTTGTAGACATTGCCGGCGCGCAGGCGGGTGTTCAGCGGCTCCACGAAGCGGGCCTTGAAAGCTTCAAAATCGTCGAGCCTCAGCGCGCTGCCTGCCGCTTCGAGATCGGCTGCCATACTGCGGGCGAGGTCGCCACGGTAGAAGTCGTCGAGCCCGGCAGCGGTCAACCGTTGCAGCGTCGCGGCAAGCTTCGGTTGTTTGAGGATTGCGCCTTCCTGCAATGGTCCGTTCGGGCCGAATGTTTCGGTATATCCGCAGATGCGGCTCAATTCAGGCCACCTGAGGCGGGAGCGGAAGGCAACCGATGAACTGACCGGCACACCGTCACGGGCATATCGGACGGCGTCCTCCACGAGTCGCCGCATGGGAAGTCGTCCACCGGCGGCCTTCGAGACCTCGAGGGCTTTCGACCAGCCGGCGACGGCACCGGCAACCGTCACGGCGGCCATGGGGCCGCGCAAGGGAACGGCCTTCAGCCCTTGCGCACGGTAGGCTTCGGCGCTCGCCAAGCCGGCCGCCGGGCCGCAGGCTTCGATGGCGACCGGCGGTGCGCCCGCCCTGGCAATAAGCCAGAAACCGTCGCCGCCGATGCCGTTCATGTGCGGATAGGTGACGGCGATCGTCGCCGCCGCCGCGATCATCGCCTCGATTGCGTTGCCGCCTTCGCGCAGCACCGAAGCTCCCGTTTCCGCCGCCAGATGATGCGGTGCCGTGATCATGCCGCCAAGGCAGGTGCGCGCAGTCAGCATGTCTCAAGTCTCCACGGCTAATGGGCCGATGCTGCCGGCCCCGATGAGAGTGTCGGCGCGGGCCGGCCCTCGATGCGAACGTTGACGCACGCGGGGAGCCCTGAAGCGCACGCGCGGGCCAGGGCTGCATCGAGGTCGCGAACATCGGTGACGTATTCGCCATGCCCCCCGAGGCCGACGGCGGCCAGATCATAGCGCGCGTCACTCAGCTGGCATCCGATCAGCCGCTCGGGTCCGTAGTCGCGCATCTGGATCTGGTGCTCGGCATTCCAGCAAGCGTCATTGCCGATGACCACGACGAAAGGAAGTTTCTCGCGAACCGCTGTCTCGAACTCGGCGAACTGGAAACCGACCGTACCATCGCCCATCAGCGCGAAAATCGTCGCATCGGGACGTGCGCAGCGCGCGCCCAGCGCATAGCATAGCATTCCGCCGATGGCCGCCGATGGGCCGTTGATGAGCCGCTCGTCGCCGGAGCAGACGGCCTGGGCCCATTGGCCGAACTCACCACCATCGCAAATCAACACCGACTGCGGGGAGCTATCGATCTGGCGCTGCACGGCCGCGCACAACGCCTGAGGCGAAATTGCCCCGTGCGCCGGGATCGAGGAGCCATCGAAACTCCGTTCGCTGGTCAAGGACGCGACTTCCGATCGCCAGACGGACCGGTCGCTTGCCACCATTGGCTGGCTCGATAGCGCAGTCAAAACAGCTCGTGGATCGGCTGCGATTGAAAGCAGCAGACGGTCCTTCAGATTCAGTGCCGCGATGCCGCGAGCCTTCTTGTCGACGTCGACGACGATCCACTTCGGTTCGGTGCCAACCTTGTCGGCGGCCCCAAGCGCGATCGTGTAATCGATGCGCTTGCCGAGCGATACGATGAGGTCTGCCCTGGTCAGCGCCATGCCCAGTCGTCCGAGAGCCGGATCGTTGAGGCCCCTTGGACTTTCCAGGGCGAGCACCGGGACGCCAAGTGTCGATTCGATCTCGCCGATGACGCCTCCAGACCGGGTCCGGTTCAACGATGGACCGACGAGGATGATCGGCCTTTCGGCGGCGGCAAGTGCGTCCTTCAACGCTTCCATGTCTTCGGGCGCGACACGACCGGCGGCAGGTGCCAATGCATCGGGTTGCAGCGGCGTTGCGATATCGGTGCTCGCCTGCACGACATCGAACGGCAGCGCCAGGTGAACTGGCCCCGGGCGGCCTGACAATGCGATGCGGATCGCTTCGGCGGTTTCCTCGGCGACGTAGTCGATCGTTGTCAGCCGCACCGAAAGCTTCGTCAAAGGCGTGGAGACGGCAATCTGATCGAGTTCCTGGAAGGCGCCTCGGCCATCCTGTGTTCGCGGCGAATCACCCGACAACAGCAGAACCGGGCTTTCCGATTGCAGGGCGGTGAACAACGCGCCCATCGCATTTGCGAACCCCGGGGCCGCGGTCACCAGCGCGACCCCGATTTTCCCCGTCAACTGCGCAAAGGCGTCGGCCATGAAAACGGCGGAGGCTTCGTGGCGGGTGTGGTGGATCGTGATGCCGGCGTCGATGCAGGCATCGTAGACGGGCATGATCTGATTTCCCGATAGGCTGAAAATTCTCGTCACGCCGGCTGTGGCCAATGTATCGACCAGAAGGTCCGCGCCTCGCTTCATTTTTCCGTTCCCGTTTGCTGCTGGCTCATGTGTTGACCCCGAAGTTCGCTCACGCGCCTTCCGCCGGATGATGGCGAATTTCCGAACCGGAAACGAGCCGGTGCTTCCCTGTTTCCTTTTGCGACATTGCGCACGGTGCTGTTAACTTGTCGCTCCCACCCTGCAAAGTCACGATCCGTTGCGTTAAAACCGGCCCGCCCTTCATGCTTTCCATCTGGCTCTCGATCGCGCCGATCTTCGGCCTCATCATCCTTGGCCACGCGCTTCGGCGCGGCAGCATTCCAAGCGCCGAATTCTGGGACGTGATCGACAGGCTGGTCTACTGGGTACTGCTGCCTTCACTGCTCTTCTACAAAATGTCGACGGCGCAATTCGATCCACGTCTCGTCGGCTCCTATACGGTGGTGATCCTTGGCGCATTTCTGGCGAGCGTCCTTTTCGCACTTATCAGCGGACGCATCGCTGGTTTCGCCGGCCCCGTCTGCAGCACGCTGCTTCAGGGCTGCGCCCGGCACAATACGTTTATATCGCTGGCCGCCGCCGAGCGGCTTTTCGGGTTCGGGGGGCTGGAGATTGCGATCCTCGCAGCCGCGCTCCTGATCCCCGTGACCAACCTGACGATGGTGCCGCTGCTGATCTCCCTCGTCTCGGGGGCAGCCACCGAGGGGCGCTTCCAGGCGATCCTGCGCGATCTGGTGCGCAATCCGCTGCTGCTTTCCGTCGGCCTCGGCGTTGCCGTCGGCTTCATCTGGCCGGCTGAGATTCCCGTCGTCCACGACATGACGCGGCTGCTCGGCGGCGCCGCCCTGCCGATCGTACTGTTGTCGGTCGGCGCGAGCTTGCGCCTCAAGGGGCTGTCGGCCTCGGCCGCGCCGATTGCATTGGCAGTCGTCGGCAAGCTTGCCGTCTTTCCCCTGGCCGCCGTCCTGCTGGCGCAATGGGTTGGGCTGAACGAAATGGAAACGGTCATCGCACTGCTGTTCGCGGCAGCGCCCACCGCGACCTCCTCCTATACGCTCGCCCGCCAACTCGGCGGCGATGCCCCCCTTATGGCTGCGATCATGACCCTGCAGACGGCGGCGGCATTCGTGACGCTGCCGGTCACGGTGCTTCTGGTGCAACGCGCCTTCCAATGAGCCGCGGCATGAAGGCAATCCCGCAGGGCCCGCGCACCTTGCTGCGACGGTGTCGGCCGCCATCATGACCGCACGAGGTAGATGGGGCTCGACCACGCCTTGTGGCCGTCGACCTGTGTCACCCGGACGAACAGCGGCGTATCGCCCTGCGGGTTCAGCCCGACGCTCATGCGGTGGGAGAGGCGTGCTTCGCGGGGAGCATCGGGCAGCCGGTAGAACTTGACCCGCCGGTCCAGCCCACCGGCCTCGAAGACCGTCTCCTCGAGGCCGATGCCGGCGACTTCGACGGTCGGGCTTGCATGCCGCGTTTGAACCGCGATGCTGCCCGCTGCGGCCTCGCTCAGCCACAGATCGATACCGCAGACGTTGCCGGTCGTGACCGCTTTCCAGGTCAGACCGTCGGCCGCCTGCGAGCGGATGCCGCGATCGAGATTCCAGTTGTTGAACATGCTGGCTTCGAGAATGGAATTGCCGGTGACTTTGAGCATGCCGTCCCAGACGGTGGTGCGCGCCCGGCCACGATATTCGGCTCCCTCCATCGTGATGCGGATGCGCCGGCCCAATTCGGCAGACGAATAGGGCCGCACCGTTTCGATCAATTCGCGGCCGCGGAAGATGTCGAGGCGCTCGATGGGCGCCGAACCGACGACGCCAACGTCGAGCATCACCTCATCGCTGGAAACGCTTGCGATGTCACCCATGATCAGCTTGCGCGTCGTCAGGCTGCCGGCTGGGGCGGCGATGGCCTTGTTCAGGATCAATGTCGAATCGCTGGGTGTCGTCACCGATACGTCGAGCAGCATGCGGTTGCCGGTGGTGGCGTAATGGTGGCGGCGGCGCATGGCTTCGAAAATGGCATCGCGGTCGAGCCGGGGAGCAAGGAAGCAGGTCAGTCCGCCCTGGCTGCCGAAGAAGCTGGCGCCGGGATAGGAAGCGCCCGGGCGGCCCTTGTGGCCATCGGAGTTGCCGACAATGCCGACGCGGAAGCCCTTCTCAAGCGCATCCCACACGATCCACTCGAAGGTACCCCAGTCCGAATGCACCTCGACGGCGGTTTCGAGTTCCTCGTCGTGGGCGAAGGTAACGTCTGCGTAGCGCCCGCCGACATGGGCCATGACGACGCAGTCCTTGCCGCGCAGCTTGTCGAACAGTTCGTGGGCGGTATGGGCGTCGCTTTCCTCATCGACGAGGTCGGTTGGATCGGCAATCTGGGCGTGGCTGGAGCGATGGATGGTCTCGCCTTCGTGGCGGTAGTGAACGTTGCGGTCGCCGCCGACGGCGGTATTGGCCGACCATTCGTAACCCGGAATGCACACGAAGCTGCCCGGCTTGTCGAGTTCGGCGGTGAGTTCGTTCAAGTCCCTCCAGAAGCTCCCGGTCATCTGGAAGTCGTTGCCCTGGTGGCCCATCACGTCGAGGAAGGCGCGGTCGCGGCCAAACAGCATGTAGTCGCGGGCGTCGTTGGTGCCGAGCGTTTCGTTGGATTGCCCGTGGGTATCCCCCCAGAAGTGGACGAGCGCCTCTCCGGCCGGATCGGCGATGGCGCGGATCGGGTTCGAGCGGCAAAGGACATTGCCGGCTTCGTCGCGCACGGTGATGATGGCTTCCCCCGGCCCGCCCAGCGCGAGCCCATCGGCAATGGCTGCGAATTCGCCTTTGCGCAACGCAATCGTCCCGGGCAGCTCAGCGACGTTCGCGTCATCGGCGGAAAGATGCAGCGTCCGTTCCATCTGGTCGGAAGGATTGCCCCACACGTCGTTGGCCTTGACGGCGAGCTTGAATGGCTCGCCGGCGCGGACCAGGGTCGGGGCGATGGCATGCCAATCGACGCCGGGGCCAGGAACAATCGAGATCTTAGGACTCTGCGGCAGGGCGACGTAATCGTAGGTGGCGATGACGTCCGTCAGCACCCGGAACTCGAATTCCTTCTCGCAGAACGTCTGCATGCGAATGCCGGGAGAACCTTGCCGCCTGTCGCCGAAGCGGATGGTGATGGTGTCGCCGGGCCCGAGGAAGTGCTTCATGACGCCGACGTAGAGCGAGCGGCTCCACGGGCGGATATTGCGCTTGAATTCCCAGCGCGGTTCGAGCGTTGCACCGTTCGAGGCTTCGAGGGTGGTGTAGCCGGGGCCTTGCGGATCGTCGAACTGGACCGGTCCGAAATCGGTCGCGAAGCGAAACCCGATCTTGATCGAGCCGGTATCGTCGACACCAAACGGCCCGGCCGTGTAGACGAGCGTGAAACTCTGGTAGGAGCCGGCTTCGAGGGGACCGCTCGGCTCAAGCGTAGCGCTGCCCATCAACTCGGGGCGGTAGTGCGAATACGGCATCGGGTCGTTTTCCCTTGCTGCGGCGGGCTTGGGTTATTCGCTGGTTGTGGCTCGCAGGGCTTCGGCGGCCTCGCTGCGCTGGCGCAAACCGGTGCGAACGAGAGCTGCGATGGTGAGGAAAGTCGCTCCCCAGAAGAACCAGGTAATCCAGCTGCGGAACAGGATATCCGCGGCTCCGTTCGACATCAGCATCGCCTGGCGGAAGTTGTCTTCGAGCAACGGCCCAAGGATGAACGCGATCAGGAAGGGCGCCGCCGGGATATCGTTGCGCAGCATGAAATAACCGAGCCACCCCATGAGGAACATGACGA
>Ga0180009_10007255_pt1 | contig 11393 bp, 8 predicted proteins | sample OS_PC_MetaG_FD_123537 | JGI IMG/M metagenome (GOLD analysis project Ga0180009, IMG submission 123537) | Groundwater microbial communities from the Aspo Hard Rock Laboratory (HRL) deep subsurface site, Sweden - OS_PC_MetaG | ecosystem: Environmental > Aquatic > Deep subsurface > Groundwater...
GGGGCGGGGGGCAGGTGGCTGTAGAACACCAGGGTCATGGTCCCCACGTTCGCGGGTTCGCAACCTTCGCCCTCGACCGGTTCGAACTTGAGCAGGATGCCGTCCACCTCGGGAATGCTGGGATCGCCGTCGCATTCCAGGAAGGCGTTGTAGTTCACGGTGCATCCGTCCTCGCCGGGGCCGCTGCCCATGGGGTTCGCCCAGGTCAGGGCTTCCACGAAGTTGTCGCAGGTGCAGGTCCCACCGGGAATGTCCATCAGCAGGTTGGCGTGGCTCAGGGCGTACGGGGTGCCCGTATCCCAGTCCAGGACCAGGGTGTACTGCCAGGCCGGCAGCAGGGGATCGTCGATGCGCTGGCCGGTGATGACGCCGGAAATCCCGCATTCACCGGCGATGGCGCCGCCGGCGGCAAGGGTGATCAGCAAGGCCATCGTCAACATTTTCTTCATGGTGCTCTCCCTCGGTTGCTATGTGGCACTGGCCGGATTGGGTCCGGTCCGTGTTCCCTCTGTGGCGATTGAGGAATGATTATATCACGAGACCCCATGAAATGTCAATTTAACCTGGCCAATTGGGAGAAAAATCATGAAAATAAAAGCGCCCCCGTTCCGGGGGCGCATAACCACTTGAAAATCAGCGATTTACCGGAAGATACCCTTCACCGAGCCCCAGTTCACAGCTTCGCTGTCCACCGGATCGCAGTCCATGCCGGGAAAGAACCCGGTCAGGGTCCCGAAGCAGTACTGGCCCGCGAACTTGTCGACCAGGGACAGGATCTCCTCGTCCACGGGAACCGGGGCGAGATCCGAATAGAACACGAAGGTGGCGGTGCCCACGTTGTCGGGCTCGCAGCCGTCCTCGTAAGGCTCGAACTTCAGCAGGATTCCCGTCACGTCCGGAATGCTGGGATCCCCGTTGGCGGTCAGGTCGGCGTGGTAGTAGACCGTGCATCCGCCGTTGCCGTCGGAGGAGCCGATGGGATCCCCCCAGGACAGGATGCTGGAGAAATCGGCCTGGGTGCAGTTGCCGCCCACCGTATCCAGCAGCAGGTCCATGTGGCTAAGATCGAATTGGACATCGTTGTCCCAGGACACGGTCAGGGTGTAGACCCAGGCCGGGCCGAACGGATCCGGGTTTTCCACGGCCTCGATGTTCCCGCCGATGAAGCACTCGGCCTGGGCTGCGAAAGGCAAAAGAAGCAAGAGCAAGCTTGCCGTCATGAGCGAGAAGCGTTTCATGGTGACCCCCCCGAAAGCACAGGAAAAAAACAAGGTGGCATGTTGGAGCCAAGAGACTATCAAAAATGAATGTTAATCGCAACCAAAAATCATCAAAAAGTGTCCAAAACTCACAAATTGATCGCGCCATTGCAATCATCGGACCAGATTCAGCCTGCAGGGAACCGAATCCCCGTCGTCGCCCCTCGTGCTCAACCAGGCCAGATAGACCCCGCTCGGAACGGGCCGGCCCCCGGCATCCAGACCGTTCCAGTTTTCGGAATGGGCCCCCGCAGGCAAATCCTCCCAGCTCCAGCCGGTGATCCTCCGGCCGCGCAGGTCGACGATCTGCAGGTTCGCCGGTCCCGGCTCCTCCAGGACGAAACGGATGGTCGTCGTCGGATTGAAGGGATTCGGGAAGGCCCCCAGCCGCGGCGCCGGCGCTGGACCCGGTGCCTTGTCGGCCGCCCCGCCCACCTGCCTGATGATGAGGGACTCCCCCCCCGCAGGCATGGTCAGGGTGACAGATCCGACGTCCTGCATGCTGGGGACGACCACCCTTCCATCCCCGGCCCGCAGGATCCGGAGGTCCACGCACCAGGGCAGCAGTTCCGGATTCCAGGCGAGCGTGACGGTGCCGGCCGTGGTCCGGCGGACTGTGACCTCCCACTGCAGGACCTCGTCCCAGGGGCTGGTCAGATCGCGAAGCAACCGCCGGCCCCCTCGATTCAGCCAGGCTGACGGTTCGGCCCCGCCCGCAGGAACAGGGGGAGCAAGCTGATCCCACAGGGCGTCGAGCCCGTCCTTCGCCGAGGGACCGACTCCGAACATCACGCCCGCGGTCACGCCGGCGCCGTCCCCCACCGCCAGGGGAATCCGCCAGCGCTCGAGCCAGGGGGCATCGTCGTCGCGGGGTGGGCCGGGAGCGTCATCGCCCCACAGGAATGCGGCATGATCGAAGCGCAGGACGAGGCCCGGCTCGAGAGCTGCGATCCAGCACCCGGTCCCGGGTTCCAGGGTGACGACCGGAACGTAGGGCGCCCCATCCTGCGCATGACCGAAGACGCCGCCGTGGACCAGGCCCAGCTTGACGGCGCCCCAGAAGGGGTGGGACGCGCCGTCCTGCACCACCTCGACACAGGCGAGGTCGCCGGGAAACCACAGGGGGTAGCCGACGGCGTTCCAGCCTGCCTGCAGAGGGAGCTCCACGGGCGAGATCGCCCGTTCGCCCGGCGGGACCCAGGTGAAGAGACCGGGGGCCTCGATCCACCATCCCGAGCCTGCGTTCACCGGTTCCTCGGGCGGCAGTTCGAAGTAACCGCGGCCGTCCTCGAACCCGAAGACCTTCGTGCCCGGAGGCGCCTGGTCCAGCAGGACGTCGGTCAGGGTGGCCAGGCCCGGAGGCGGCACGCGAGGGAACCCGAGCAGGGAAAACCCGGCCGGGACCGGGACCTCGACAGGGGCCGGAGGCGGCAGCGACGGGCCTCCCACCAGGATCTCGAACCGGTGCAGGCCGCCGCCGGGAAGGAAGGTGTGTGTGAGGGACGGCTGCAGGTCGTGGACAACCCCCGTCACCAGGTCCAGCAGGGCCAGGTTGACCTCCGGGATCGGCAGGAACGAAGGGGCGAACGTGAGGGTGACCGGACCGGTCTGGTCGGTCTCCACTGCCAGCGGCCATCGCGCCCGGTCCAGGGCGGGATCGAACGGGGCGCGCAGATCGACCCCGTAACGCCAGCCCAGGGGCCAATCCGGGTGCTCGACATCCAGTTGCAGAAATCCGGAAGGCGGGGGGGCGGGACGGGGAGCGTCCACCGCGCCGTCGAACCCGTCGGTGGCGCCGACCGCGGTGCCGATGAGGACCCCGGCATCGGTCAGGGCCCCGGCCGATCCGGACACCGTCAGGGTGAACCCCTCCGGGGTCCGGGGCATGAGCAGGACGTCGAATTCCCTGGCCCCCGGGGACTGGGAAAACTCCACGACCGGATTGCGGAGCAGGTTCCTGCGGCGTCCCGTGACGACGTCCTGGAGGATCAGCCGCCACGCGGCGGGGTCCGCCAGGTCATGGGAAAAGGCCAGGGTGACCGCGCCCTGCTGATCGGTCTCCAGACGCAGGCGCCAGCGCCGCCAGACCGCCCCATCGGCCACCGGAGCCTGGATGTCCCGCAGATAGCGGTGACCCAGGGGCCAGTCCGGGTGAGGGAAGTAGACGCTCAGATACCGGGCAGGGGGTGGGGCGGGCTCAGGGGCATCCAGGGCCGGATCGAAACCGATCCCGGCCCCTTCCTCGAGACCCAGGAGGTTGCCGCGGTCCTGGAACTCCCCCAGGACCGCGTCCACGGTGATCCGCACCGGAGGAGCGGCGGTCCCGTGCGCCGGCCCGGCGGCGGACAGGAGCAGCCCGGTCAGAAGCACGAACGGCAGGGATGGGCGGGCCGGGGATTGCCTCCCGGAGAACCTCGGGGCCAACTGTCGTCCCTTCAAGATTGAGAATCTGAACCCCATCCCATAATTAAACCACAAATCCGCAAGAATTTCTACCATCCGGCTCCATCGCCCACCGCGAAACCCGGGGCCATGGGGCCACCCGGAAGGTGACGGCTCGCCGGTTCCGTGCTAGGATTCCGTCCGGTCGACCCCAAGGGCAAGGAGCGGTTGGCATTTTCCCCATGCGTATGTACCCATCCCATGTCATCGCACACGCGCTGGTCCTCGTGTCGGTTCTCGTCGCCTCGGCGCCTGCCGCGGGCGCCTTCCCCCGGCCCTCCATCGCTTTCGAGCCGCGGCAGTACGGATGTCCGGCCGTGTCCGTCCCGCCGGTCATCGACGGGTCCCTGGAGGATCCCGCCTGGAGCGGCGCTCCGTGGAGCGACCCCTTCGTGGACATCGAGGGTCCCGCCCGGCCTGCGCCCACGTTCGCCACGCGGGTCAAGATGATCTGGGACGACCGGTTCTTCTACGTCGGCGCCGAGCTCGAGGAACCCCATCTGTGGGCCACCCTGCGCGAGCGGGATGCGGTCATCTACCACGACAACGACTTCGAGGTCTTCATCGATCCCGACGGCGACAACCACCTCTACTACGAGCTGGAGATCAACGCCCTGGGCACCGAGTGGGACCTGCTGCTGGTCAAGCCTTACCGCGACGGCGCCCCTGCGGTGAACGCCTGGGACATCCAGGGCCTGCGGACGGCCGTCCGCCTGGAAGGGACCCTGAACGAACCCGGGGACACGGACGAGGGCTGGTCGGTGGAGATCGCCATCCCGTGGACCGTGCTGGCCGAATGCGCCGGCCGCCCCGCCCCACCCCGCCCCGGCGACATCTGGAGGGTGAACTTCTCGCGGGTCCAGTGGGACCTCGAGGTCGAGGACGGAGCCTACGCCAAGCGCCTCGCCGCCGGCGGAGGCCCGCTGCCCGAGCACAACTGGGTCTGGTCCCCCCAGGGTCTGATCGCCATGCACTACCCCGAGATGTGGGGCGAGGTGATGTTCATGGCCGGCGGTGAGGCCGGCCCGTTCGACGATTCACCTGAGCACCTCAGCATCACCGACGCCCAGACCTTGATGCCCCTCTACTACGCCCAGCGCGAGCACCACGAACGTCACGGCAGGTTCGCCGGATCCCTCGGTGAACTCATCGCCCTCGATCCCGGCCTCGCCTCCCTGGATGATCACCCGCGAACCAGGCTTCGACTGGCCGGCGGGAACGACCTATTCCACGCTATCCTTTCCACCGCCGCCGGCATATTCACCATCGACCAGACCGGACGGCTGGAGCGCGCTCCCCTCGAGGGCGTTCCCGGACCCGCCGGAGAAAGTGGCGTCAGACCATGACGTTTCGTCGCCGCGGGACGGGGCCCTTGCTGAGCCGGCACGACATCCCGGCCATGCCCCCGCACATCACCGATCCCAGCAGCGTCTTCAATCCCGGGGCCGTCATGCTGCCCCAGGACGACGGATCCCCCGGGCGCGTGATCCTGCTGCTGCGCGTCCAGACGCGCGGGCGCAAGACCTTCACCGTGCCGGCGGCCACCAGGCCGGGCAAGCCCTTCCGCATCTCCGACCATCCGGTCGAGTTCGTGGGCCTGCAGGATTTCTGGACCCCTCTGGGCATGCCGGCCATGCGGGTCTTCCACGTCTACGACCCCCGCATCACCATGCTCGACGGCGAACTCATGGTCACCACGGCCGTGGACACCGAGCGCGGCTGCCGCCTGGCGATCTGGCGCGCCGCCGGCTCCCGCGATGGGGATTTCGCAGGACTGGAGAGGCTGGAGCTCATCGGCTTCGCCGGCGACCACGACACGCGCAACGGGGTGCTGTTCCCGGTCCGCCAGGACGGCCGTTACCTGCTCCTGGAAAGACCGAACAAGAAGATCCACCGGGACATGCCGGCCACCGGAGACGCCATCGTGCTGAGCAGTTCACCCGACCTGGTCCACTGGCGCACCGAAGGCGTGGTCCTGAAGGGCCGCCCCCACTTCTGGGACGAACTGATCGGCTCGGGGCCGCCGCCGGTGCTCACGGAGCACGGCTGGCTCCACCTCTACCACGGCGTGGCCACCCACTTCCAGGCCGCCAACATCTACCAGGTGGGCGCCGTCCTGCTGGACCGCGACGACCCCACCCGGGTCCTGGCCCGGACGGACGAGAACCTCCTGGAGCCCCGCGAGCTGTGGGAGCTGACCGGGCAGGTCCCCAGCGTCGTCTTCCCCTCGGGGATGTTCCTGGCCGAGGGCCGCGTCCACCTCTTCTACGGCGCCGCCGACACGGCCGTCGGGTACGCCGTCTCGTCCCTGGACCGGCTCGTGGCCGCCTGCAGGCCCGTGAAGCGCCGTGCCGAAGGGGAGTGACGTGGAGACAGCCCCCCGCCGGGCCTTCCTGGTCTCGCACACGCACTGGGATCGCGAGTGGTACCTGACCCGGCACCGGTTCCACGTGGACCTGGTGGCGGTGGTCGACCGCATCCTCGACGCGCTGGACGACGACCCCGCCTACCGGCACTTCGTCCTGGACGGGCAGACCGCCGTCCTGGAGGACTACCTGGCCACGGTCCCCGAGCGGACGGACCGGGTGCGCGCCCTGATCAGCACCGGCAGGCTCTCCGTCGGGCCCTGGTTCATCCTGCCCGACGAGTTCCTGGTCTCGGGCGAAGCCACCGTCCGCAACCTCCGGTTCGGCGCCCGGACCCCGGCGGCCGCGGGGCGCATCCAGCCGGTCGGGTACATGCCCGACAGCTTCGGCCACGTCGCCCAGCTACCTCAGATCCTGCGGCTCGCCGGCCTGGACAGCTTCATCTTCACCCGCGGACTGGGCGACGAGGCGGCGGACCTGGGCTGGCTCTTCCGCTGGGCCGCCCCCGACGGCTCCGAGGTCCTGGCGGTCAACCAGTGCGAGGGCTACTGCAACGCCGGGGGCCTGGGCTTCGCGGAGATCTGGCACGCCCACACCCGGCGCAAGGTCGAGACCAGCCGGGCCGTCGAACGCGTGAGCGCCCTGTTCGCCGCGATGGCCGGCCGGGCGGGCGCCGATCCGGCCCTCCTGAACAACGGCTGCGACCACTTCCCTCCCCAGCAGGACTTCGGGGCCGTCATGGCTGCGCTCGCGGAGGCCTTCCCTGCCACCGAATGGCGGCACGGGTCCTTCATGGACTTCCTGGATGCGGCCCGCGGGGAGCTTCCGGACCAGCGCCGCCCCCGGCACGCGGGGGAACTGCTGGGATCGCGCGATCACCCCATCCTGTCGGGGGTGTGGTCCGCCCGGATGTACCTCAAGCAGCAGAACGAGCGCTGTCAGACGCTGCTGACCCGCTGTTTCGAACCGGCGGCGGCCGGGGAGCACTTCCTGGCCGGCGGCGCCTGGCCCGGTGGTCTTCTGCAGGACGCCTGGCGCACGCTGCTGCTGAACCATCCTCACGATTCCATCTGCGGGTGCAGCATCGACGCGGTCCACCTGGACATGGAGACCCGTTTCGCGGCGGTGCGCCAGACCGCCGAGCAGTGGCTGTCCCGCTTCATGGACCGGCTGGCCCCGCTCTTCGGGACGACCGAAGAGCACGACCGCTCGGTCGTGGTGTCGGTCCTGAACCCCCTGCCGTTCCGCCGGTCCGAGGTCGTGGACCGCCTGCTGGTCCTGCAGCCGCTCGGCTTCGACCTGGACCATCTGCGCCTGGTGGACGAGCAGGGCCGCGAGGTGCCCTGCGAGATCCTCGACCGCCGCTTCGTCGAGAGGTTCTGGGGGATCGATTACCGCAGGGAGCTGTCCTGCGACGACCAGCTGGACCAGCTGCAGGTCTATCTGGACCGGTTCGGCGACCGCATCCTGGGCGACGAGTCCGACCGCGACACCCGGGACTGCTTCGTGCACCTGCGCTTCCTGGCCGCCGACCTGCCCGCCTGCGGGCACGCCCGGTTCTTCCTGCGCGACGACCGCAAGCCGGCGCCGCCCCAACCGGAGGCTCCCGTCCTTGTCTCCCGGTCCGACGAAGGCGCCGTCCTGGACAACGGGATCATCGCCGCCGTGCTGCACCCCGACGGCACGATCGATCTCGGCGACCGCCGCAGCGGCCGCACCTGGTCCGGATTGAACCTGCTGGAGGACCGGGAGGACCGCGGCGACGAGTACGACTGGTGCCCCTGCCCCACCGGCGGCCAGGTCTTCAGCGCCGGCTGCGAGGGCAAGGTCGTCATCCTCGACCGGGGCGGCCTCAAGGGGGCCGCCGAGACCCGGTTCCGCTGGAGCTTGCCGCGCGCCCTGCGCCCCGATCGCCTGGGCCGCGAGGACCGCACCGTGCCCTGCGACGTGACCGTGCGCATCGAACTGGATGCGGGCGGCGACCGGCTGGACGTCACGACCTGGTTCTCCAACCGCGCCCGCGACCACCGTCTGCGCGCCTGGTTCCCCACGGGACTGGAAACCGGCCACGTCGTCTCGGACGGCCACTTCTACCTGAACCGGCGTCCCCTGGAGCGGCCCCGAGGCGACAACTGGGCCCAGCCGGCGCCGGCGACCTGGCCCCAGCAGGACTTCAGCCTCCTCGATGACGGATCGGCGGGGCTGGCCATCCTCAACCGCGGACTGCCCGAGTTCGAGACGTGGGCCGGCCCGGACGGCGGCGCGGTCTTCGCCCTGACGCTCCTGCGGTGCGTGGACTGGCTGTCCCGGGACGATCTGCCGACGCGCAACGACCTCAACGCCGGGCCCACCCTCTTCACGCCGGGAGCGCAGTGCCTCGACGCCCAGGTCTTCCACTACGCGCTGATGCCCTTCGCTGGCGACCCCCTGGCCGCCGGGATCAGGGAGGCGAGCGAACGGTTCCGGACTCCCCCCTTGACCGGACAGGGGGTGGCCGAGGGCGGCCGCCCCGGCGGCGGATCACTCCTGGAGAAGACCGATCCCCGGACCGCCGTCACGGCCGTCACCCGTGCGGAAAAGGGTGGCCGCCTGCTCGTGAGATTGTACAATCAGTCCCCGGCATCGACCATCGAGCGCCTGGATCTCGGCTTCGCCGCCCTGGACGCTCTGAAGCTCGGGATCCTCGAGGATCCCTTGCCGCTGGACCGGGACCCTGCGGCCGTCGTCCGGGGGGGACGGCAGATCGTCGTTCCCCTGGCCCCCCATGAGATCGCCACCGTCGCCATCGAACCAGCCACCGAGGAAGACCAATGACCACACGCAGAGAATTCCTCATCGGAACGGGTGCCGGTCTGGCCGCGCTGGGCGCGGCGGGCCTGGGCCGGGGGCAGGATCCCGAACGCATCTGGCCCACCGCCGAGATCATCGCCGACTCCCTCGACCAGCCCCGGGACGCGCCCTTCGTGGTGAGCACCTGGAACCACGGGCTGCCGGCCAACCTGGCGGCCTGGGAGATCCTGTCGCGGGGAGGCCCGGCCCTGGACGCGGTGGAATCGGGAGTGAGGGTCACCGAGGCCGACCCCGAGGTCGATTCGGTCGGCTACGGCGGCCGACCCGACCGCGAGGGCCACGTCACCCTCGACGCCTGCATCATGGACCAGCACGGGAACGCCGGCTCGGTCGCCTTCCTGCAGGACATCATGCATCCCATCTCGGTGGCGCGCCTGGTGATGGAGAAGACCCCCCACGTCATGCTGGTGGGGCAGGGCGCCCGCCACTTCGCCGAGGAGAACGGATTCCAGCCCCGGAATCTCCTGACGCCCCGCGCCGAACGGGACTGGAAGGAATGGCTGAAGACGGCGGAATACCATCCCTGGGCTCCGGCCTCCGATCCCAGCCACGACACCATCAGCATGCTGGCCATGGATCAGGGCGGCGACCTCAGCGGCGCCTGCACGACCAGCGGGCTGGCCTACAAGATGCACGGCCGGGTGGGCGACAGTCCCATCATCGGAGCGGCCCTGTTCGTGGACAACGAGGTGGGCGCGGCCTGCGCCACGGGCGTCGGTGAAGAGGTCATGAAGACGGTCGGCAGCTTCCTCATCGTGGAACTGATGAGGCAGGGCATGAGCCCGGCCGAGGCCTGCCACGAGGCCATCGCCCGGATCGTGCGCAAGAACCCCGCCTGGCGTGACCTCCAGGTGGGTTACGTGGCCTTCGACCGCAAGGGCCGGATCGGCTCGTTCGCCATCCTGCCGGGATTCCAGTACGCGGTGATGGACCAGGAAGGGAACCGGCTGGTGGATTCCCCCAGCTGGAAGTGACGGGGCGGGCCGGGGATCAGGGATTTACACGGCCCAGGAATTCCGTGGACCAGCCGGCCGGCATCCGGCCGTCGAGTGAGACCAGCGCCAGCGCGAGATCCCCCTCGATCCACACCCGGGCCTCCCGCCCCCAGGCTTCGCCCTGGAAAACGGTGCGGCCGCCAATGACCGAGGAGTCGGCGCCCTTCAGCTCGAGGTTGGCCGCGGGCACCCCGAACAGGATGGTGCGCGAACCGTCCTCGCCCAGGTAGGAGGCCATGGCCGACAACCGGCCGACCGTGTGCCAGACGCGCCCGCCTTCCAGGGCGAACTCGTTCCCGGTCTGCGGCAGTTCGATGGGAAAGCTGAGCGACTCGCTCAGCCACGCCGAAAGGTCCGCCTCGTCGGACATGGCGACCTCCAGGGGCCGGCCGATGCGCTCGATCAGGTAGTGGTCGTGGGTGACGTCCTCGATGTACATCCCTATGGTGCGTTCGACTTGCGTGTTGCCGCCGAAGTCGCCCAGGACGTAGCGGCCGCCCGAGATAAAGCCGAGCACCAGCGAGGCGGCGAGCGCGGTGGGATAGATCAACTTGCGCCATCTGGGCAGCATGGGCAGGACGACGCCGCGGGGAGCGGCGCCGCCACCGGGCGTCGCCTCGGCTTCGAGGCTCGCCAGCAGCTTCAGCTTGAGCGGCGAAGGCATGACCGCCCGGGATGCGGGGAGCCCCCTCAACCGGTCCCCCAGAACCGCGACCCCTTCCAGGTGGGCCCGGCAGTGAGGGCAGTCCGCCACGTGGGCGGAGGCCGGCTCGTCCCGGCGTTCGCGGTGGTCGCCTTCCTGGATCATTCTGCACAGGCTGCCGTCCACGCTCACTCCCTCGATTCCGTTCCTTGTGCGATCCGCCGGCCTGCCGTGGCCAGCAGCTTTCCGTACAGGACCTTGCGGGCCCGGTGAAGGCCCGACCGCAGGGTGCCGGGTCCGATGCCCAGACCCTCGGCGGCCTCGTCGTAGCTCCAGCCCTCCACGTCGACCAGCTGGACGGACATCCTCCAGCGCGGCGGGAGCTCCTTGAGGGCCTGCTCGATCTCGTCGTCGAAGGCCTCGCGGATGATCGCCGGCTGCCAGTCGACCTGCGCGCCCGCCGTCTCCGCTTCCTCGATCAGATCATCGTCCCAGCCGGCCTCGCCCTTGCGAGCGCGGGACCGCCAGTGGTCCCGGCAGGTGTTCTGGACGATCCTGGCCAGCCAGCTGCGGCTGTTCGAACCGGGCGCCAGTCCCCCGAAACCCCGGACCGCCTTCAGGAACGCATCCTGGGCGACGTCGTCGGCGACGTCGGCGTCGCAGCACACGCTGCGCGCCATCCGGTACAATACGTCCAGGTGGGGTACGATCTCGGCTTCGAAGCGAAGCTTCTCCGGGGCGGACAGGTGGGGCGACACCGGGTGCAGGTCCTTCGTCTGACGGGTCCATTCTCCCTCGGGACCATTGTAACCCATCCCCTCCGGTCTTCGCTACCCCA
>Ga0180009_10007256_pt1 | contig 11390 bp, 9 predicted proteins | sample OS_PC_MetaG_FD_123537 | JGI IMG/M metagenome (GOLD analysis project Ga0180009, IMG submission 123537) | Groundwater microbial communities from the Aspo Hard Rock Laboratory (HRL) deep subsurface site, Sweden - OS_PC_MetaG | ecosystem: Environmental > Aquatic > Deep subsurface > Groundwater...
AGGGAGGTTCGAATTTAAGCCCTTCAAATTCAACAGAGAAAACCGACTTTTTGCTGAAGGAGGCAGGCCACATAGAAACCAGCCTAAATATTCTTGCACCCTTTGGGATAAGGGCGTGGTTTTTATTTTCCTCTGGTGTCATTTTTCCGCGGAGACCTTCTTTTGTTTCATACCATGACCAATGGAACTCACCTTCAACGTTTTGTTTAGCGTATAAATGGCGATATTTTACGTTTTCTCGGTCCTTAGAATACCACAATAGGTAATCATACATACCTTCCAGGTATTTCGCCCCCAATGGCATAGTCTTTTTTCTAAAAGGAATTAGAGCCATAAAGTTTTTTCGTTTAAACACATCATCTAAAAGACTACGAACAAGATGCAGATTCTCATCACCGATTTGCACAAAGATGCTGCCACTATCACTGAGAAGTTCTTTGGCTGCAATGAAACGATCTCGTAAGTACGCCAAGTAAGAATGAACTCCGAGAGTCCAGGTATCTCTATACGCTTTCACCATCTCCGGCTCACGGGTTAGATCTTCTTCCCTATCTTTCACATCCCGTTTGCCAACTTCTGGTTGAAAGTTGCTTGAAAACTTAATGCCATAAGGTGGATCGATGTAAATCATCTGCACCTTTCCGGCCAGATCCTCCCGCTTGGCAAGAGAGTTCATTACTACCAGGCTATCACCTAAAATTAGCCGGTTCGACCAATCAACATCGTGTTGGTAGAACTTCACTGCTTTGTGGTATTCTAATTGAGGGTCAGCAAAAAGTTTTCTTTGCACGTCTTCCCTGGCTGCCACTTTAATAATAGCCTGTGCTGAAATCCGCTCGTGGATGTGCAGAGCCACTGGATCAACCTGGAAAGATCCTTTCTCCCGCTTACCCGTCCACTCCAACCAGGGTTCATGATTCCTGAGTGCCTCTGCCAGCAACTGGACTTCATCGCCGGTAAGAGCGCGCTGACGAGCCTTTTCGAGAAGCTCCGGGAACCTGTCTGCCTTGCCTGAGCCGTCAAACCTCAATACAGGAGGGAGATGCGGATTGTAAAAGTACGTCTGCTGGGCTACCTTTGGAGTCCGGCCGCGGGCAGCCAATCCGGCCGGAGGAATGTTTTTCCTTTTTGCATCATCATGCCGATAATCCTCGACTTTTTGTTCCTCAGCCTTTTTCTTTCGGGTCATCCGCTCTGTCCTCCTGGCTTCTCATAGTGTTATTTTGGTATAAACGGATTACAAATGAACCCTATATCGTCACCAATATCCTGGAGTTTCCCAAATTCCTGCTGATTTTACAGTCGTCATTTCTTTACCAAAACGGTAAATCCTTTTTCATTTCTTGGGTACCCCATATAGGTAATGATCCAGATTATCATTCAGATCGCTGGGAAGCCTGTTCCATTCTTCCTGCGGAACTTCTTTAGCAAGCTCTTTCAACAAATCTTCAATTGGACGTGCCGACTTATCGTACTGTTCCTCGGAAGTTGTATGTCTTACCCCTTCTTTCCATTTACCAGCCATGATTGCACCTCCAAAATTTTCAGTGACTCGATACCCCGGTCACCCACGATCTTTACTGCTGTTTTGTGCATATCGGCCTCGGCCGAATCTTTGTATAATAGCAAATAAAATCGAGATATTGCCCTTGTCGTGATGTATATTTATTTTTCATCTAAACTACGGCACACCAGAACTATACCGGTTTACTACTAAAAATTCAAATTCAGATGATCTGTAAATAAGGAACAGGACTTATGCGATTTGCGCAAATTGATGGTCTCACCACTGAACCGGAATCCGGATGGAATTTCCTTCTTTGTTTTCAAACAACAGATACCCCTTCTTCTTCCCGAACAGATAAAGATCCCGGGTGATGGCGACATCCCACTTGCAATACTCAATGACATCCTGCACCCGTCCCTGCTTCCACCATTTAAGGGCCTGAAGACCGTCTGCCTTTTTCCCGGCATCCAGGGTCGCCTGACAGAGCCGATCCAAAGATAATCGAAAACCCAGATGATTTTTGACTTCCTCTAACATATCCAATGTCGGAATGCAGTTGAAATTCATATCCGTATATCCGCTCAATACGAAATAATCGAATCTTTTAATGTTGAAACCCACCACAAGATCAAACTCGGACAGAAAATTCAGCAACCGGGGAATCTGATCTTCCAGAAACTCGAAAAACTCTCCGGATTTTATATCACAAACAACAGCGCAGCTGACCCCCATTTTGTCTGCATGCTGCCAGCCCCCTACCTCCTGAGCAGATTTTTGGGTCTCAAGATCAAAAACACCCACACGATTGGCGGTTTGGTAATTTTTTTTCTCATGTTTCGGTTTCTCGGAAGTTTCGAATACAAGGTGGACGGAGGTAAAACCTTTGTATCTTTTCTTCCGAAGATTCGAGAGCAGAAAAAGACTCGCCCCCTTATCGATGGGTCGATTTCCGGAACCGCATTTTGGAGACTGAACACAAGATGGACATCCGCTTTCACAGGGGCATTTCAGGATTACGTCATGAGAATAGTCCAACAGGCCTTCAGCCTCATGGAAGGCCTGGCGGCTGAATCCCGCACCACCCGGAATTCCATCATAAATAAAAATGGCGGCATATCCCACCTGCGGATGATACGGAGTCGACATTCCTCCGATATCGTTACGGTCGGCCATAACCAGCAATGGAAAGATTCCGATGGCGGCATGCTCCACGGCATGAATGCCCCCTAAGAAATCGAATGTCATCGGACCTGAATGGGTATCCGCTGCTTCCTGAAGCGCTTGTGGAACAATAAACCAGAGTCCCTCTGTTTCAAAAACCCGTGGCGGCAAATCCAGCGGAAAAAATCCCTGTTTACCATTGCCCTGAATCCGCCATTTTTCATATCCGGTAACCTGATCCGTAACCCGCAACCGCCCCAAGAAAAACCTTGTTCCGAAAACCGGTTTTTCATTTATAATTTCCAGGATTTCGGTATCCGTAAAACCTCTCACTTTCGTGTAATAGTTCAACCGGGCCTTTACGGCTTGAACGGTTCGGGCAGCCGTATCCAGATGCTCAACAAGATAAGTCTTCCCGCTGTGCAGGTAGACTGCACCGGGGTGGGCCTCCCGAAACACCCGATAATCATCCATTTCTCCGATGACCCGATCGGTTTCCCCATCGATAATGGTATACCGATTTCCGGATCCCCTCAGGTCTATGTTTCTATGCGTGGCCCTTCTCTTTGAATAATAAACCTTACCATCTGCGCTCTTCAGCAGTTCGCCGTTCCTTTCCAACTGAATAGCGCTGTCCAGGATGGGATTCGAAACGTATGGTTCACCAATTCTTACGGGCTGCTCTGCAGCGGCACATATCACATGTTTTTCCATGATGTGAGGGTTATAAGGATTTACCACCGCCGGTTCCGGTTTGCGATTGAGAAGATGATCCGGGTTCCGGATAAAGTACTGATCCAATGCATCCTCCCCGGCAACCATGATCAGTGCGGCTTCCTGTCCGCTGCGTCCCACCCTTCCGCCTCGCTGCAGGGTCGATACGATAGTGCCGGGATAACCTACGAGAATGCAAAGATCCAGGTCTCCGATGTCGATCCCCAGTTCAAGCGCGCTTGTGGAGACCACCGCAAGTAGATCTCCGGAAGCCAGGCGGGATTCGATGATTCGCCTTTCCTCGGGCAGAAGTCCTGCCCGGTACGCACTGATTCGATGGGCAAAAGGACCGGTTTGCCTTCCGGCCCAAAGGGCAAGCAGCTCCGTGAGTTTTCGAGATTGGGTATACACGATGGTGCGCAGCTTCCGATGGAGGGCCGCCTTGAGAAGGAGAATCGTGGCCTGGGCCGGGCCATTAAGAGGATCGATCATGAGAACATGGCGTTTGCTTTGAGGCGCCCCGCTTGCGGTAACGGATTCGACCGTTAATCCGCACAGCTGCTGAGCCAGCATGGCTGGGTTTCCAATGGTGGCGGAACTGAAAAAAAAGGTGGGTGTGCTGCCGTGGTGATTGCAAATCCTCTGCAGCCGTCTCAGTATTTGAGCCATATGGGTTCCGAAAACACCGTGATAGGTATGAACTTCATCCACCACCACCATCTTGATTCTGGAAATAAACGGGGCCCACTTTTGATGAAACTGCAGCAGCGAAAGGTGCAGCATGTCCGGGTTGGTCAATAATACATTCGGCGGATTTTCCCGGATTTTTTTTCGAAACCAAGCAGAAGTATCCCCGTCATATATGTCAGCTGTGGTTGAACTCGCTTCTATATTTGACAATAGTTCCCGAAATGTCCGGAGCTGATCCTGTGCAAGCGCCTTTAAGGGAAAGAGGTACAACGCCGTGGACTTCGGGTCTTTAGTGAAATGCTCGAGTGCCGTCAAATTATAAATTAATGTCTTTCCGCTGGCCGTGGGTGTTGAAACCACCGTGTGGCGGCCGTGCCGCAGGTAATTCAGCGCTTCAGCCTGATGGTCATAGAGCGAATGGATGCCGGTTTTCCGGATCAAATTTTCGATTTCTTTTGGCCACGGTTTTTCGGGTTTTGACCAGGAAGGGGATTTTTCAGGAATTATCCGGTGATATACGACTTGATGCCCCATTCGAGGCGACGATTTAAGCGATTCGACGTATTCCTGTATTTTCGAAGATGGCGTCATAAATTACCGAATGCCCCATATATATTATAAACCCTTGATAATTTAAATAGATGAGGTATATTAAATAAACAAATTCAATTTTTACGATTTATTTCAACCATTTTAAAGCCCGGATTTTAAAAGGACAGATTAAGTATTGGAAGATCCGCATTTATCGAGGACAGACAAACCGCATCACCGACATCGCCATTCAGAAACCGACTCCATAATGTGCAGTACTCTATTTATTCCTCAGAAATTGAAATATTCCACGATACTCGGATTATTGCGGGTTAATATTGTATTGGTCGATGAAGATTAGGTTTTAATCCATGGATCCGAATCAGATAATTATTCTCATTGTGTTACTGGTTTTATCCGGATTTTTCTCCTCTGCGGAAACCTCGCTCTTTTCCATCAGCAGAACCAGAATCCGACATCTGGCCAAGGAGGAGGATGACCGATACTTTAAGCTCATTGAAAAGATGAGGAAAAATCCCCACAAACTCTTGACCACTATTCTTATCGGAAACAATATCGTAAACGTGGGAGCCGCCGCCCTGGCGACGTCACTGGTCTTGGACCTGTTTCCCAACAATGCCGTGAGTTTGGCTACCGGCATCATGACCTTTCTGATTCTTGTGTTCGGGGAGGTCATACCCAAATCCACTGCCACACGCAACAATTTGCTCATTGCTAAAATAGCCATTTACCCCATTTACTGGTGCTCTTTTCTCTTTTTCCCGATTCTGATCATCCTGAACTTCATTCCCAAAGTCACGGAACAGATCCAAAAGACACACCGGGTAACAGAAGAGGAGTTAATGACCTTTGTTGAAGTGGTTGAAGAAGAAGGCGGAATTGAGGAGGAAGAAAAAGAGCTGATTCACAACATCTTTGAATTTGACGACACCAATGCCTCTGAGATTATGACGCCCCGTGCCGATATGTTCGTCATCGATGCAGATGAAACCATCGATCTAGAAGCCATAGCAAAATCCGGTTTTACAAGAATTCCGGTCTTCGAAGGCGACATCGATCATGTGATCGGGTTGCTCAATATCAAAGATCTCTTTGTAAAACTTGCATCCGGAAGCGATCATGTGGATGTGAGGGAGATCATGAGAGAACCCTATTTTGTTCCGGAAAACAAGAAACTGGACCGGTTGCTCCATCAATTCAAATCAAGAAAACTGCATATGGCCATCATTGTGGATGAACATGGCGGTGTGTCGGGGTTGATTACCCTAGAAGATGCCCTAGAAGAAATTTTTGGTGAAATTCGGGACGAAACCGATAAGGAAGAGCCCCATATCGTTAAGCGAAAAAATAGAGAATGGGTGGTCCTCGGAAAAACCGATATCGATCAGGTCAATGATGAAATCGGAATGGATATTCCCGATACCCGGGAATATGATACCTTCTCGGGTTATGTGCTCGACAAAATAGGTAGAATCCCGAAAGAAAAAGAACAAATTACCATCGGCACCTTTACCATCACCATTGAGGAAATGGACGGAAACCGGATTAATCGGTATAGTATCAGACAGAAAGCATGATCCAATAACCGGCAGTCGATTTTTCCATCCCTCTATACCCCACTATGAAAATAACCAAAACAAAAGATATTCGAGGCTTATACATTCGATGACCTTAGACGAAATTATAGAACAGCGACGATCCGTTCGCTCTTTTGAATCCACTCCGGTGGATCGAAAAGATTTATTGGCCATATGCGAAGCCGCCCGATCGGCGCCTTCTGCCTGCAACAGCCAGACCTGGCGGTTCATATCAATCACCGACCGCTCAATCATTCGACGGATCTGCAGAGAGGCCATGCGACCGCTCATCCCCAACCGCTGGCTGGATCAGGTCCCCCTGGTCATTGTGGGCTGCTCCCAACTGGACATCATCACCAACCGGGTCGGAGCCAAAATCAGCGGAATCGAATATTACCAAATCGACATCGGTATCGCTATGGAACACATGGTGTTGAAGGCTACCGAACTCGGACTGGGCACATGCTGGATCGGATGGTTTTCAGAAGAGAAAGTTAAATCCATTCTCGATATCCCAAAGAAAATCAAGGTATCCGCCCTGCTGGCCGTCGGATATCCAAAGGAGGGAACAGCGGCAAAACGGAATCGAAAGCCGATGAAGCAGATCCTTTTTTCAGAGAAATGGGGCCGGTTAATTTAGGTTTGATGTGCGATCAATTCGCTTTTCAAAAAAATCCTCCATAACTGTTGCTTTCCTGTTGCTTGCGGTCGCTGCAATTGTCACGGGCTCGGAACAAACACTGATGATCGGCGATTTTTCGGGGGCGGATATGGAATCCGGGCTGCCCTTGGGCTGGGAATCCCTTACATTTAAAGGGATTAAACGACACACAAATTATACGCTCGTAAGAGATAACGATATTGTGGTGTTAAAAGCCGAAAGCAATGCTTCCGCTTCAGGCCTCATTCGAAGAATATCGATCGATCCCAAGGAATATAAATTTCTCACCTGGCGATGGAAAATAGCCAATATTCTCAGAAAGGGCGATGCAGGGAAAAAAGAAGGGGATGACTTCCCCGCGAGAGTCTATATCAACTTTGAATATGACCCCCAAAAACTCAGTTTACTCGAAAGGGTCAAATATGAAGCCGCTCGTCTGATTTACGGAGAATATCCTCCACTTTGTGCCATCGCGTATGTTTGGGGAAACAAGATCCCGAAAAGATCGGTGGTGCCCAGTGCATATTCCGATAAGGCGGTGTTGATTGTTGTTGAAAGCGGTAATAGCCTGTCGAATCAGTGGGTTGAAGTCACCCGCAATATCTATGAAGATTACAAAGCCGTGTTTCAGGAAGATCCTCCCCCGATTTCCGGGATTGCTATCATGACCGACACGGATGACACGGGCGAATCCGCTATAGCATATTACGGCGATATTGTCCTGAGAAAATCTTAATGGTAAAAACCACCCGCCTATTCTGGTAGTGGTTGTTCATCATCGTTAGGATCCTACATCTCCTCCAGCCTGAATTTTTCAACCGTCGCCATGAGTTTATTCAGTTCATCGCGCAGTTCCGAAAGACAGGTCTTTTCCGCTGAATCTTCAGACGGCTCATATTTTAGAGATGTCTCCAGTTTATTTAAAGCCTCGGATGCATTGACTCCTGCTTTTTTGATGCTTTTAATTTTGTCCGAAACCGATGTCAGCATATTGTTAAACTCAATTTCTTCCTGCTGCAGGAAGTCGTTGCTGCGGAATTTTAACCGGAAACTCAAATCCCCTTCCTCGATTTGATTCAACCCAATGGTCATCCGATAGAGCGGACCGATGAATCGATGGAAGACACGAAAGGAATGGAGCCCGATGACACAGATGACAGCCAGGAGTGTGGGCCACAACCGGAAGTGTATGGTTAGAATTTTATCCGCCGCGTAGACTCTCTCCTCAAAACTGATTGTGGGGTCTTGAAGCCGCATGATATCGGGAATGAGAAGGGCAGCGGAAATAACGGCCGCTATGATTGCGCTGTAAATGACGATCAGCGACAGAAACCGATACTGGTGGGATTTGTTTACAAGCGGAAATAACCTGCGTTTATACTTTTCCTTCATGGCATCCTCTCTTTATTAAACGCTGGAAATGACATGGTGAATTTTGTACCCAACCCGATCGTGCTCTCGACGTTTATCGTTGCCTCATGTTTATGCAGAATCGATTCCACGATAGACATCCCTAAGCCGGTGCCCTTTCCGGAACTTTTGGTGGTAAAAAACGGATCAAATATTTTATCTAATACATCTTTCGGCATCCCGGAACCGTTATCCTCAACTTCAGAAATAACCCTTTCTTCTGAAGCATACGTATTCAATCTGAGAAGACGTTGTCCTTGCTGCTTGTCTTCAAGTGCATCCATGGCGTTAAACATCAGGTTGGAATAAACCTGCTGGAGGCCGGTGGAGTCGCCAATGATGGGAGGGATATTCGTGCCCCCTTCGATGATGCATTTAATATCTTTTTTCAGGAACTGGTGCTCCATGAGTTTATGTACATCTTGTATCACATCAGTCAGTATAATCCCCTTTAGCTGTTCATCGTTCATTTTGGTAAATGAACCGAAGCGTGCAACGATGGTATCCAGTCGATTCACCGCCGTCATGATTATTTTGAGATTTTCCCGACCCTCCCCCGGCTTTGCCTCCATCAGGGAAAGCTGCATGTACCCATAAATGGAGGAAAGCGGTTGTTTTATTTCGTGAACAATGCCTGCGGCCATCTGTCCGATGGCCGCCATTTTTGCAGATCGAACCAGCAGAAGCTCCCCGTCCTTGAGCTTCCGGCTCATTTCGTTAAAGGAAGTTCCTAGCTCTTCGAATTCATCTCCGCTGTCGATATCGACTCTGTGACCGAACGCGCCGGAGGATATCTTTCGGGTGGCTTCTTTGAGTATTTCAATGGGTATCAGATTTTTTCTGATCAGCCCCATGCCGAGAAAAAACACCATCCCCAGGGTTAAGATAATCAGGGCGGGAAATAGTAATTTGAAGCTTGCCATGGGAGCCAGTATATGCGGTGTGGGTTCGCTGAGGAGAATGATCCACTCCGGATAGAGAAAGTTAGGCTCCAAAAAAAGAGTCGTGTAGAAAGAAAAGTAAGTCTCGGTTTCCTTCTGCCATTCAAACCGGCCGAAATGATTCCGACGGATCTTCTTGAACTGATCCAAAGGAAACTCGGTTAGATTATCAAATGAGCTGTGGAGAATCCGGTTTGAGCCGTCTATTACGGAAATCTCCATCATCGGCGGCATGCGATCCGAAGCTTCCCAGAGAAAGATATTATTGATTTCAGCAGCCAAGATTCCGCGTTCCGGATATTTCGGATCCATCTGTACGAACATGACCAAAACCGGTTTTTCTTCTTTCTTGCCGGCATTGACCAAAAGCGCATTTCCCGTGCCGAGATGTTTTAAATGGCGGGGGTCGAGTGCCGGTAAATTACTGAATTCTCCCAGCAGGGATACCTTTTTCCCTTCGGAAAGGATCTCCATTGCATTAAATCGCTCTTTGAAATGTTGTTGCATCTTTGCCGGAGGGGCATAGTCATCGATATCGAGCTCGCGGTAATTTAAAGCCATGGAATTCAACTCGGACCGGATAAATATCAACCGCTCATATAAAGATACTGCAATGGATTTACTGTCCTGGCGAAGCCGGTTCAAACTCTGTTCGGTCAACTGATCCTTGACCTGAATATAAGAAAACAGAGCAAAAGCTGAAACCGGCAGAATGGCGCATATGATGAACAAGAGGAAAATTCTTTTGCCAACCTTTGTCCGAAATGATCTGGTTTCAAGTTTCATGGATTTACTCCGGAATATCCTCTCTCTTGGACCATTGGAATTCCATCTGGTTTTGGAATTGAATAAAATCGCCCTTTGCCGTATGCATAAAGAAAAGGGAAAGCAGGTACTCCAACCCCGCGTTGTCTTTATAACGGATATGGTAGAGGGTCCGGTTTCCCTTTGGAATGGGCTCGATTCCTGAAATATGATACAAATCGATGCCATGCTCGCTGTTGTAGAAGATAATTCTTTCTTTTTGGATCTCCATGTAGCAGTTCTCGTACCGGGGTTCTTGCGTTTCCCATACTCCAAACATGCCTTCATGAAAGGTTCCGTCTCCACCGCTTGTGCATGCTGTCACAATGAATAAAAAAAGGCAGGCAAAACGTCTTATAGGGTAAGTGTTCACAAGTTCGGCTTTCTTTGTCACGCCATAGACCTTGCGCGTTAACTCCCGGGCCAACTGCCATGCCTTAATATCTTCAAATCGTTCTATTTTCATACTTTCTCTATTCAGAACTCACATATAAACTGTTCAGACTTGTGAGTTAAACCTAAAATCTCTGAACTCTGAACCCGTGAACTGTTATCTAATACGAGTGTGCCGGTCCGATATAACCGCCGTCCCACGCCCGGATAATATCATCATAGCTTGATCTTGCGGTAAGCGGGGAACTGCTCTTTCCATCCTTGCCCATGCTGTAAAGATCATAATATGTGTTTATGGGAACCATAAATCGATCTTTCCTCATCTTTCCTGTTCCTCTGACCGTAGCGAAATTGAGATACTGATAAGGATTGCCCCAGGGATCCTGGAAACTGCCCCTTCCCACATCATCGAGAGAGTCCGGAAGCGTTCCGTTGATAATCTCATAAGCTTCGATGTCTTTTTGAAGCATTAAGATATCGGCTATGGCTCTGGTTTCTTTCGCTTTTTCAATGTAATCGTTGTAGGCCGGGATCGCAATGGCGGAAAGCGAACCAACTATCGCAATGACGGTGAGGAGTTCGAGGATGGTGAAGCCTTCGACAACTTCTCTTTTCAGCAACAACTCTAAACGTCTCTGAGTTCTAATCCGCTGAATGAGAAAATAGTAAATCATAACTTAGGGTAGATGGTATATTGTTTGTGAAGATAAAACATAAGGATCATCTCCAAAAGAGTTGGAGTGATCCAGAGGGTTCAAGGGGTCAAGGATTCCAGGATTCAAGTGAAATAGGCAATATTTTCAATAACTTTTAATTGGGCTCAAGCTTTTTGCCGTGTCTTCATCGATTTGGATATTGGCAGCACCCGCCAAGAATCAGCAAACACGGTTAGATGTCTGTATCAAGACGATACCGGTTCTATTCAATCATTCTTGACAGCCGATACACCTCTTTTGAAAACGAATTCAAATCCTTGATAG
>Ga0180009_10007258_pt1 | contig 11388 bp, 10 predicted proteins | sample OS_PC_MetaG_FD_123537 | JGI IMG/M metagenome (GOLD analysis project Ga0180009, IMG submission 123537) | Groundwater microbial communities from the Aspo Hard Rock Laboratory (HRL) deep subsurface site, Sweden - OS_PC_MetaG | ecosystem: Environmental > Aquatic > Deep subsurface > Groundwater...
AAGAAAATATCTTCTTATAATTATATCCCTGTCTATGGCATTTGTTGCCTTATCCGGATTTATCACAGGACTGATGCTGACTATGTGACGTAAATTTATTACGGGTTCTTTTGAAAGCATTTGCCCGATGCGCAGTGCAAAATTTCCCCCGAGAGAAAATCCGGCAAGAAATAGAGGGGAATCTCCTGCAATTTCAGATACAGTTTTAACAGCGGCAAATACCTCATCAATCAGTGTTGCATAAAAGAGTCCCCTGTTAAGGTGATGGCTTTTTCCGTGATCCCTGAAATTTAACCTGAAAACAGAAAAACCATTGTTAAAAAGAAATCTTCCTGCGCTTAAAATATAGGCAGATTCGATACTCCCTTCCCATCCGTGCATAAGCAATACAGTTCCTTTCGAAGGCATATCCTTGTTCTGTGAATAGCCGCCAAGGAGACGCACCCCTGTTCCAGTATCGATAACAACATCTTTTGAAACATCAAGCATGGGGTTTCTCCCCTTTGCTCTGGCTCTACTGCTTGCAAGATATGTCTGAATGCGGGGATTTCTTAAAAATAGAGGCGGATTGAATTCTTCTCTTGTCACTTTAGACTCTTTTGTTTTTTCAGTTGAACTCTGTTACGCTGCTTTTATTCTAATGCTCCCATCCTTTTTAAATCACCGGTTAATTCTGTTTCGTTGAATACTTTTCCCTTGCGCCAGATGCCTTTGTATTCAAGCGTTGGAACAACCCAGTCAAACCCTCCGTTAACATCAATTACTTTTTTTACGATATCATCTGTTTGAGCTTCAATATCAATATAATTGAATTCAATTTTGTTCTTATTTAAAAACTCCTCAGTTTTCTTGCAGTGGATACACCATTTGGCAGCATAAAGATTCAGCATGTAATCTCCTTTTGTGATAATAAAGAACATCGGGGCAAACCAGTATTTTGGAATTATAACACAGAGCTCTTTTTTTGTAATACATTGATTTTTGTTATTTGCTGGTATATTCATAAAATAGAACCGAAGCGGTACTCGCTAACTCTGTTGCGACTTCTGCTGTGCTCATCGAAATCTTGCGGCGGAGAGCTTAAATCTGATAACTTTCAAATAAGATGGCATTAAAGGAGAACATAGTGCTGTTTTTCAAAAAGAAAAAAAATGAAGAGAAATACCTTTTTGATATAAGAAAGGTAACTCTTCCGGACGGAACCGCATATATCGGCAAAAATTTAATTATAGACGGGACTGTTTCTGGAAGTGATAATATTATTACAATGGGTTCAATAAACGGTGAAATTGAATTGTCAGGGGACATCGAAATAGGTGATACATCAAAGATAAACGGTAAAATTTATGCTGAAAAAATATTTGTAAGTGGTTTTGTTGAGGGGGCTGTTTTTGCATCAGAACGTATATGCCTCGAAAAGACAGCAAAGATAAAAGGTGTTGTAATTGCAAAACGGCTATCTGTTGAAGATGGGGCTGTATTTGACGGTGAAGCAAGAATGAGTGGTAACTCGGAGTCGGATAATTTATTTAAAGATAATGAAAATTTTAATTCCTGTAAGAAAATAAGAAAAAATACTTCGGCTGAAGTTATTGAGGAGGCGAAAGATTTTATTTCAAACAAAACCGCATCGTTTATAAGCCGGAATTCAAGAGTTGACGGAAATGTAGGAGGCAATGAAAGTATCATTGTTGAGGGTTTCATAAAGGGTTTGATCAGTTTAAAAGGTAATATTATCGTTGGAAGTGCCGGAGTTATTGAGGCCGATGTCGAAGCCGATAACATATCTGTACTCGGAAAGATTACCGGAAATGTTTTTGCTCGTCAGCAGCTTGTAATTCAGCCCTCAGGAAAAATTCAGGGCGACATTTCCGCCCGTTCCATTGATATAAAGGAGGGCGCGTTGTTTGAGGGCCGATCTCACATGATCAGTTCTGTTTCTGTTCCGTAATAAAGACTTAGGTTTTTGGTTCATAGTTGCTGGTTCCTGGTTAAAAGCAATTTTATGCCTCGAACGGCATCCTATTAAGAAACGAAATCAAAAACCGGGCGCATTTAATAATATTAAAGAATATTAACAAATTATGTCAGATTAGCAAATTGACTTCGTTGAAAGAAAAAAACCAGAAACAACAAACCAGAGACCGGAAACCGAATCTTCATAGAAATCGGGCAAAGGGGAGTGTTAAGCAAAGGTCTCCAAGGGAGATTAAAAGGTGAATTCCTTATGCCGGCTTTTTTTGTGTATTATCTTGGCTATCAGCCTGTCATCCTGTTCAACACGCATAATTATTGTAAATGAAATATCAAATATTTCTGAGATTGGTGCAGTTGCTTTCGAACAAGATGATGATCTTGATATGGTGGAAAAAGGTATTCCAGGGAATATAAAACTTCTTGAAGTTATTCTTGAAAACAACCCGGGTAATTATAAGATACTCGTTCTTTTATCCAGACTTTATGCAGCCTACTCGTTCGGATTTTTTGAGGGCAGGCTTGAATCTTCTCTTATCGGAAAAGACCACTCTCTTTTATCCGGGCATAACCTCTTAAGGGAAAACGTGAACAGGTATTACTTAAGGGGGGCTGATTATGCTCTCAGGGCAATAGAATCGCGCCATCCCGGTGCAGATAAAAAATTAAAGATTCCTGCTTCGGCTGACTACTTATTAAAAGCCATGGACAAGGAAGATGTCCGGGCGCTTTTCTGGTATGGTTTTAATCTCAGCTCGCTTATAAATAATAACCGGGATTCGGTACTTTTACTTTCAAAGGCTTACCTTATTGAAAAAATTATGAAGCGGATTATAGAACTTGATCCGGAATATTTTTTCGGAGGTTCTCATCTTATTCTGCTGTCATATTATTCATCTTTACCCCCATACTCGGATGAGAAACTGGATCTTTCCCTTTTTCATTATAAGAAATTAAAAGAGCGCAGGGACGGACCGTTCCTTCTTGCCGATTTGTATTTTGCCCGATATTATCTGTCAAGAAAACAGGAAAAAGAAAAATTTGAAAATATCATGAAGGATATTTTGAATCATTCCGACAGAGGAAAAGAATGCATTTTTTATAACAAGATTGCGGCTCAAAGAGCAAAAATATATCTTGAAGGGATTGATTATTTTTTTCAATAAAAAGGTCAAAAGATAATGAGGATGTATTTTAGAATTTCAATTTCCGTATTTGTTTCAGCGCTTCTGCTTTTTTCAGGGACTTCAGTTTATGCACAAAAAACAGTAATAAAAATTGCCCTTGTTACACCGGAAGGAAGCACATGGACAAATACTCTGCGCAGGATGGTTGATGAAGTCAGAGCAAAAACAGACGGTGAAATAGATTTAAAAGTTTATGCCGGTGGGATCAGCGGCGACGAACTCGATGTAATAAGGAAAATCCAGGCCGGACGAATACATGCAGCGGGGTTTTCCGGTGTAGGACTCGGCGTTCTTTTACCGAAAATACGAATTTTGGAAGCGCCGCTCCTTTATAAAAGCTATGAGGAAATTGATTTTGTAAAAGAGAGACTTTACAAAGAATTCGCATACGATTTTGACAAACAAGGGTATATTCTCCTAGGGTTTGCTGAAGCCGGTTTTGTATATTTTTTCTCTTCGCATGAAATATCAGGGCCGGATGATTTAAAAAAGATCAAAATGTGGGTATGGAAGGGAGATCATGTAGCCCAGACCTTTTTTTCCACTTTTGGAATAAAGACCTTCCCACTCCATCTTGCCGATGTAAACACAGGACTTGAAACCGGAATGATAGATTCATTTTATTCCCCGACTCTTGCGGCAGTTGCTTTCCAGTGGTACACCAAAATAAAAAACATGCTTGATTATCCAATGGTTAATTCAACTGGTGCATTGCTTATGAGTAAAAAAACATTTGAACAGCTATCTGAACAGAACCAGTCAATATTAAAAGAAGCCGCAAAGAAATATTGTGCTGAATTGGTTCGCCTGACAAGACGTGACAATGATGAAGCAAGAGCAATTCTCAAAGAGTCAGGGGTTAAATTCGTTTTGCCTTCAAAGCAGGCAGTTTCCTCTTTCGAAGAGAATGCAAAGAAAACATACGAAATAAATATTCCCGAACTTTATTCAAAAGATTTGTTTAACAAGGTTCAGGAGATATTAATGGAGTACAGGGAAACATGTAAAGCTGCTAAACGGCCATAAGACGAAATTTGTAAAAAGTCGTTCTCACACAAAGATCACGGAGGACACAAAGATAAACCTGAATGTTTCAATAGGACTTTCCTCGTGCCTTTGTGCCTTCGTGTGAAAAAAATGACTTTTTACGGGACCGTCTGGAGTGAGAATCGATAGATATAAATTATGCATCTTATTAAAAAGATAGATAATTTTCTGGAAAAACTAGAAAAACACCTTATAATATTTTTATTTTCCTTGCTTGTTTTTCTTATAACGTTAAACATACTATCAAGGAATATAATCAACTATTCATTCGAAGAGATATATGAAGCTGCTCCGGCCTTAGTGCTGTGGCTTTCGTTAGCCGGATCTTCTCTTGCATTAAAAAAAAGACGCCATATCAAACTGGAGCTTGTACTAAGAATTTGCCCTAAAATATGCCGGTATTACACAAACTTTGTCGTATCTCTTTTTGGTATGGCAGTAATGGGCATTCTGTTTTATTCATCCCTCCAATTTGTTGAAAACGAGATTCATATTTTTGGAAGTAAAGGCTTATTTTCTATAATATTTCCACTCTTTTTCATGATATCTTTTTTCAGGTATTTTACATGGATGCTTTACGATTTTCCTCAAAAGGGCAGGGCCGTATAAGAAACTTTTACCGGGTTGTGATTGTTGATGTATGGATATTCTGATTATTATTATTTCGGGAATATTATTTTTTGCTCTGATTGAAACTCCACTGTTTACAGTTATTGCGGGATTATCGATAGTCAGTTTCTATTTCGTCGGCAAAGACTTTTCCTCTATTCAAACAATTGTGATTGAGATGAACAGGCTTGCTTCCATGCCTGTACTTGTTGCTCTGCCTCTTTTTACTTTCACCGGATGTTTGCTTGCCGAAACAGGCGCTCCTAAACGGATCACAAATTTAATGCGGGCATTGACCGGACGTCTTCCGGGGGGGATAGCCATAGCCGCCCTTGGTTCTTGTGCTTTTTTTACCGCTTTAACGGGCGCAAGCGGTGTAACTATTGTTGCAATAGGGGGGGTTTTATATCCTGTTCTTCGGGCGCAGGAATACGAAGATAATTTTTCATTGGGGTTGTTAACCACATCAGGAAGTCTGGGCCTTTTGTTTGCACCCAGTCTCCCTATTATTCTTTATGGCGTTGTTGCGCAGGTAGATATAGCCCGAATTTTCAGGGCTGCGCTTCTTCCTGGAATACTTCTGATTGCAATTCTTTCAATCTATTCATTTTTTCATGAATATCTTATAAAAAAAACCAAAAGACATATAGTATTAAAAAAGGCAAGTTTGGATGATGTAAAAATTGCATTAAAAGAAGGAATCTGGGATTGGCCCGTTATATTCGTGATAATATTTGGGATTTATGGTGGATTTGTAACAATAGCAGAAGTTTCGGCACTTGTTCTTGTTTATGTGCTTATAGTTGAATGTCTGATATTAAAAGAGGTAGATTTTTTTAAACAGTTGCCGGTTATAATAATCGAAAGCACCATGGTATCAGGCGCTATTATGGTCATTCTTGGAGTTGCCTTAGGATTTACAGGATACCTTGTTGACGAAGAGATTCCCGGCCGTCTTCTATCGTTTCTTGTGAATTTAACGGAAAACAAGCTATTATTTCTTGCGGGGTTGAATGTTTTTCTCCTTGCTGCCGGCTGCCTGATGGATATATTTTCAGCAATAATAATTATCGTTCCTATCATCGTTCCGGTTGCAATGAAGTATGGTATTGATCCGGTTCATTTGTGCGTTATTTTTCTTTTAAATCTTGAAATTGGTTATTCAACACCACCTGTCGGAATAAATCTGTTTATAGCCAGCCTGAAATTCAATAAACCAGTAACACAACTTTACCGAGCCTCTCTCCCCTATATTGTTCTTATGATATTTTTCCTTGTCATTGTTACATATTTTCCATCATTGAGCCTGTTTCTGGTTAGATAGGGCTGGTTGTGTTGCGAGAGCAAATCAAAGTCTAAAAGCAAAGTAAACTATGGAAGGTTATCTACATCAAGGAGTATGGAAATATCACCATTTTCCATGATGCCTATTCCTGAAAAAAGCTTTATCTTTGACAGAAGATCTCCAACCGGCAGGACCATAAGAGGCCTGTTACCGATTATATTATCAGCCAACAGTTTAAGGCTGCTTATCTCAGAGCCGGAGCTTGACGGAGGATTAGCATATTTAAGACTCAGGAAATTAGATAATTTCATTTCAGAATCAGCAATTCCAAGATGCTTTCTTATGTCATAATATGATTCTGCATTATCTTCAGAATGGTCGTATAATCTTCCTATTGATTTTACATTCAGGGTTGGTACTGCTAGAGTATGCTTTCCAAGAGTAAATATTATTGCATAAATAACTGAAAGGGAAATGGGTAATTTTATAGTAAATTCAGTTTGTCTGTCTAGTTCCGAAGAAATGGATAATGAACCGCCCATATAATCAATCGTCTGGGCGACCACACTCATACCTATGCCTCTTCCTGACAAATCGGTAGTTTCCCTCGTGGAAGAAAAATCAGGACTTAAAATAGTGTTAAAGATTTCTTCTTCGTTCATATTGTTGATGTCATTGTCCGTCAGTGACTGTCTTTCTTTGAGATGCTGTATAATCAGCGACTTGTTTATTCCCCTGCCATCATCTCGTATTTTAAGATACAGATTTTCTTTTTCGCTTTTTGCTTCAATTGTAATTCTGCCTTCGGTGGGTTTGTGTTTGCTAAGACGCTCTTCCGGAGATTCAATTCCGTGGGCTATGCAATTTCTGAATATGTGTATCATGGGCTCTCTGAGACGCTCAAGAATTGTTATATCTGCCTGAATCTCGCTTCCAAGTATTTCAACATAAATATTTTTATTGTGTTCCTTGGCTATGTTCCTGATGCTTTTCTGGAATAAATCTGCGAAATCGCCGAAAGACATGAGTCTTAACTGGGTCAGTTGGAAATAGAGGGTTTTCATCAGTGTGTTATAATGATCAACCCAACTTTTTAAACCGGCTGACAGTTTATCTTGTGAAAATAGGGGGAACCTTTTTGCTAAAAGCTGAATTTCCTGTGTGAGACCGAGAAGTTCTTCAATATGAGAATACCGTATCTTAACATGATCGATGCTTGTTAATCTCGGCTGGGTAGCAGAAAGCACAAAAGATGGCTGATTCTGATTGTTATCTTTAACTTCTTCAGGGGATTTTTGGAATCCGGATATAATGCTGTTATATAATTTCTGCTCTTCAAGTGATTCAATTCTGCCGCTTTTTGAAACAAGAGAACGAAGAATATCTGAACCGTCAAAGATCAGTTGAACAGAAGCGGCAGAACACGTGCTTATGCCTTGTTGAAATTTGAGGCACCAGTCTTCCATTAAATGGCACAGGTCGGAAATCTTGTCGAAACTAAGAGCTCTGGCCATTCCTTTTATGGAATGGATTTTACCGTGAATTTCAGTCCAAAGACTGCAGTTTGATAAATCCTTTTCAACATGTAATAATAAATCATCAAGTTCTTTAAGATACTTGTCTGATTCCTGAGAAAAAATTTTTTCATATTTTGCGAGGTCCATAGGAAAGCCCTATTAATTTTTTCCAAATATCATCAGGATTTAAAAGCCGTACAACATGGCCTTCGTAATGAAAAACTGTTCGATTTTCAGAATCATCTTCTATCCAAATCATACCGATAATATCATCCGGGATTATCGCCATTTTTTTATTTGCCCATTTAAGGATAATAATGCGTGGAATTTCAATGTCTTCCTTTTTAGGATACCCGAAAAAGGGCGCAAGGTTTATTACATCAAAAAGCTCACCTCTGTAATACAATAATCCTTCGTAGCAATCCGGGGTGAGGCATACGGGTGTTGCTTTTGAATCATCGATTATTCTGTGGATATATTGTGATTCTATTCCAAGAAACTCATCCCTGACTTTGAAAACAAAAAATTTCATTGTATGTTTTCTTCCGTCAGTTTATCGGCTGAAAGTTCAGATTTTTCGGGAAGCTTGAATTGTTGCTGGGTTTGTATCATCTTTTTAGAGAGTTTATCAAGCAATGTTATGGCGTTGGTAATCCTGATTACCTCGGCTTTCTGATTCTTTGATGCAATGGTCGTTTTTTGTGTAGATTCAGAATTCTTGTGAGCGAAACCTGAAAGCTCCTTGAAATTCTCTGTAAAACTTCTCAATTCTTCCGCCTGTCTGGCAGTTACCTCCCCCATGCCTTTTGTTTCTTCAAAAATTTCTCTTACACCAAACAGAGTTTCGCTGAATGTCTGAACTATACCTTTGATTATTTTTCTTCCTTCATTTATATCACTCTGATTTTTCGTGAGATATTCTTTTAGCATGCGGTTGTCTTCAAGAATATTTTCAACCAGCTTCGTTATTGTCTGGGATGATTGTTTTGAGTTTTCGGCCATGTTCCGAATTTCATCTGCAACTATGGCAAAACCCTTTCCGGATTCTCCGGCTCTTGTTGCTTCGATCGAAGCATTCAAAGAAAGAAGGTCGGTCTTTTGTGCTATGGTTTCCATTACATTTGTTATAACTTTTATTTTTTCAACCTTGTCGGGAAGACGTGATACCTGTTGGGCGTAATCGCTCATCTGTTTGAGCACAAGCTCTAAATGGTTAAGAGTTTCACGGGCGTTGGTTTCACCCCTTTGAGTCTTTTGGATTGCTGCATCAACCTTTGAAATTGTATTGGAGGATTGTTTTACAAGTTCATCCATTACTTTAATGCCTCTTTCCAGTTTTTGTGTTACCTTTTGTACAATTTGCGTTTGTTCTGCAGAACTTGTAGCGATTGATTTTGCTGTTACATCAATTTCATTGCTGCTTTGGAGAAGTTTCTTTGCGAGCCTTGCGAGTATCGAATTAGTTTCATGGATTTTCAGGGAAACATTTTTCATGTCATATAAGAGCAGCCTTAATTGGTTGACCATCAAAGAAAATATTTCTTCGAGATCCCTGATTTCATCAAGTGATGTTATATTGACTTCACGCGTCAGATCTCCGTTACTTATTTCTCTTGCGACATTGCTCAGGTTGTTGAGTCGTTTCAAGATTGATTTTGAGAAAATTATTCCGAAGATTGTGCCAATTCCCATTGCCAGAGCGACTGTAATCCCCTGGGCAATGATAAAATCATTTGTTAAATGATTTATCACTCCGGCAACAACCAGAACAACCAGCAACAGAAGCAGAAAGCACAATATCAGCTTGTTTTTTATACTTGTTCTTCCCATTTGTTGTAATCCTCCAATGCCAGTATCCATCCGACTGTATTATCTTCAACAATCAGCTGTGACACGATTACCCTGATTTTATTGGAATCTATTGCTGCAATAAATACCATTTTATCCAGCGCCTTGTTATGCACCACCTCTTTTAATGCATTAATAAGTTTTTGTTTTTCATCCGGAAATATTGAGATGATAGAGCGGTTCAAGAGTTCAGAGTACGACCTGTTCAATAATTTTATAACTAAAGGATTTACTTCCATAATTCTTGTATCAGAGTCAAGGATTATTACCCCGATCCCTATGCATTCAATAACTGATTTTTGGAAATGAAGCGAATCAATCAGGTCAACAGATTCACGTCTTGGAAAAATGGTGCCTGATTCAATGATACTGCTGATAACATCAGGTGGGGCGGAATTACTTTCGATCGTGTTCATAAAATCATTAAACATTGTTGCCATTTTTTCTATCGGGCCCTTTGCGATATAATAATCCGCGCCTATTTTGTTCAGATTCCCGAGATGCTCGATTATTATTCCGGATACGGCGATAATCGGAAAACAATTGTCTTTATATTTCATACGGACAAATTTTATAAGTTCAGGTCCGTCAATTTTTGGCATGACAATATCTGCAAACATTAAATCGATGTTCTCGGTTTCAATCTTTGAAATCCCTTCTTTTCCGTCATATGCCTTTATAACTTTATAACCTCTTTTTTCAAGCAGTTCTCCTAAAAACTCCACGAAAAAGAAATCGTTATCAACTACTAGGGCAGTTTTTTGCATCGTTTCACCCGGATTATTGGTTTGTTTTTATAAGGCTAATTTGTTTCCATCCGGAAATGGCCCTTTTGTGCGATCTCTGTGTCAATCTGCGGGATTTCTTGTGCGGCATACATTGCGTATGCCTCCGCGCAATCCCTTGATTTCCTTGAGCTTGCCCCAAATTACCTATTTCCGAATTGGAAACGCAATAGTGTTCATGTTTTGTTTCCGGATTGACACTAATTTATACAAACTCTCTTCACCTCCTTTATGTCGGTCAGCCCTTCAAAAACCTTGGCAATTCCATCCTGTTTCAAAGTTGTCATCCCATCTTTATAAGCCTGTTCAAAAAGCTCTTCCGTATTTGCCGCTCTTTTAATTAATCCCTTCGTAACGGGAGTTCCTTCCATGAGTTCGTGTATTCCCATTCGGCCTTTATATCCCGATCCGGAACAGGCCTCGCATCCGGCGGAGTGATAGAGAACAAGAGAAGAGGAATATTCAATTCCTGTGAATTTGAATTGTTCTTTACCATATAAAGAAACAATTTCTTCAAATTCTTCCTTTGAGGGATTGAATTCTTTTTTGCATTTTGTGCATAATCTTCTTGTAAGTCTCTGGGCAAGAACTCCAAGGAAGGCATCAGAAAAATTTAGCGGATTAAGACCCATATCAAGAAGCCTTGTCACAGTCTCAGGAGCACTGTTTGTATGAAGGGTCGAAAATACAAGATGTCCGGTCAGGGAAGCCTCGACACCTATAGATGCTGTTTCTTTGTCACGCATTTCACCAATCATAATAACATCCGGATCAAGACGCAGGAAGCCGCGCATAACTCTCGCAAAATCAAGTCCGATTCTTGGCCTCACTTCAACCTGACGCAACCCGGGCTGGGTAATTTCGATCGGATCCTCTGCGGTCCATATTTTTATATCGGGCTTGTTTATATGCCCAAGCGCTGAATGAAGAGAAGTTGTTTTGCCTGAACCTGTCGGTCCAACAACAAGTATAAGTCCGTAAGGCTGAGATATAATTCTCTTCATGATTGTTAAACTTCGTTCATTCAGTCCCATTTCATCAAGTTTCATGGCGCCTGCTTTGGCAAGAATTCTTAATACAGTATCTTCGAATCCGCCCGCAGTTGGCATGGTGGACATTCGCAGTTCGAATGAGGG
>Ga0180009_10007260_pt1 | contig 11386 bp, 12 predicted proteins | sample OS_PC_MetaG_FD_123537 | JGI IMG/M metagenome (GOLD analysis project Ga0180009, IMG submission 123537) | Groundwater microbial communities from the Aspo Hard Rock Laboratory (HRL) deep subsurface site, Sweden - OS_PC_MetaG | ecosystem: Environmental > Aquatic > Deep subsurface > Groundwater...
AATGCAGGTAACGAGGCCCCATAACGAGCCGAATTCTGCATATTGACCTTGGTATGAAGTTGTTGTAATTGAAGACTTTCACAAAAAAATCTGAAGGAAAGCAGCGGATCTGAATCGATGAGAAAAACCACAGAGATTGAAGCAACCAGTTCGGTGTCACTGAGAGACAAATACGCGATTGTTGGCATTGGCGAGACCAATTACTCCCGTGGAAGCGGTAAGACCACCCGCGCCTTGGCCACCTGGGCCATCCGCAATGCCATGGAAGATGCCGGCCTCATTGCAGGCGATATAGACGGGATGTTATCTTACTCGCTTATGGATTCGACCTTTAGCCCGGCAGTGGCGAGTGATCTCGGCATCCGGCTCAACTTCTACATGGACGTCTGGGGTGGCGGCTCCAGCACGGAAGCCTTGGTCGGAATTGCCACCGGGGTTATCGCCGCCGGCATGTGTAAGACGGTGGTGATTTTTAGAGCCATGAACGGTTACAGTCGCAGCCGGATCGGCGGCACCGGTGAGGGCGCCGAAGCACCGATTCTCGGCGACGAGCTGCATTCCCGGTCATACGGCTGGCACAGCCCGGCAGAATGGTTTGCCCCCATGTTCATGCGCTATATGTATGAGTACGGCATTACACCGGCCCAGGCCGCAATGGTGAAAGTAGCACACAGCGAACACGCTTCAAACAATCCGAAAGCGCTCCACCAAAACAGGGTATCTGTGGAAGATGTCCTGAACAGCCGGGTCATCGTCAAACCCCTTCATCTGCTGGACTGCTGCCTTGAGACCGATAATGCAGCCGCCATCATAGTCACGGGAGCCGGGCACGCCAGAGACTGCCGCCACACGCCGGCATTGATAAAATCCACTGTCGGACGTGTGTGCAAACCCCGTTCGGATGCGTACTTCCAGGCCGGTCCGACAACGATGGTCGCCGGATGCTATGGCCGCGACACACTCTGGCGAAATGCGGGGGTGGAACCTGAAGACATCCATGTAACCGGTTCATACGATGCATTCACCTTTACGTCCATGCTGCAGTTTGAGGCCTATGGCTTTTGTGAACCGGGCGGAGCCGGCGATTATATCAGCGGCGGTTCGATCCAGCTCGGCGGCAGGCGGCCGAACAACACCAGCGGCGGGCATCTCTGCGAAGGATATACCCACGGCATCAGCATGGTGATTGAAAACGTTCGTCAGCTGCGGAATGATGTCGATGACAGCTGTCCGGTGGATGCTGACGGTCGGCGGCGGCATACTTACGATTATAGAGAAGGCGGTTGTCGGCAGGTGAAGGAAGTCGAACTTACGGCAAATCTCGGTTGGGGTACACCGAATTACGGATCTGCTTTGGTTATGGGGAGGGGTTAAGGATGTCGATCAACGAAAATGGAAACTCAGCAGTAAATGCTATCGGCGCAAGCGGCGAATATCTGGGCATGCAATTGCGCATTGATGCTGCCGACCATGAGAACTTGGCATATTTTCGATACTGCGCCGATCACGATTTTCATTTGCAATTCTGCACATCGTGCGCGCTGTTTCGCTACCCGCCCACAACCGCCTGCCCCTGGTGCGGCCATCCGGAGTCGGATTGGAAGCCGGTGGAAGGAAGAGGCGCCATCTATAGTTATGCGGAGGTTCATCACGCCATTCAACCGACATTCAAGGATAATCTGCCCTACCAGATCCTGATCGTCGAGCTCGATACCCAAAAGGGAAAACCCGGCCCCCACGATGGGATTCGAATTGCCGGCAATCTGGCAACACCTGATGGACGGCTTGCATCACCCGAGATGGTGGCAACCGTCGGCATCGGCAGCCGTGTACGCATGGTGTTTAAAACGGTTTCCGATGGATTTGCCATACCGCTTTGGGCCATTGATGAGAGCGCAGAACAACCGGAAAGGCCTTGGCGCTATCCTGAATGAACAACAGTTTCATCGGGCTCTATTCGCTCTGTTCCGGCGCCTCATCGTCTGACGACTTAAACCAGTTTTCAACCTCATGGCGCCGGATCTTGCCTGTGGTGCTCCTCGGGAGTTCGTCAAAGCCGACAAAGCGGATTTCTTTGGGCTGTTTGTAACCGGCCAACTCTTTGCGGCAGCGTGCAAGCAATTCTTTCCCGTCGAGAGAGTCGTCATTTCGTGCAACCGCCGCAACCGGCACTTCACCCCAGTTCGAATCGGGCCGCCTGACCACCACCGCATCATCGACCCTGGCATCGGCCAGCAAAATCCGCTCGATTTCCGCCGGATAGATGTTCTCGCCGCCGGACTTGATCATATATTTAGCGCGATCCTTGAAATCGAGTTTCCCATCGGGCCGCCGGACAAACACATCTCCCATATGGAACCAGCCGCCTCGAAAATCCTTGGCGTTGACCTCGGGTGCCCGCCAATATCCGCTGAACAGCGTGGGTCCGCGGATCGCACAGTCACCCGGCACACCATCAGGCACTTCACGATCCATCTCGTCCACCAACCGCAGCTCGCAGAATGAAGTCTGCCGTTTTCCCAGATCTGTCGGCACCTCACCGATCGGGATCAACCCGGCCGTGCCCGGAGGCAAACCGGTTTCGGTGGATCCGAACGAGTTGACATATGGCGCCTGAAGATGCTCGGTGATTTCGGCGATCTGATGGGGTGCCACCAGGTCTGCCATGGCACCGATCAAGCGGATGCCGTGCGGCTTGACCGGCTGCTGGCGCAACGCGCCCAGGAAATGATCGATCATGCCGGGTATCAGAGGCAGCCAGCCGATCCGCTCTTTTTCGACGATCTCCGATAGCGTTTCCGCATTGTAGCCGTCCGTAATGATGACCGGGCTGCCGCGCAGCAAATTTCCAAGCGCATGATCGGTGGATGCCATGTGGAAAAGGGGCGCCCAGGCAACGAAGGCTTCGTTTCTTGCCAGACCGTACTCCAACATGTAAACCAGACCTCGCGCAATCATTGCACGATGACTGATCACAGCCCCTTTGGGCAGTCCTGTCGTGCCGCTGGTATAGAGGATCACCAGGCCGTCTTCGCTCTGCGCCTGATCGGGCGGTTCAATCGATACTGCTCGTGCCAGGCGTGCTTCGTATTCGGCGCCGAGCTCTATGGTGAGCGGGATATCAAGGTCCAGCCGGTTGATCGTATCGATATAATCTTCGGCAACCAAAAGCAGGCACGGTTCGGCAAGATTGATGCAGTGAATAAGCTCAGGGTCTGCAAGGCGCCAATTGATTGCTGCGACCATTGCACCGAGCTTTGCCGCCGCCAGTTCGACCTCCACATAGGCGGTGCAGTTGCGGCTCAAAATGGCGATTCGGTCGCCTCGCCTAACCCCCTCTTCTGCCAGTACATGCGATAGACGATTCACCCGCTCATTGAGCTCCCCGAAACTGAGTCGATGCTCACCTTCAATCAGTGCGACAGCATCACGGTCAATTCGGGCGCGGTTGCGAAACAATCCGCCAATCGAGGTTGCGCCGGCCTGCAACGGCAGTGAGCCGAAAGACGAAGACGGATCGATTTTTGAATCTGGCATAAAAAACACCCCCACATACTGATTGTTGATTGCGGTACAGGTGACAGGAAGGATGCCTGTAAAGCTGTGGACTCCATTACCAAAGGGGTATCAGACTGTCAATAGACCCTTTTTCGGTAAAGCGGGTCGTTTTCCGTTCACGTCTAAATGCCCCTGGCGGATCATTGCTGCTTTACAAAATCCGATCGCGTTACCGTAGGTTCTGTAGTGATGGTTAAACCCCCGTCAACCGGCAGAACCACACCGGTTACCCATCGCGCCTCGTCACTTGCGAGATAGACCGCTGCCCAACCGATATCCCATGCGGTCCCTTCGGTGCCCAGGGGCACACTGTCCCGGCGCAAGGCACGGCCCTCCTCGGTTAAGCCTTCGGCAACCATTGGAGTATAGACGGTTCCCGGCGCGATGCAGTTAACCCGGATGTTGTCCTTGGCATGCTGAACAGCCATGGTTCGCGTTAACGCGATAATACCGCCTTTGGTTAATGCGTAGGCTGCGATGCCGAGGCCGCGCATTGCGGCTATGGAAGAGATGTTGATGATGGAGCCCCCTCCGCTTTCCATCATCTCCAAAATGGCGTATTTGCTTGAAAAAGCCAAGCTTTTCACGTTGACTGCCAGGATGCGGTCCCAATCCTCCTCCGTCATGTCAAGGACGGATCCGGGCATGCCGATACCGACATTGTTATGCAGGATATCCAGCCTGCCGTATTGTGCGATCGCGTATTCCACCATCTCCCGGGCTTGACTCTCTTTGGTTAGATCAGCTTCGAATACGGCGCTTTCTCCCTTTTCCTCCCGGATGATGCGGTGCGTCTCCAAGGCGCGCTCTTTAAATAGATCCACCAGCATAACCTTGGCGCCTTCCCGAGCAAAGAGTATCGCCGTGGCCTTTCCATTTCCGGTACCCGGCCCCCTGGATCCGGCACCTGTTACAATAGCAACTTTGCCTTCCAACCTCGGTTTTCTTTCTGTCATATCTATCTCCTCTTTCTCAAAATGTATTTGCAGAGTGTTTTACAAAACCATCCTTCTCAATTCTTTTTCCGCGTACGGGCATCTGCGGCCGGCAGCATGAAGTCAGGATCTCTGGTTGTCACCATGTCGATGAGAACCGGGGCGGCTTTTTCGGCAATTCCATCGCGCAATGCGCCTTCCAGTGCCTCCGGGGTTTCAACACGGACGCCTCGGCCCCCCATGGATTTGAAAATTTCCGCATAATTCATATCCAGCAGGTCGGAAGATTGATAGCGTTTAAACATGGAGTGCTGAAGCGCTTTAACATAACCGGATGCCGCATTATTTACCACCAGCACCGTAACCGGAATGTTTTCCCGGATGATGGTTTCCAAGTCTCCAAGGCTCATGTTGCAGCCGCCGTCTCCGGTAATTGCAACGACCGGTATTTGGCCGGCAGCCAGCTGGGCTCCCATTCCGCCCGGGATACCGTACCCGATGGATGCATTTCCACGGTTGGCTATATAGGTTCTTCCGGCCCCGGAAGTGTCGTATAAAAGACCGGTCCAATGGGCGGCAAATCCTCCGTCCGCCAGCAAGATGCCGTCGGCGGGTATTGCCCGGCTCAGCTCGGTGCAAACCCGGCTCATTGTCAGCGGATTTTCTTCCGAGAATAACCTTGCCCGGTTGGCTTCCCGCCACTGTTCCTGCATCTTCAGGATTTGGCCTGCATATTCTTTCCGCTTCTGTTTTTGCGTCGGAAGGCTTTCGCTCATCTCATCCAAAAGGTCTTTCAGTGCGAGTTTACAGTCGGCCCACATGCCCACTTCGATGGTCTGATGTTTGCCGATTTCTTCCGGAGAGATATCGATGTGAATAACCGGAATATGAGATGGTATCAGAGAGTATCGGCTCGTTGCGATCTCACCGAATTTAAATCCCAACCCGATAAGCAGATCAGACTCCCGGATGAGCTCGTTTGCAAACCGATCGTAACGGCCGAATAAATGGATACAAAGGGGATGACTTCCGGCCAGACATCCCTTGCCGCTTAATGTGTGGGCAACCGGGATGTTGAGAGATTCGGCAAATTCGCTTAATTCCCTGTATGCTCCGGATAAATGAATACCGCCTCCGACCAGCAACACGGGGCGATCCGACCGGCTGATCAATGCGGCGGCTTTTTGGACGATTTCAGAATCCGGCCGAATCCGAAATGCCGGAATATTAAGGCTGTTCGGATGAACATGGAACTCATCTTCATTGAAATCCCACATTCCATGCGCCACGTTTTCCGGGACGCTCAAAACAACCGGGCCCGGACGCCCGCTGGTGGCGGTTAAAAATGCTCTTCTTGTCAGCTCCGGTATTCGGTGGCCCCGTTCCACCATAATGAATTCTTTTACTATCGGAGACAGAACCTCTTTTTGCAGGGTCTCCTGGGTCATATTCTTAAAGGAATGATCACGGTTGCTGTCCCCGATGACGGCAACCATCGGGATGCCTGCACCATGCGCTTCAATCAAACCGTTGGTCAAGTTGGTGGCCCCGGGTCCCATGGTACCGTCACAAACACCGGGCCTGCCCAAGACTCTGGCATATGCATCCGCAGCATATGCACCGGATCGCTCGTCATTGACCAGGATATGTCGCGGATTCCGGTTGCCTTGCCTGCTTATGGCATCATAAAAGGGCAGCAGTTGAAAGCCCCCGATTCCGAACATGATCTTGGTTTCATATACTCCCAGCATCTTTGCCAGGGCCTCACCGCCGGTCATTTGAGGCGTGTTTTTATTTTTCATCCGCGCTTACCTCCTCCAGGGCAATTTCCGCCATCTTCCGGGTTTCGTTTGTCTCCTTTTTTCGATTCCATTTTTGGTCAGCCGTCCATGACGGATGCCACCAGGGCCTGAACATTTTCGAGCTTGGCATTCTCGGGAATGTCGCATCCGGAATGAATGTAATATCCAATTCCATTGGGTGTGAAGAACATTCAGACGTCATGGATTTTAAGACGATTAATTATCTTTACACCCGAAAGGACAAATATAGAGACACATACCGCAGGTTCGAGCGCCGGTCACCTTTTCATAAAGATGCTTCCGATAGTCGATACAGCGCTGGACTTTGAATCGCAGATCCCGAGGTTCAGCCGGATCAAATGGTCGGCCGGTGAACGCCTTGGGCGGACAGTTTTCCACACAAAGATTGCAGTCCCCGCATTGGTTGTCCATGGGAGTGCCCGTTTCCAGGGGTGCATCGGTGAGTATGGTTACCCAGCGGACGCGGGGTCCGACCTCCGGGGTGACGAGCAGGCAGCTCGGGCCGATCCAGCCCAAGCCGGCAAGATGGGCTGCGAGCTTTTGAGAAAACAATCCGATTACCTTTTCGTCATTAATGTACTGTGATGCCGGAATCTGAAGGGCCTGGTAACCGGCCTTTGATAAAGCGGCGCTTAACCGGTATGCAATACGGTTGAGCGTTGCGTTGGCCGTATCGTAAAGATAAATGTAGGTTTTAGCGACGGGAATCTCTTTATGTCGCGGCAGTTGATCCATGATCCCGTCGTGCAGGCTTATACCAACGCTTATTGCGCGCGGATATTCGGCAAGAAACGCACCTCCCTGGTCAACAATAAAATCCTTTGCAGGCGCCAGATCGGCTGCTCCGAAAAAGCGGGCACCAAAATTTTCTGCCTGTTGCTTCAATTCTGTTTGTAACGTTTCCATATTCGCCAGCCTCCTATAACTGGGTTGAGAATTTGAAAGGGTTATTTCAATTCATATATCAATGAACGACTTTATGTTTCAATCATATACCGACTGTTTCATTCGTTCCATGAATTCTCCGCGACACGTTTGGAGGCAACCATAGGTAGGTGTCGAAATCGATGGCATCGTTTTCAGCAAAAACGACCCCTTCCTTTTCCAATAGCTGTTTTTGAACCTCATACCCGTTATAATGCTTCAAAGATATTCGGCCGTTTCTATTCACCACGCGATGCCAGGGCAGACTGTCCTTTCTTGAGCAGGAATGCAGTATGCGGGCCACTTGTCTGGCTGCTTGGGGGTTGCCGGCAAGTGCAGCAATAAAACCGTAGGTGGCAACCTTTCCTTCGGGTATCTTTTTGATCAGTTTTTTTACTTTGGAAGTAAATGGGGTAGACATATGCGCCATCCAATATCACAGTTTGTCCGGAAACCACAATTTATATGCCCATAACAGCCAACCAATCTTTGAGTATAAGGGATTGACTGTTATTTTACGGGATGCAAAGGACGGGTGAAAGGAGAGGGCGCGTTGTTTTCTTGTTGCATAATCATTTTGTTGATTTATATTGCTGTATAATCATTCATTCTTTTATCATTCTGCTATGGAGGTGCGAATATGAGTACTGAAATCAAGAAAATTCTTTTCCCGACTGATCTCACCAAGCATGCGCGTTACGCCTTTAATGTTGCCGCCGGTATTGCCGCCAAATTTGGAGCGACCATTGCCATCCTCCACGTAATGAGAGATGTACCGCAACGAGTTGAGGCCGACCTAAAAGAAGTTCTCGGTGATGATAAATATAAAGATTTCATGAAGCAGCGGGAAGACGACACCCGCGAGGCGCTCATTGGAAAAAAAAGAGACGGAATGATGATCCGGCAGGCGTTGTCGAGTTTTTGTGAAGATTTCAGTCCTGATGATCCTGAATGCAGTGTTGCTACCGATGAAATTGTCGTTAAAACAGGCAGTGTCGTAGAAGAGATTATAAATCAAGCGGATGCAAGCGGGTGCGACATGATCGTGATGGCATACCATTCACGGAACATGCTGGCCGAAGCCATGGTGGGCGGTGTTACTCGCAAGGTATTGCGTCGAAGTAAGAAGCCGGTTTTACTGGTTCCCATGCCCGAGGATGAATAATATCCAGACTCACCGGAGAGAAGTTGTAAACGGTCATGGAAAGATTGTCCGGGAAATAAAATGAAACCCCCGGTGAGCTACATTTGTCACCGGGGGGCAAAAGGATTAAGAAAATTCTCAATCCCATGTTCAATAAATATATCGACCGTTTATCGAAAGACTTAAATGTAAAAAGTGGTGATTGGGGCATAACGCCTGCCAAACCCGAAACAGGGTCAGTCCGAGCGCAATCAGAACATCACTCATTGTGTCATCACTCCAATGCGCCTTCCATAATTTTCAGGCGGGTGAAACCTTTTCCGGACGAAAGATTAGCTTGGTATAGACATAACCGATGACTTCATTGATAATGGTTTTAACACCCTGGCTGTACCGCCACCATTGATTCGGGTCGTATGCACGATTGGGAACGGAGATAACTCCAACGGAGACATCGGATCCCAGCGCGATCTTATGCAGAATCAAGCTTCTTCGGGCATGGGGTCCCAACGTGACGAGGTCCAGAGATTTTGCCTCAGGCCTGTTTTTATCGAGCCATCTTTTCAAGATGAGTGCGGACACATAGGTTCGATCCTTTTTTACATCCGGCGCCGGTACGGAAACGATCTTTCCAGGGTCTGCCTGTAAGTCCTGCAATACGGCGGAGGCAAGTTCCGCATAGTTCTCATAGTCGCTGCAAGGCAGCTGGGAATATATCGGACCGCCCGTAGTAATGATTAACCGGTACCCATTTTCTTTAAATTCCCGGACCGCTTTTTCAATGGCGTATCTCGGCAGCCATCCTTCCACCACAAGAATCTCGCCTCTTTTCGGATCGGTGACAGCAAAAAAGGGGTGAACCGTTTGAGCAAAACTACCAAGGATGATCATGCCGATTACACCGATGACAAGCCATCCCTTGACGGTTATAACCCAAACCTCTTTTCTTTTGATAAGATTCAAGTTCTTCATATCCGTATCCCTATTCCCGGAAATCAAAGGATACGATTCAACGGATACTCGTTTCGCTCGACTCTGCGTATATTTTCCGCAACAGCCTTGACAATGCCTTTTATGGCCGTATCGGTCACATCTCCGATATGCGGAGCCGCAATCACATTATAACTGAATATGGGATCGGCTGGATCAGGTGGCTCCTCCCAGAATACATCGAGCCCTGCACCTGCAATCTTACCTGAGTTCAAGGCCTCTTCAAGAGCCGGTCGATCGACCAGGCCTCCCCGAGAGAGATTTATCAGAAAGCTATTGCGCTTCATTGAATTAAAGGTGTTCCTGTTCATCATAAGGTTGCTTTTTTCGGTGAGCGGCAGACACAGGACAACAAAATCAGACTGTTGAAGCAGGATCGACAGATCATCAGGGCCGCCGGCCCATTCCAGCCCCAATTCCTGCATGGTCACTTCAGGATTGCTTTGCTTGATACCGATCAGGCGCACCTGGAAGTTTTTCAACCTGCGGACTAATGCACGGCCGATACTGCCGAGACCGACGATTCCAACCATACACCCCATCAGTGTTTTCCCGAGCGGTTCACCCATCTTCTGGTTCGACAGATTCGCTGTCATGCTTTTATAATCGCGCAATAACCCCAGCATGAAATAGATTCCCAGTTCTGCTACCGAGTCGCTCGCGCCGGACAAATCCGTCGGTACGTTGGCGATCATGATGTTGTGTGCTTTTGCAGCGTCGAGATCCACCGAATCCAAACCCGCACCCCCCTGTTGGATGAGTTTAAGCCGATCCGCATCCTTTATCAATTCCGCTGTTACGGGAGAGATGCAAGGGATCACCACATCATAGCCTTTTAACGATTCAATACGAAATGCACCGGCGGCCTCGACCTGGTGCTCCGGCAATTCCGCTCTCAATATTTCCAATAATCCGCCCCTGGCTTTCTCAGGTGCGGCAAACAAGATTTTCATGTGTCGCTCCAAATAGATTCAATTGGTTATCTCTCGATATCTTCCATCGTGTGTTACATACAAAACAACTTAAGACACTTCCTCTGCTGACCGTAGTTTTTCCATGGATTGGTTTTTGAGAAAGCGGCCTCGGAATGGGTATCATGGCTTTGGTGACTGGAAAGCCCGCCATTTTTCGAGTCTGCTTTCTATAAAATGGATGATGGCTTCATGGTCATTTGTTCCCCGTCCCTGAACCCGTATCGGTTCTCCGAATGAAAGATGAACGGACTTTGACGGATCTATTTTCCCCAGGTCCTTCAGATATTTTCCGGTCCCCCACGCATCGGATAAGAGGGCCAGGGGAACGATGGGCACATCAGCTTTCTTGGCGAGTTTGATGCCAATGGTATTAAACTGGGCCGGATCGATGGAAGGCATCCGTGTGGTTTGCGGAAAAACAATGATCGAGATCCCGTTTTTCAGTCTCTTAACCCCGCCTTCCATCACGGCTTTCAAATCCTGCCGGGGATTTGTGCGACTGACAGCAACTGGGTCGCGTGCCCGCATGATGTGCTTGAATATCGGATACTCGAGCAGGTCCTGTTTAACGATGAAGGTGACCTTTTGAATCGGATGAATAATGATCGGCAGGATGACGGTCTCAAGCGTACTCATGTGGTTGGCAATGATGATGCATGGTGTTTCTATTTTTTTGATATTCTCAATTCCGGTTATTTCAATACAGATGCCGATATTTTCCAATGAGCGGAAAATATTAATACTGCTCCGGCACCACTCTGCATCATCATATTGCCCTCGCTTTGCTTTAGCGCTTGCGTCTAGGATAACACCGAAAAATTGCCTGTAGAATGTAAGTCCGGGAAAAATCCTTGCCAAGAAGGGAACCCGCTTGGGGTCGGTCCGATATATCTCATTTGTGTAGGATAATTGTTCCATTTATTTAGTCCTAAAAAACCTGGTCCTCTGGGCCAGGTCAGAGTTGTCCGGCTCTGCCTGAAGAAGCGTTGCAAGAGTTTGAAGTGAACTAAAGTTTAAAGTGAGCTAAAGATAAGGAAT
>Ga0180009_10007261_pt1 | contig 11386 bp, 9 predicted proteins | sample OS_PC_MetaG_FD_123537 | JGI IMG/M metagenome (GOLD analysis project Ga0180009, IMG submission 123537) | Groundwater microbial communities from the Aspo Hard Rock Laboratory (HRL) deep subsurface site, Sweden - OS_PC_MetaG | ecosystem: Environmental > Aquatic > Deep subsurface > Groundwater...
ATTGTGTGTCATGGCAAAGTCACACGCGAATTCGAACGCTTGCATGTCCTCTTGGGGCGACGCCATGCACACACTAATGTCCCTGATTTTCATAATTGCCTCGTGCTTTCGATAACATCCGATAGCATGCAAGTGCGCACCGGTATTTGATAACGCCTCAATAAATTGTCCGCATCGCGAATATACTTGCCGACATTTTTTATGCAACTCAGGCCGTCAAACCCAGGACCAGCAGCAGCAGGGTTGCGAGGGCTCCGCCATATGGCACCCAAGGGGGAACGATGAACGTGCCTTCCGGTGCCGGATCTTTGCGGCGCTTGATCCGTGCGAGGGCCAGGCAGACAAGAACGAAGATCACCAGTGTTATCATGGACGTCCATTCGGCCAGCGCTGTGATCGTGAACCCCAGAGCCAAGGTCAACGCGATGAGTGTGGCGAGTACCGTGGCCACGACCGGCGTCTGCGTGCGCGCATTCACGCGCGCCAAAAAGGCTGGCAACGCTCCCTCGTTTGCAAGTCCGTAAATAACCCGCCCCGCCATTATGATCTGGACGATAATGCCGTTCACTGTCGCAAGAATGGCGATCAGGGTGATACCGACCGGAGACAGCCCGGTGGTGCGATCGAATACAATGGCGAGCGGCGCTCGGCTGCTCGAGAGCTCGTCAACTGAAACCGTCGCAAGCGCCGCCAGGACGACGAACGTGTAAAGTACGAGCGTCAGTCCCAGAGTTACGAAAATCCCCAGAGCGAGCGTCTTCTGCGGATTCACGGTCTCCTCGGCAATCGAGTCGATGTCCTCAAAGCCGATAAAAGCAAAGAAAGACAGCAGGCCCGAAGCAAATATGCCCGACCAGAGCACCGGAGAAAATGAGGTCGGCACGGCTTTCACAGCCTGCCCCCCCAGATCAGCGCCCGACCAGATCGCACCGATGACAAGCAATACGAGCCCGCCAATCTCCACCAGTGTCAGGACGCCTGCGAACAGGATCGACTCGCGAATGCCGAAACATGCAACAATGCCACTCATGACGATGACGCCGGCGAGAACCAAGATGTAGGGAAGGTCGACGAGTTCCACGATGTATCCCGAGGCCCCGTGCGCAATTGCCGACGACGAGACGATACCGACAGCAGAAACACCCAGACCCACGACGAGGAAGAGGGTGGAGGACCTGAACCCGGCCCTGACGAAATGGGCCTCGGCTGCGGCAAAGGGCATCCGCCCCGTCAACTCCGCAAAACACGCCGCAGGCAAGAGCATTACGAGGCTGGCGATCAGAAATGAAATCGGGGCATGATTGCCGGACAGCGCAATGACATCTCCGACCAGAACATAAATTCCCGCACCAACGGTTACGCCGAGCCCGTACAAAATGATGTAGGGTAGCGTCAGCGCGCGCTTTAGGCGTGGTTGGCTGGATTCTGGCTCTTGATCAGGCATTATCGGTCCTGCATTTGGGTGGCGGGCGGTAGCGTCACCTTCAAGGGTTCACTGGAATTGAGAATGTTGCCTGGCTGCCTTGCGCCTCCATCCCGCCTTCTGGCGGTCAGGGCACCAGCAGCGCGGCTATCCGCGGTTTATCCACCACATATTCCGTCATGCTGCCGAATACGAGCCGATGCGCACGTGAATGCAATCCGGCACCCAAGACGACAAGATCGCAGTTCTGCTCCAGCGCCGCATCAATGATGGCCGGACCGGGGCGCTGGCCTGCGTCTTTTATGCGAGCGCTACGCGCGTCCAGTCCATGCCATGCCAGATAGGCAACCATGTCCGCAGGATCGACATCAGCTTTCCCGAGCTCATCGCAAGTAAACACTGTGATCTCGCGTGCCAAGCGGAGGAATGGCAGCGCGGCAGCCGCTGCCCGCGCCGACGCAGCAGAGCCGTCCCAAGCGACCGCCACGTTCTCTCCGATCACGCCAGCGCTATTTTTCGGCACGACCAGAAGCGGCTTGCCCGCATCGCAAAGTATATGTTCGACAAGCGGCGAGAAGGGCACAAGCCAGTCCGTATCTGCAGCCGACGTGACGATCAGGTCAGAAAGACGACAGATGGGGCCGAGCATCGTGACAACTTCGCCAACCTGCTCGGTAAAGTTTGCTGTGAATCCCGGAGTTGGACTTTCTGTCTGCAACGGTTGCGGATCCTGGGAACTTACAACGGCATTGTACTGGGCCACAGCATGCTTTCGGCGCTGCTCGCTGACCTCATCGATCCAGTCCAGAAGCTCGCCAGCACCGCCGCGAGGCCACCAGATCGGCCAATTTCGTGATGATGACGATGGTCGATCAATAAGCGATACGACTTTGACATGGGCCCCGAACCGGCGCGCAAGATCGAAACCGGCGGCCAGCGCGAACCGCTCAACTTCGAGCGGATTTTCCAAATCGTGTTGCCCGATCAGCGGCACCAGTATCGTTTTCATCCCGTTCTCCCAAATGTTCAGCTTCTAGAATAGCAGACCACAACTATTGTTCTCGATCCATGTAACGCCCTTGGGCCATCCAAATTAGTTTCAATGGGCAGGCCCCCCTCATATCACGGAAGATAGCAGGTCGTGATCGCGAATTCAGGTTCCTGCGCCGATTAGTCCGGGTCATTCGGGTGGGATTTGGGAATCAATGAGTAGAATCGGAACGCGCAAGCGCAGGGTATTTCGCGACACGCTAGCAGGATCATCCAATTGGTCGTCCCGCGTCTTGACGATCAATGTCGGCGGGCACGATCGACGGGCTAACCAAGCCGGGTCAAGCGCATCCAGGCGGCTGGTGCCGCAGCGTTCCACAGGTTCACTGACAGCATATCCCATCTGTTCCGCCAGGTGAATTGCCGGGTCGTCGTCCCCCCTCGCCAATACCAGTATGCCATTTGATTCTGGAAGTCGGTAAGGTGGTGCAAACAGGGTTGGGGCCTGCGCCAGCAAAGCTGCGTGACGCAATTTGGTAAACGGGTGGGACTGACGCACAAGCGGGTCAGCAGGCTGCATCAGGATCAGCAGTCCCTCACGGGGTACGTCCCTCACGTAAGCAAGCGCCTGCCCCGCTTCGAGCACGGATATGTCCACCTCAATTCCCAGAGATCTGGCCACCGCCAGATACCGCTTGACCCGCTGCGCAGACGTTCTGATTGTAATTGGAGAATCATCAAGAGGCCGCTGGTCGCGCCATTTTCCCGTCGTGACATCCAGTATTTGGCCGAACGTCCTCTGTGCGGACACGAGCAAGTCTTCACTCGTGACAAGGATGGCGTTGCAAGTCGAGCCGAGGCGTTTCGCCATCACGAGCGCCGTGGTTTCGCTTGCCGCATCATCTATCGCCGCAATGCTGACAACCGTACAATTTGAAAACTGGGCCTGCATCGCGTTCACCGGGTCTCTCTGGTGGCAGACGACCGGCTCGGCGGCGTACGAGGTGGCTTGCTGGGTGGTTCTTCCGGAGGAGTGCCCAGTGGATCCGATGGCGGGACGGTTTTAGGAACCGGACCGGCGGGGAATTTTTCGCTGATGCCGCCCGACTCTGAAATGGCTTGAGCAAATGCCGATAGCGAGGCGTCAACCTTTTCATGGAAAATGTCAGGAGACACACCTGTCAGTAGCGCGATTGCCTCATCGACAGTGTGAACGGCATAGACGTTGAAGCGACCTGCCCGGCACGCTTGGACAATCTCTTCGTTCAACATCAAGTGCTGAACATTGCTCCAGGGGATGATCACGCCCTGCTCACCCGTCAGGCCGCGTGCATTACAAATGTCGAAAAAGCCTTCGATCTTCTCATTGACGCCTCCAATCGCCTGGACCTGCCCTCTCTGGTTGACCGAACCCGTCACGCCGAGCGACTGCGCCAGCGGCACGTCTGCAATTGCAGAAAGGAGTGCACACAGTTCGCCCAGAGACGCGCTGTCGCCCTCGACTCCCCCATAAGATTGTTCGAACACCAAGCTCGCCTGCAGCGACATTGCTTTGTCGACCGCGTAGCGTCCGACCATATAGCCCGTCAGGATCATCACGCCCTTGGAATGGATTGGTCCGCCGAGACTGGCTTCCCGCTCAATGTCAATGACCTGGCCGCTGCCGGGTCGCGCTCGCGCTGTCACGCGGGTAGGCTTGCCGAAGATGAAACCCCCGACCTGGAATACGCTGAGGCAGTTGATCTGTCCTGCCGTCACGCCGTCGGTGTCGATCAATGCAATATCGCGCAATATGCCTTCTTGCATTCGGTCACTGATCCTGCTCGAGCGACGGCGTCTTGAAGCGATCGATTCTGCCACATCGGCGAGCGTGATAGACGCCCTGTTGGCCACACCGGCGCGGTGCGATGCCTCGATCATCAGATCCCGGATATCACTTGACACGAGTGACAGCCTATCTGCATCACCGGCGGAACGCGCTGTTTCCTCGACGAGACGTTCCAGCGCGGAATTATCGGGTGGCAATAGCCCTTCCCGGATCGCATGAGCAGACAGTTTTGCTGCGAAAGCTGCCTCGGAGCTTTCGGAACGTTGTGCGTCTGTTTCGAAGTCAGCCAGCAATTTGAAGTGAACGGAAAAATCGGGGTCGTAGGTCACCAGCACATGGTGCATCCACGCATCACCCACAAGAATTACACGTAGATCGATCGGTATGGGTTCCGGATCCAGCGTGATTGTTGTCGTGAGATTCAGGACTTCGCTGACGCTCTCGATCTCAACCTCCGACTGCCTGAGGCACCGCTTGAGCGCATCCCAGGCCAGCGGTTCGCGGAAAAGGCTATGGCCATCAATGATCAGATACCCGCCATTTGCCATGTGAAGGGCACCGGGTTTGATCAGCATGAAGCTTGTTGTAAGTACACCGGCCTCGGCCCTGTGTTCGACCCGGCCAACGAGATTGGCGAGTGTTGGATGGACCTCCTCGACCACTGGAACGCCACTGCGCTCGTCGTCATGAGTGACGAATACGTTGACGCCATAGCGCTCAAGGGGGCCGAGCAAGCCGTTGGACATGGCCGGTCCCACGCCAGCGTCGCGGGATTGCGCGGCGAAGGTTGAGAAAAGAACTATGCTTTCCACCAGGTCACGATGCATCGCATCCAGGTGCTCTATGGCTGCTGGGAATTCCTGCAACAAGGCCCTGGTCTCCTCGATGGATTCCGCAATCGCTACCTCGGCGGTATCGCGCTCAAGGGTCCTGAGGTTTTGACGCGTTTCGCGCTCCCATTTTGGCAAGTCCCGGAGCGAGTCGGCCAACAAGTCCTGCACCTCCTTCAGTTGACTCTGGCGTCGCTTTTGCTCGTCTTTCGAAAGCGCATTGAATGATTTCGGGTCAAGGACTTCACCGTTCTCGAGGGGGGCCAGTGAAAATCCCATGGGCGTCTGGATGATGGCCACATCGCGATTGCGTCCTTCCTCACCAAGCTTTTCAAACGCGTCCTCCTTGCGGTTCACGAACGCCTCTTGCAGCGCCTCTTTCCGAGCCTGAAATTCCGGCTTCTCGAACGCGGCGGGCACCGCGGCAATCAGGTCCAAAACGAGATCGCGCATGACATCCCGGAACTTTGTCGCGGCACCCGACGGCAGACGAAGGGCCCGGGGTTTGTGAGGTGTGTCAAAATTGAAGACGTAGGCCCAGTCATCCGGCCGCTCACGATCTGCGGTGGCTCTCTCTAGCAACCGCTTCGTGGCGGCTGACGCATCGGCCCTCGGAGGCGCAGCCACGAATAGATTGAACCCCTTTGCTGACATTGCAGCGGCAAGCTCGATAGCCTCGCGCGAACGTTCCTGGCCAAAGAAACCATCAAATTCTTCTGGTAAGGACTGCGTCGATTTGATCTTTGCGAGATGGGTACGCCTGCGAAGGCGGTCCGCCGGCAGTGGATCAACGGTCCGTGCGGTTCCACTTAATGGCAATTCCACCTCCACATCCTGCAATTATCATCATATCATGCACACAATGGCGCCAACATCGGCCCCTGACGCGCTTGGGGTAGGTTGTCCAGAAGCGCAGTGTTGTGTGAGACCCTGAGCCTGTCTGCCTGTTTGTGCGACGAAGGCAATCGTACCCCGGCTGGCAGCACGCCCGACCCGATCGCATTGAAAAATCCGCCACCTATTTGTTCCTGAAGTGACAAGCTGTTTTTCCGATCTAGCTTAAGAAGCGGAGCAAGCGCGGGAGCTTGTATCGTCTGGGCAACGGTCATGGGAATTATTCAATACCATTCGAGCAGGAACCGCCAAGACCAAATGGTCGCAACGCGGCCCAAAAGGCGCGATCATGCGCAGCCGCCCCGGGTTCTGCAAGAGTGAAAATCATGCGATGCCAATCTGAGAGACGCGGTCATGTGCCTGCCCTCTCCGGGCAGAATGCAGACAATGGCCCTTAAAAGGTCAGCTTCCGGCTTCCTCTCAGACGATAGTGCTTCGGCACCGCGAAGCATCCCGGTAATATATCCTTATACTGAGCATAATCAATATGCATACCATTCTTGCTGCCTGCAGCAAGAGCGTTGTGGGGCGCAGTTCACATCCTCTGCCGCAGCGGGCGCGCGATTGGTTTCGCCACCCTGCCAGCCGATGCGCACGCTTGACCGGCGCGAACCGCATGGTCGGTCGAGGGGAGCACTTGGTGCTCAGGGGCTGAGGTCTTCCTGGCCCTGCTGTTGGCTGTCGCGCACTTTCTCATGCCGGCAAGGGAGAGTGGCAATTCCCGAATCGCACCAAGCGTGGCGATAGTCACGAATCACAGCGCATTTTTGCTGCCGGGTTCATGAAAAGCCCGACATGGGACATTGCGGCGTCGGCGGGAGAGGCCGCTCGCGACCCAGCCCCCGATGATTGTGAGCGAGCCATACCCGGTTGCGAGAAGGTCACTTCATGCGCAGACCAGTCCTTCATTCACTTGTCATTGGTGCGCGCGGAACTGCTTCAGAAGCCCTACTCGGCCGGAGGTTTGAACCTGATCCTGCGCATGCGGTGATGTCCTTGGAATCACTTACTATTCCGACTGTAGCACCGGATATCTCATCAAGGGTGCTGCCCTTCCGGAACGATCTTTGTTTAACTCGAATGCCATCGGCAATATTTCTGGAAGGATGTTCGATGACCAGATCACCCTGGTCCAATCCGGTCAGTATCTCGGCGGAGTGTCCATTCATATGATCGACTTGAACCTTGGCGAGGCGTGCCCGGCCACGTTCAAGGCGGTAGACGGTCCAGTCAGAACCAGACTTGAAAAGCGCCGTCATCGGCACCCGCGCAATGTCAGGCGCGGACCAGACGACAATGTCCGTGCGTACACGAAAACCGTGACCCAGTCGCCGGCCTGAACCGTCCAGATCGATCAGGACGTTTACGCGCTGCTCTTCGATGCCGAGCGCCGAGACTTTCGTGAACGCATAGGGCTCCACGATGCGCACCCGGCCTGTCAGCGTCGCCCCACCCCACCCGCGAATACGGACGACATCACTTGGCGCGATACTGACGGCATCCTCGGAAAGCAGATCGACAATGATCTCGATATCATCTGGATCGCCGATCTCCAGTAGAGGCGTGCCCATTGATACGGGACCTTCGCTGTCACGTATGACCCGCAATACTACGCCAGTCACAGGCGCGACGACTGGAACGCCACCGCCGCCTGTACTTGCGCCGGCAGGCATCAAGGCTGCTTCAGCCCTTTGCAGTTCATGGCGGGCAAGGTCCAGTGCAGCACGAGCCTGCAGCGTGGCGGCGGACAAGGTTTGATACTCGGTTTCGGCGCGCTCCAGCGCCTGTTGCGAGACTGTACCGGTCACCGAAAGCGTACGGGCCCGGTTCATGTCGCCTTCGGCGCGTGTTTCATCGGCGCTCCGGCGGTTCAAGTCTGCCTCCGCCGCGGACACCGCTGCGCGCGCTGAGCCGGCTGCAGCTCGCAATTGTGCGGCACTTCGGGCATCGATCGTGGGAGTAGCGATCGGGTAAATCGACGCGATCACGGTTGTATCCGCCTGGACGCAATCTCCGGCCTTCATTTCAATCCGCGAGAGTTGACCCCCTGCGGGTGCGGACACAACAAACAAATCCCGAACCCGCGCTTCGCCTTCTTCGGAGACGGTAACCTCCATCGGCCCGCTCGAGACTTCGACCAGGTCGACCGGAACAGGCCTTGGCCAGAGTGCCCAGATAGCCATCATTGCCAGCAGGGCCGCGAGCGTGCCCCAGAAAATCATTCGGGATTGTGACATGGGTTTACTCACGGGTCTTCAACACCTCGATCAGGTCCAGATCGCGCACCCTGCGCGCAACCAGGATGGCCGCGCCGATTGATGCAACCAACACAATTAGGCCCGCCATGCCATAGGTAGAAGGCTGCAGGGCAAATGGGATCCGGTACAATTCCGTTGACATGCCGCTAGCGATGAGATGTGCAAACCCCAAGCCAAAGATGGCTCCGATGGGCAGGGCGATCATGATCAATATGGCAAGCTCGCCTAACAGGATGTGTGTTACCTCCCCTTCGGTGAAACCCAGAACCCTGAGGCTGGCAAGTTCCCGGCCACGCTCCATCATCGCAATCCGCGCCGCATTATAGACGACACCGGCCGCAATTGACCCGCCAATCAACGCATAGATGGTCATCATGATGAAAATGGTTTCCTCGAGCGTTGTCTCGAAGGCCGCGATGGCGGGTTCCTGTAATGACACACTGGCAATGCGCGGGCGGGCAAGGACCTGTTGACTGAAAGCTGCCTTCTGATCGGGATCGATTGCCAGAAATGCGCCGGTGACCGTTGGCCGCTCACCCAGCAGCCGGTTAACCTGACCGATTTCCATATAAGCGAACGCACCGATATCGTCGGCGACAATCGCCGTCACAGGCATGGCCGCAAAAGGCCTTCGGCCTTCCAGCACTTCGACCGTGACCTGGTCACCGAGGCCTGCTGAAATCATGCTGGCCATCTGGTTCGACAATGCGAGCCCGTGCTCAGGCACCGGCACGATCTGCCCATCCTCGTTCAGCAATTGTTTCTGGTGCCCACCCTGCTGCAGGCCAATTATCACGCTGCGCTCATCAAGTGGCCCATGACGCAGTCGAACATAGACATCCCTGTTCCCCTCAACTGACAGCACACCCGGGAGGCGGCGGAGTTCCAGCACGGCATCCGTTCCCTGGGGTTCGATAAAATTCACCGCGGCGTCATAAGCGTCGGTGCGGTTGAACCTTGTATCGAGCATCACGTCGATGGAATCAAAGGCAAACAGGGTGCCAACCAGAAGCGCGACGGAAGCTGCAATTCCGGCCATGGTCATTCCCGCACGGAGGGGCCAGCGCGTAATATGCCGGGCAATCATGCGTGTAGGCGCATCCAGGTGGCTCGAACCGCTAAGTCCTTCAAAAAACCCACGACGGTAAATTGTCGGCGGCGCCGGAGACATTGCCTCTGCAGGAGCAAGGCTGGCCGCCTTGAGTGCAGCATTCAACGCACCAGCAATGGCAGCCGAAAACGCCGCAATCGCACCAATCAGGAACGAGGCCGGAGCGAGGGTCAGGATGATATCAGGAAACCGGAACGTATCGGAATAAAGATGCGTCAGCAGACCCGCCAGCGCCCATCCTAACGCGAAGCCCGCAAGCACGCCACCGGCCGTCAAGACAAGCGCGAATTTGACATAGACCCAGGCAATCTCAACCCGCGTGTATCCAAATGCCTTGAGCAGGCCGACCTGTTGGCGCTCGGTCGCAATCAAACGTGTGAGGATTGCGTGGATCAAAATTGCGGACACGATGAGAAAGACCGGCGGAATGACACGCGCCATGCTTCTCAGCTGCTGCATTTCGGACTCAATGAAGGCGTGGGAAATCTGGTCTTCCCTTGCATAAGCACCGATGCTGCCAAACGGGGACAACAGTGTGTCCATTTCAGCAATTACGTTGTCAGGCTGCGCGTTGCCGGCGAGGGTCACACTGACACTGCTGAACGCTCCATCCAGATCGAAGGCTGCTTCCAGCGCCCGGCGGCGCATCCAGAAAACGCCAAAGCGCTCGTCGTCCGGCAACAAGGCGCCCGGCCCGAGTGTGTAAATGTATTCAGGTGAATCTCCGATGCCGACAACTTCCAGGTCGCGCGCCCGCCCATTGATTATGGCTGATACACGCGCACCAAGCGCGACTGTGTTTGCTTCTGAAAACGCCTTGCTGGCAATTGCTTCGTCGGGTCGTGTCAGGTCTGGCCAGCGGCCTTCATACAAGAGCACCCCGTTAAGGGTGGGCTCGCCTTCGTCCGGGATCGACACGAGCTGACCGTTGGCAGGTTCCTCCAGGCCCGGTATATTGAGCGTAACGATCCTGGAAATCCTGGTCTCGACCTGCTGGACGCCATCGATCTGGCGTATCTCGGAGGATAACTGTTCAGGCGCACGTTTGACCTCTGCAAAGACGTCTGCGAACCGGTAATGTTCATAATAAATGGCACGGCTTTGCTGCAAGGACTGAAGCGCGCCCAGGGCCATGATCAGTATCCCGACGCCGCATGCAATGATGATACCCACAGCAACTGCCTGCCCCCTCATATGCACGAGGTCACGAAACAGTTTTCTGTCGAGCGCCGAAAACAGGTTCACCAGGAAATCTCCGAAGGCTTTCGGCGACGCCCCATGTTCTCGGTGCTCGCAATCCTGCCATCCGAAAAGCGGATTACCCGGTCCGCCATCTCCCCGATACCAACATTGTGGGTGATGATGAGCGTTGTGGATCCGAGCGTCCGATTGACGTGTTCGAGCGCTTCCAGCACGCGCACGCCTGTCGCACTGTCGAGCGCACCGGTCGGCTCATCGCAAAGCAGGAGGTGAGGTCGTTTGGCGATCGCGCGGGCCACCGCAACACGCTGCTGTTCGCCCCCTGAAAGTTCCGCCGGAAAATGATCGATCCGCTCAGACATGCCGACCATCGCCAAGGCCTCGTCGGCCGGGATCGGATCGTCCGCGATCTCGGTAACAAGCGAGACGTTCTCACGGGCCGTCAAGCTGGGAACAAGATTATAGAACTGGAAGATAAACCCGACGTGCTGACGGCGGTACCGGGTCAGGGCTGCGGAACTTGATCCCGTCAAAGATTTTCCCTGAAACAGTACCTCGCCAGAAGTCGGACTGTCGAGCCCGCCGAGAATGTTGAGCAGGGTCGACTTCCCACTCCCCGACGGTCCTAGCAGGACGATCAATTCACCCTGCTCGATATCGAGATCGACGCCGCGTAAGGCATGCACCTTCACTTCGCCCGTATCGTAGACCTTTGTGAGGTTTCTGGCCGTCATGAGGTTGGAGGGCATGGGAGCCGAATACCTTAGCGTGACAACCGGGAACCGGCCTGTTTCGTTGCGAGGATTGCATGTCCTGTGAACCTGTCCAGTACGCACGTGCTTGCAGATTGCA
>Ga0180009_10007262_pt1 | contig 11385 bp, 11 predicted proteins | sample OS_PC_MetaG_FD_123537 | JGI IMG/M metagenome (GOLD analysis project Ga0180009, IMG submission 123537) | Groundwater microbial communities from the Aspo Hard Rock Laboratory (HRL) deep subsurface site, Sweden - OS_PC_MetaG | ecosystem: Environmental > Aquatic > Deep subsurface > Groundwater...
ATGCATTTGGATTATCCAAGTTTGAAATAGTATACTTTTATGTTAAACTATCTTTGTTTTTCCTCGTGTGGTATGGCTCAATACACGATGAGGTGGGAGAGATTAAGAAGGGTGGGTGCTTAGCGGGGTAGCCTAGTTAGGTTCAAGGCGTCTCAGTTTAAATGAGAAAATCTCAGGTTCAAATCCTGACCCCGCTATTAGCTTATTTATTTAAACCAATCTTTTAAAGGAAGTCTCAAGTAGATGTATCTACAAAGACTTCCTATTTTTTTCCTAGTTCAACAGTTCTTTCACGCCCCCAAAAGCTATTCTGTCGTGAACATACTCTTTAGCTGTCAAAAGCTTGGTTGGAGTTATAACGAAATCGCCCTACTTACTATTTATGTCATCCAAAGCCTCTACAAGCCTTTTTTTCCTGTCAATATCGTTAAAAAGCTCTAGTGTTGGCTGATATCGTAAGGAACGAGCCCAAAACACGGTTCTGCGAGTATTTCGACCGGTTTTTTGTATGGTGAGCCGCATAAAATCCTAAAAACTTCCTTAAAGATGTCTCTGGAATCAAAAAGGTTGTGTTTAACGACTTTCCCGTGGTGCCAATAGGTTCCGTCTTTGTAACTTATCGCATAAAATTGGGGCTACCTCCTCAGGAGTACTAAAAGGTTTTGGTGGTGCAAAGGAATTTCCAAAGCTTTTTCTTTCAAAAGAAACATCATCCATTTCCCATCCGGTTTTTCTTAAATTAGAGACAGTTTTGGCCAGACTTTGTTTAAACCTGATTTTATAATATCATTAATAGTAATGCCCAAAGCTCCTTATATTAAAAAACTGGAAACGATCGAAGACTTTGACGTTTGGGAAGTAGACGGCGAGCATATTCGAAACAAGATAAACAGAGAATTCACAAACTTCGGACAGCATTTCAGATTCGATTTTATCCCTACAAAAGAATTTTGGCTTGATAAGCAGCATGGATCTGACGAGAAGGACTACTTTATAGATCATATGTTGGTTGAATGGCATATGATGAAAAACGGAGTTCCTTACGATAAGGCATTGGAAGCGGCGGACTCACTTGAAAAAAGAGAACGTTCTAAGTCTGATTTGATGAAGAAACTTGAGAAGAAAGTAAGCAGCATTAATTCTGATATTCCAAAGGAAATATATAAGGAGAAACTTAATAAGTATAAGAGTGTGGTTGAAGTATGTATTGTAAGTGGAGAGGCCGTAAGAGGACTTTACTTTGTTGATTTCACTGAGGGTGGGCATCATTTTGTGTATGATTTTATTCCCTTAAATGAAGTTTGGATTGACGATGATCTTCCTCCCGGAGAAAGAGGTTTTGTAATACTTCACGAATTACACGAAAGATTCCTTATGTCTAACGGGATAGATTATGCACATGCACACAGGTCTTCCAGTATTATCGAATACAAATGTAGAAATAACGAAAAACTTTTAAAAGAGGCAATGGACGTGGAGATAGAAAAAAATAAACAGATTCTGGAAACAATAGTTTAATTGCTATAATTTCTCCGTGATAAAGTTTCTTAAATTTTTAAGTTTGCTGCTTTTTGTTGGAATATTCCTGGGCGTAAGACTTCCAAGACTGGGCACCGAAAGTTTCAACAGTGACGAGGTGTATTGGCATGACAGGTCGGAGGACTTTTTAAACGCGCTAAGCACTAAAAATTACGCCAAAACTTTTCAGAAATACCATCCCGGTGTTCCCATAATGTGGGAATTTACGATTACGTCTCTTATTACGAGCAAGTTACAAAATACTTCCGTAGGAAATATTTTTGCTAATGATGAAAAGCTCCACATGGATGTAATGCTCGGCCTTGATATCTGGCTTTGTGTTCTTGCAGTTTGCATTTTACTTGTATTGAGCAAGGCTTTGAAAAACTGGTGGTTGGCTCTACTTTGCATGGTAGTTTTGGTGGTTGAGCCGTTTTATCTTGGTAATTCAAGGCTTATTCATCACGATGCGCAGATATCTTTGTATGTGATTTTAGCTTTGGCGATAATTTATTTAAATACAAAGAAATTTAATTTTTTCCAGGTCGTATTAGCTTCTTTGTTATTGTCATTAGCCGCCTTGTCAAAAACTTTGTTTATTGGAGCTTTTGTCTTTAGTTTGTTCGCGGGAGGTTTATTAACACTTCTAAATCAGGGGTTCAAAAAAACCATTTATTTTATGGTGACCCTTTTAGTTTTTTCGGTTGGTTTTTACTTTGCCCTATTTCCAGCACTTTGGGTGGAACCTATTCAAACGTTAAACAAGATATTTATTCAAAGCCGAAAGGTTGGTGAGGATGATGGGCATGGCCAGATTTTCTTCGGGGTTCCAACTAAAAACCCAGGGCCATTCTTTTACCCGATACTTTTTATCATTAAAAATTCTTTGTTTTTAATGATTGGTTTTGTGATTTTTGTAAGTAGTGTAATTTTCAAATTAGTAAAGTGGGTGCTTAGAAAAAGTTCAGGAAAACTTAAGGATATTCCCTTTGAGATATTTGCGGGAATTTTTTACCTCGGTTATTTTTGTGTGCTTCAGTACTTTAGTAAAAAAGTGGACAGGTATGTTATTCCTATATATCCGTTTTTCGCTATCGGGTCTGTTTTTGGCTGGGCGGAATTTGTTAAAAAGAGATTTTATCTTGCAGTTATTCCGCTGTTTTTGTTTGTCTACTCTGTTGCCATTCCTCTTTATAAATTATTTCCCCACTATTTGCTTTATAACTCACCTATTTATGGAGATGCTTCAGTTGGGAACGAAATTATCGGCCAGAAACTATTCGGGATTGGTGTGTTTGAACTTCGAGACAAAATCATTTTCAGGTTTGGGGAAAAGGCAAAAATAGGCGCGAGCGATTTTGAACCGCTGGCATCTATATATAAGGGCGGGTATGTCGATAATGTTTTAGTTGCGCACCCGAACAGTTACAATGTGATGGTATTGGGACCAAATAAACCATTCCCACCGAGCATGAAAAACGAACCTACCATTAAGTTTTACAAAGTCGATTCTGTTTATATTAATGGCTTGGAGTTTTGGAGAATTTATCACAAAAGAGTTATTCACTAATTATGAATAAAGAAGTTTTGAAGTATATTGTTAAAAATAAGGCCATTATGCCAAGAACAGCTAAGATTTAAATTTCCTAGGTAAGATAATCTAAAGCCATAAATTCAAAGTTTATGGCTTTCTTGTTTTGTTATGGAAAGAAAGTATTAAAACAGTTAGTATTTATAATATGGGTTTTCCTAAATATACTGCCCTATCTGTTGAGGAAACTATAAAGGATCTTGAGACATCTTCAGAGTTTGGTTTAACGAATAAATCTGTTCGTGAAAGACTTTTGAAATACGGCAGTAACGAATCCGGGTCTCATGAAGTAAGTGTATGGGAAATTTTTTTGAGGCAGTTTAAATCCGCATTTGTCTACCTTTTACTTGTAGCTTCCGTTGTGACCTTTGTCTTAGAGGAATATATAGATTGTTCCATGATATTGGCTTTTGTTTTGATAAATGTTTTTTTAGGGTTTGTTCAGGAATACAAATCGGAAAAAACAACAAAATATTTAAAAAAATTTACTGACCGAAAAGCCACAGTTTTAAGAGAAGGTAAAGAAATACTAATAAGTTCTTCAGAATTAGTTCCGGGAGACATTGTTCAAATTGAAACCGGTGATATAGTCTCAGCTGATTTAAGACTAATTAAGGCTAATAACCTGGTGATTGACGAGTCGACATTGACTGGCGAGTCAGTACAAATAGGGAAACACATAGAAAAACTGGATTCTGAAAAAACGGATCTATATAAAGCTACAAATATTATATTTTCCGGTACTACGGTTGTCGAAGGCAAGGCGTATGCAGTTGTGGTGGCAACCGGAAAGGATACTGTATTTGGAAAAATAGCAAAAATAACAACTGAAACTAAAGAAGTCAGTGCGTTTGAAAAACAAATTAATAAATTCAGCAAGTTTATACTATTTTTAACTTTAATCACCCTTGCGCTTGTTTTTGTAGTTCACCTTGTGTTTAAAAGGACGGTGTCGTTTGTCGATTTAACGGTGTTTTCTGTAGCACTGGCGGTAGGGGTAATTCCAGAGGCAATGCCTCTTGTATCTACTTTTTCCTTGTCTCTTGGAGCTGCAATGCTTGCCAAGAAGCATGTTGTCGTAAAAAGACTTTCTTCAATTGAAGATCTTGGAGGAATACAAATTTTATGTTCCGATAAAACAGGTACTATAACTGAAAATAAGCTTACAGTGGCAGATATTTTTTCTGAAAATGAGGAAGAAACCATAAAGTATGGTCTTTTGGCGTCTTCAGTTACAACCGGTGAGGTAACTTCTAATAACGCCTTTGATTTGGCCATCTATTCAAAAGTGAGTAATAAGGAGAGAAAATTATTCTCAAGCGAAAAAAGGATATACGAAATACCTTTTAACCCAACAAGAAAAAGAAACAGCGTGCTTGTAAAAGGTGAAAATCTTAACACCTTAATAGTCAGAGGCGCACCGGAGGTAATAATACCCTTTGTTAAAAATCTATCAGAAGCTATGGGGGATAAAATAATACAATGGCTTTTGGAAGAAGGGCGGTTGGGTAGAAGAACCATAGCAATTGCAAAGAAAACTTTTGAGGACGAAACGTATAAAATAAGTGATGAGGAAAATAACCTTGAACTTATTGGCTTAATTTCCTTTGAAGATCCAATAAAAAAGAGCACTACTGCAGCTGTATCTAAAGCAAAAAGTTATGGTGTGACTGTAAAAATAATTACCGGAGATAGTCCTGAGGTAGCCGGAGCAGTTGGGTATAAAGTTGGTATTGCGAATAGGTTTTCGGATGTAATAACCGGAGAGGAATTTGCAAAACTTAAAAGAGATGAACAAAAGGAAGTTTTGAAATCAATTAATGTGTTTGCAAGAGTGTCTCCCGAACAGAAATACCAAATTATTAAGCTTTTACAGGAAGATTTTGAGGTTGGCTATCTGGGAGAAGGAATTAATGATGCTCCGGCTTTAAAGGCAGCGGGAGTTGCAATAGTAGTGGACAGCGCTGCAGACGTTTCCAGAGAAGTTGCCGATATAATTTTACTGAAACACAACTTGCAGGTAATTGTAGATGGAATAGAACTTGGTAGAAAAACTTTCGTAAATGTAACAAACTACATAAAGGCTACTCTGGCCTCCAATTTTGGCAACTTCTACGCGATGGTATTTGCTACCTTAATGATAGATTACCTACCGATGCTTCCGGTACAAATCCTTCTTGTTAATTTACTCTCTGATTTTCCTATGATCTCAATTGCAACTGATAGACCGATAAAAAGTGAGCTTAGAGAGCAGAAAAACTACTCTATTAAGGATATACTTCTTCTCGCAACATTACTTGGACTTGTGAGCACTGCCTTTGATTTTATGATGTTTGGCATGTTTGTTGAAAAAGGTCCCGGTGTTCTTAGAACCAACTGGTTTATTGGAAGTATTTTAACAGAGTTAGTCCTAATTTATTCTATTAGGACCAGAAAGTTCGCCTTTAATTTGAAAAAAATGCCGTCCATCCAAATAATTGTTTTAACTTTTGTAGCTGCCTTTTTTACTGTGTATATACCCCTTACCAAATTTGGGGTGGAAGTCTTTCAATTTGTTAAACCCACATCAAACTATTTATGGCTACTCCTAGCTATAGTGATTGCTTACTTTTTAAGCACAGAAACGGTTAAAAGACTTTACTACAGACATATAAATCCTATTAAATGAAACTTGCATCAGTTTCTTTTGTATATATAAATAGCTGAAAGGGATAGTAAGCTAAGTCTAGTAGTCCCAAACTTTCACACAATATGTATTTTTAGAAAAACTTCAAAGCAGTAGCGACCCACTCTTTATATATTAGTAAAGCGTTGCGCAAATTTAATATATACTTAGCTTATGTTTAAAATAGTAAAAACAGTTTTTATGTTAATAATGATTCTGGTCGGTTTAGTTATTATTTTTGCGTCTTATCATCTATATAAAGGTTTTAAGTCAGGTGATATTACATCTTATTTTATGAAGTACGCGGCAAAGTCAATTGTAGACAGGACCAAATTATCTCCTACACAGGTGGAATATTTGGATGCTGGGGACTTTGAAAGTTTAGTGAAAGATATAGAACAAAACATTACTCAGGAACAAATCGATTGTTTCACTAATAGTGTTGGGGACGAGCGAGCAAAAGAGTTAGTAATTGACAAAAACCCCACACCGCAAGAAATATTGAAGCTTTCTAAGTGTCTTTAGCTGTAAAATGGATTTCTTTTCTGGTGGGAAGGGTGGGGTTCGAACCCACGAAGGCTAAAGCCAACGGTTTTACAGACCGCTCCATTTGACCACTTTGGTACCTTCCCATAATTAAAAGACTGAAAGGATGATAGCACAAAAAAACTACCGGAGAATGTGCTTGTTCTGCGGCCCTGGAAATAGTATGAGATAAGATCCCATTTAGTACTTTACTAATTTGTGTCCTTGCCATATTCTTAAACGCGTTTAACATGCTCATTTTTCCCCTGATAACCCGACTACCATTATTAAAATCCCGAGCATTAAAAAACCACGTTTACTACTGGTAAATTAGTGCTTAGGGGTTTCCAAGCTCAATTTCTTGAGTAGTTCAAGAGTAACTCTGACTGATGGGTTTTCGTCATTTATAAAATGAACTCGATTGCCAAATCGGTCGATCAGCTGAGTAACGAATTCATCCGCCCAGGAGGGTGTAAAAGTGATTACACCTTCAAAATCAAGTTCCAACATTTCAGTTTCAAGTACGCCCTGCAATAGTGGCGCTATTGCGGCTAACGCCTCACGCCCGTCTTGTCTTGATGTAAGAATGTTTCCGAATTTTTTAAGTTCTATTTTCATATTTTACTTAAAACCTTATTAATGCTAAACAGCCACTGTAATATAGATCAGTTTTACTTATCTTCAACTCTTTAACCTCATTAGTAATAGAAACTTTAGCGTTCCCACTGTAAAAGTCGAGTTCAATGGCCCTATTTAATACTACTTCCAGCACGAATTTAAGTCCATTCCCTCTTGCTTCAGGAGATCTGCCTGATATCACTTCAGTAAATGCAATGCGCAAAGCGTCCTCATCGTTTTTAATATCAATCACTCTTTTTAGAGTTCTTAAAATACCCTGTCCCCTGTCCGCCAGGGCTATCTGTCTTTTGTTTGTATCATACGAAAAGAGTATACCTGGGATGTCTGGCCAATTTCCTAGATTATGGTCAAAGGAGTTATTTCCTATTTCTCCTACTATGGCAACAATAAGCGGATAATACTCTTTTAGATCTGGTAGCTTTTCCAGAGCACTTTGCAGCTTTGAAAGTCTTCCTTTAAACTCTGCGCTGGTTGGACAGTAAAGCGTACTTTCAGGCTCTTTTGTTTGCCCTAACATCCAATTTGTCGCTAAAGCGAAAATGTCCTTTTTGAATAATTCCAAATCCGTCTGGGAGTAGTAACGGTGGCCACCCTCACTTTTTTTGGCAGGAAGCTTCTCGCTTTTATCCCAACGCCTAAGTGTATCGATCGACACACCCAGTTGTTTAGCTGCCTCACCTATGGTTAGATTTTTATTAAGCATAAATCTATACAATACTTATAGCATAATGACTAAATCTATGCAACATCTGTTCAAATCTATGCATCGTGGTTTTACCCAAGCCTTAAACAGGTGTTTTAGGCTTCGTGATAACATAAATCCCTGCCTGCCTTGCTGTATGGGGACTTGTTGGAACCTTATTATTAGAGATGAAAATGTCGCGTCAGTACAATATAAGATGCCTTGGAAAGTGTTCGAAAATGAACAAAATCGCGTGATATTGATCAATGGCTGGCCGTAAGGGAACAAGCTCGAACTGCGGTTTTGGTCTAAATCCTGGCTTTTAATCCAGTGGTAGGGGCCTAATAATCCTGTTTGAAACCTTCACAAACTGACAATGTGCCTATAAACCGATTCTGATAGAAGACAGGGTGCTACAAGTAAAGAACATTCGATGCTTACATATTTCCACTATGCTAAAATTTAGCTATGGGCAGACTAGAAATAGGTAGCAGGTGGAAGTTTGAGATAGTCGCGTTTCTGATAACTGGTCTTTTGTTATATAAGGTTGATTTTAGTATAGACACTGATTCTTATTTCTATTTTAAAAAGCATGATATATATTACGACTATCAAGCAGCCAAACAATTGCAACACGGAGAAAACCCATACAATAGAATATTAGAAGGTAACATGATTGAAAATGATAAATACGCTACTCAGCTGCCTCTTTATTTTTATTTTCTTGCCCTAATAGGGAAAATTTCTCAAAATAACTTTGACGTGTTTTTGGAAAACTTTAGACTCGTTTTATTTTGGTTCCATTTAGCGGGGGGCGTTTTTATGTATCTCCTTTTTCGCCGTATCAATAAACTTTTTGTAGGATATTGTGCTGCAGTTTTTTATATGTTTAATGTATGGAGTTTAAATAGTTTTATGTATCTTAAACAAGATATGATAGCCATAGCCTTACTTGTTTTATCTTTTTACTTCTTCAGAAATAAAACTTATCGCTGGATCTCATACGTATTATTTGGGCTATCGCTTGGAATAAAACATATAGGAATTTTTGCTTTTCCAATATATCTTACACCAATTCTTTTTAAAGAAGATTCTTTTAAGCGCTTTGGTCTCAATATGTTACTGTTGTTCTCTACGATACTTATACCAGCAGCTCCTCTTTTAATTGATAATTCGTTAAGTTTTGTAAATTCCATGCTGTTTAGTCTTACGCGGAGTCCTCGCAGCTCTGAAATAATTTATGGGTACAACGAGTTGCTTGTAAAATACAACCCCTCTTTTAATAAAGGCACTTTATTTCAGCAGTTACTCCCAAGGCTGCCCCTTTTTATTGCCTCTATCCTGTGCTTACTAATGCTCTTACTAAGAAAGATACCTTTATCTGTGTATCTTTTTATTTCAATACTGGTATTTGCTATATTTAACCCTGTAATTTTCCCTCAATATATAACATGGGTTACCCCAATGGCCCTTATTTCTCTAGTTGATTACACAGACCACGTTCAACTACAAAAACGTGTTTAAACAAATGTCTCCCCCAGCCCAAGATCCTAAAAGCCTGAACTAAAAAGATTTTCAGATTTATACTACAACCCTTTTATAGTAGTAGAAATTTAAATAATCCTCGCCGCATAATTATTGTAATATTGTATTTCTTGACAAACCACTATAAAAGGGTGCTATTATTTTGTAGCACAGAAAAGATACTTTTACTTAAATGTTTAAAAATACGGGAAATACAAGTAGTAAAAAGACAAGGGAGATTAGCTTAAAAACTGTTTTTACGTATATTTTCGGTGCTTTATTCTTGATCTTCTTCCTCTTTTCTGGAGTCGTAACAATTAAAGCGGGACAGTTGGTTATTGGTGTTCTTTATTTTATTTTAGCTGTCCTAGTCCTTGTACCTCACCACCACTTGAGAGTTACCAAAACTTTAAAATTTGTAATTTTTGTCGTGCTTTTCTTCGTACTCGCCTACTTTAGCGGTCGTAGCACTCCCCCTGTTGCGCAAAAGTATGAATATTTTGCATTAGGGGAAATATTTAACATTGCATTTGGAAATAACACATTTTCAATGGTAGTTAGAGAAGCGAAACATGATGCTAAAATTAGTATCTCTGGAAAAGAAGTAACTACATCTGGTTACTTTATTATTGTTACAGGAGATATCGTAAATCTTGGCTCGGAAGCTGTAGATTTTAAATTTAGCGTAACCCCTGAATTAAAGGATAAACAAGATAGACGTTATACCTTATATGGAACAGGTCTAGCTGTAGGAAAATTGCAACCCGGTGTGGCTAAAGAAGTTTCCTATGTTTTTGAAATTCCTAAAGATGCAACGGGATTAGAATTTATTGTTAGTGATAAAACCGATGTTGCTAAATCGGTAGATTTAAAAAGATAATTACGGTGAGGTTTTTTAAATTTTACCTCACCGTTTTTAAGTAAACAAGTAAAGACTACGTTCCAAACTGTCTGTCACCCGCGTCTCCCAGCCCAGGCAAAATGTAGCCTTTTGGATATTTACTTTGTCCATCGCTTAGCTTTCTGTCAACCGTGGCGACAACAATACGAACATCTGGATGAGTATCCGATAGAGCTTTTATTCCCTCGGGCGCTGCTATCACCCCCAGATATACTATCCTCTTAGCTCCCCTTTCTTTTAAACGAGAAATGGTGGCGATTGCCGAGCCTCCTGTTGCAAGCATAGGATCAGGTACTAACCAAACGAAATTTTCACACTCCATAGGAATTTTACTACGTCCCCATACAGGCTGAAGAGTTTCCTCATCTCTGTACATGTCAATATGGAAAATCTTGGCTTCGGGAAGGATTTCTTGTATGGGAGCTACCATTCCCAGAGCTGCCCGGAGTATTGTTGCTACCGCAACTTCTTCTGTGAAAACATACCCTACTGTCTCTTCTAGAGGTGTAGACACTTGTGTAGATTTTACTTTTAGATCAGAAAGAGCGGCATACACCAAGGGGTACGTTAATCGCCCAAGAATTGTACGAAACTGCTCTGATTTAGTATGCACATCCCTCAGTTCCGTCAGCCAAACCTTAATCAGTGCGTTTGAGTCCAACACAATCAAGCTTGAACATTCCATGATACTATCTCCTTTTTTTAGCAAGATGCTTTTTTGAACAGACCAACATTGATTCTAAGTATTTATTAGAAAGTGTCAATGATATTTAATATTATTAAAAATTAATGGAAGTATACTTCAGTCTAGTTCACTATTGGATTAGTTGATTTTATGCTGTTGTGACAATGTAAATCCTATGGCTGGCTATTAGGGAACAAGTTCGAACTGTTTGTAGCTGTTAAAGGAAAATTCGACGATTTCAGGTTCATGACGTAACATTGCACTCTAGAAGGTTTTGGTACTTATAACTAGCTGTAAAATAATCCTGGAGAGAATAATATTATTTATGGTGTGATTAGTGTACCTACTTTTTCTCCTTTAATCACACGACTAACATTATTAAAATCCCGTACGTCAAAAACAACAACCGGAATATGCTGGGATTGACAAAGAGCAAAGGCCGTATTGTCCATCACCATCAAACCTCTAACCAATGCTTCCTGAAACGTAAGTTGCGGAAACTTTTTAGCATTTGTGTTTGTCTTCGGATCACTATCATAAACCCCATCCACATTAGTTCCTTTCAAGAGAATATCAGCATTTATTTCTGCTGCTTTTAGTGCGGCTGCAGAGTCGGTGGTGAAAAAAGGGCTGCCGGTACCACCCGCCAGTATTA
>Ga0180009_10007263_pt1 | contig 11384 bp, 12 predicted proteins | sample OS_PC_MetaG_FD_123537 | JGI IMG/M metagenome (GOLD analysis project Ga0180009, IMG submission 123537) | Groundwater microbial communities from the Aspo Hard Rock Laboratory (HRL) deep subsurface site, Sweden - OS_PC_MetaG | ecosystem: Environmental > Aquatic > Deep subsurface > Groundwater...
CTTCCTGAGCAACTTTAGGAGAAGCCATTATATGACTAATAGCATCATTAATCTTAGATTCTAACTCAACATCTCCCCTACTATAATTTCTCAATCTTCTCTCAGCATCCTGAACATTAGTAACTTTAGTAGTTTCTTCAGGACCAGCTAAATTTCCAGAACTTACACTTTCTCCACAGCCAGCTAATGCTGCTAAAGCTGTTAATCCTATAATTCCTCTTCTAATACCCTTTTTCATAGTATTTACCTGTCTTTTACTATTTATAAATGTTACTATGTATAAAGAGTGAATAATATATAGAAAACTTTTAAGCATCTATTATAATAGCCATTTCTATTTCTAGATCCAATTCTTTACGACAAATATTTGCTAGAAGGAAATTAACACTTTTTAATTTATGGAATGATTTTTGGAACTTCTCTTTGATATTCTTGAAGTCTTTTTTATTTCTTAAATAAACAATTGCGGAATTAAAATTGACCTTCTTGTAGTTTATCCTTCCTTGATTTAACATTATATTCAGATTATTCTCTGTTAATCTAAATTGCGAATCTATCTTATTTCGGTACATTGAAGAATGCCCTTTTATGCTTGCAGTTCCAGATATGAAGAAATATTCTTTATCTTGCGATTTTAATTTGGTAGCTCTAGAAAAACTAGGAGGTTTGACTCCATATTTTTTTGGATATCTATACGGAGAGATTTGATTAGGATTTTGTAGATGTTTTGGCTTTTCTTTACCAGCAATAAAGATAATAATCAGCTTATCATTTAATATATCTATCCCAGTTGCAGAAGGGAGTTTTTTAAAGTCTTCTTCCCCATATTTATCTCTAAAAGCGTCTTTCCTTCCAACATTAAATAACTTATATATTTCCCCTTTATCTGTTTCCTTGTTAATATTTGGAATGAAGTTCCAAAAGCGATAAGGCTGGTTCTTATCTATTTTTTTTAGTATTTTGCCATAACAACATTTTGCATCTTTCTCAATATCATTAACATTTTTAATTATGAATCCAAAGCAAAACCCTTCTCTTTCAAAGTAACAGAAATCTTTAGAGATTAATTCTTTATGGGTATATTCCATTTTTATTAAAGGAAATTTTCCCTCAATTTTTGAGGATCTTAGATAAAGAGAAGTCATATTTTTTAATGATTTCACTTTATTTTTATCTGAAAATAAAACTTCAAATATCATATACCGGATTTAATAAGGATATATTTTTAAGTTTTTCTGAAAGGGAGTAATTTATTAAGGTTTGGGTTTTTATATATTATGATGGTTAATCAAAAAATCCTAAATTCAATGAATGGTTTATTATCAAATTTTAATAAATCTAAAGTTTCAAATTTGGAAGAATGGAAGAGTCTACCTTTAATGTCAAAAGAAGATCTTATAGATTTTAGTATTCCAAGAAACTTTAAGGAGGTTCGAGCTACTAGTGGTTCTACGGGGGAATCTCTTTTTATCTACTTTTCAGAGGAAGCAATATCTGGATTTGTTGGAAGGGCTGTTAAATTTATTAAAAAGATGAATTTAAATAAGGATGATTTAGGTCTTATTTTATTTTCATATGGGAATTTTATTGTAGGAAGTATGGTGGAAAGAGCTTGCAATAAAGAAAAAATACCTATTATCCCCTTTGGGTCTACAAATACATATCAAAAAGAAAATATGTTAAAGTTAATATCCCTCTTGAAACCTAATATCTGGTTTTCTACCCCCACCTATGCCTTAAAATTATTAAGTGAATTAGGAAATAAATCATGTTTTCCAAAAAAAATACTTGTTGGAGGAGAAAAGCTTATTAACTCTTATATTAAAAAATTTAAAGAATACAACATTGAATTATTTAACCTGTATGGGTTAACAGAGTGCAATCCTGTTGGCTTTTCTGACTCTAAAAATCCTAAAAAAATCATAGCAATATATCCTAATATTTATTTAGAGACTATAGAAACAATGCAAGGAAAGGAATTGGTGGTTACAGATTTCACTAATACTTCTACCCCAATAATAAGATATAAAACCAAAGACCTTGTGAAAAATATAAAAGTAAAAAGGGGAATTATTAAAGAATTCGAAATTGTTTCTAGGAACGATGATTTAATAAAATTAAGAGGAGCTTTTGTTTCAAAATCTAAGATAATTGAAGTACTATCTAATTTTTCATTAGAATTTGTTGTTTACCTATTAATAAAAAATGATTCTGATTTTATCCAGATTTATCTACCCGCTCCAATCAAAGAAAAAGAAAAAGATTTATTGAAGGCATTACAAACTGTTTTGGGTAATAATAAGAGGGAAGTATTATTTAAGAAAGATTTGATTGTTCCTAAGACTAACTCAAATAAGCCAAAATATATTGTGGATATAAGGAACTAGATATTTAATTTTTCTTTAAGAAAATTTATGACATCTTTCCAATATTCTTTTCCAGAAGGGTGTTCTGGATAACTATAAATTTTTAAATGTGCAAATCGTTTGTATTTAATAAAGAGAACATCTTTACCGTATTTCTTTAACTTTTTATAGAATTCTAATGAAAAATCTAACGGAGTAATTGGATCATCAGTTCCATGAACAATTAATAAAGGACAATTAATATTCTTCACAAAATTTATAGGAGATCTCTGTTTATAAGGAACCTCTTCTATCTCTTTGTTATTGAGAGCCTGTTTTGTTGGAAAGATTTCTTTTCGATATTTTTCTTCATATTTGTATTGTTTATATAGATCATAAAAACCAGAGGCCAATACTCCTGCCGAGAATATATCTGTTTTACTTAGAACCAATGCAGCAAGAGTGGCACTTCTACTTGTTCCATGGATAATTATCTTATTTTTGTTTACATATCTTAAATTTTGTAGATAATTCCCTCCTGCAATGATATCTTTGACCTCCTTTCCACAACAATCTAGATAACTTAAGTATTTTATGCCATAACCCTTGCTTCCTCTTTTGTCTAAAATTAGAGCGATATATCCTTTTTTGTTAAAATAATCCGAAATTGAAACATGTAAGGGGTCATATTCTTTTCCTCCTTTGTCATATGCACTCCCATGAATACCTCCAGAAATAAACAATATAGCAGGATTTTTCTTATTTTTGTAATTTTTAGGAAAAGATATGTGACCATATATATTTAGATCATCAAAACTTTTAAGTTCTATTTTTTTCATTTTAGAAAATGAGTGTCATTAATTTTTATAACTTTATATTTGACTCCATCAGTTTCAATTATATTTATGCAAGCATTGTCTTGAGGGATTGAATAGAAGTCGTCCGGATCTCTACTTTCAAATGTTCCAATTAATACTTTGTTTGTACCGGCATGTCCAACAATGACCACGGTATTATTGGGATAGTCCTTGATTATTTTTTTGATAGCTTTCAAAACCCTTTTTTGATGATCCCAAGCATTTTCTCCTTCTGGTGGTCGAATTTTTTCCCTTGGAATTCCTTTTGCTTTTTCTGCTTTATAATATTCTATCCATTTGTCTATAGATTCCTTTACAGGCAAATATCTCCAAATTCCGATGTTAGCTTCCCTAAGATCTTTTAAAGGACTTACTTTAAGATTATGTAATTTTGCTATTGCTTCTGCTGTCTTTAAAGCTCTACCAAGATCGCTACAATAAATAGCTTTAATTGGTTCTTTTGAAAGGTATCTCTCCAGCTTTCTTAATTGAGTTAGACCTTCTTCAGTAAATGAAGAGTCGTCATAGTAACCCTGCATCTTTCCAGAAGCATTTCCTTCTGTTTTACAATGTCTAATTAAAATAATCCTTGTCATTTTATTCTATAATTTGTTCTAAGACGCTCTCAAATGTTTGTTCAAAATCTCCTTCTTTGTTCTCTGCCACCATTAGATTTCTATCTCCTCCATTTAGCAAATCTGCTGCTTCTTCAAAATACCTCCTTTCATATTCTCTTTCCCTATCTACACTTAGAGGATTTAAACTTCTAGGTCTCTTTATATTCGATAAACTTTCTCTACGAGATAAAATATGTTCTGTAGGAGCATCTAAAAGGATGGGATATACTGTTATTCTTGACCACCCGTACATTTTCAGAGCTCCATCATGAAGCCCTTTAGTATAAGGCTCATCTAAATCCTCCACACCTAATTCACCTAAAGCGTAAGCAGTGTCATATATTGGTTGAACAGCAAAATGATGATCACAAACAGCAAATTTCTCCCTTTCAATATCTTCAATGATAAGCGGTAAACTTTCTTCCAATAACAATTCCCATACTGGACCAGGATTTTTTATACCTTTTTTTCTTGCAGTTTCTAATATATAATGATAAAATCTTATATTGGAACCTCCCATTACCTCGCATAATCTTTTTGCAAGTGTTGTCTTTCCTACTCCAGAAACCCCCCCGATTAATACAAATTTTCCTTTCATTTTTTTATCTCAACTATTTTGATATGTTGCTTATAAGGTTCTATGTCTTTTGAGTATTTATCTTTGAGTAATGAGAACTCTTCTCTAGTTTTTATTGGCAAATCTTCTTTCATTATGTCTAATGCGATTAATAATTCTAATTTTCTTTTAAGTGAAAATTCATCAAACCTATTCAAAAGATCCTCATAAATAAAATTGTCCTTATCTTCAAAGGGATTCTCTTTTAAATCCGAATCCATATTAAATCCCCCTACCAAAAGAGCAATATTTCTTTTTAAACAGGCCTTACATCTCCCACAATTTGTACCATAATAACAAGTTATAGTATAATAAGGAGAAATTTTATATTTCTTTATCCATTTTTTATTCCAATAACTTGCAATTTCTGCTTTGCTATATTTCTCAAAGGGAGTTTCAACAGTTATATTTGTTTCATAAAATTTGGTAAATAACTCACTACAACTATTAAAAAATCTTTTACTTTTATCAGTATTTGTTTCTTTTATCTCTTCTTCATGGGCGGATAAGAAAACCTTTAAATCTTTTTTTTTTGAATTACTTAAAAAAGAGGCCGCCATACATACAAACATAAAATTTCTTGCAGGGATGATATAATCCCACTCTTTCCAGCCTTCATTAATATAATCCTTTAAATCTAATCGCACTAGGGATACAGGGTAATTTATCCATTTTGAAGTTTTTTTAACCATTTCATATTCTGATCTTTCATTTTTTTGTCCAAATCCAATCCAAAGAAGAAGAGGTTTTAAGCCTTCATCAAGCGATTTAAGAAAAGCAGCGGTACTATCAAACCCTCCGCTGAATAAGATTACACAATCATAATCGTGCTTTGTATTTGAGGCAGGGGTAGTTTTGTTATTTGTAAAATCTATATTTAGTTTAAAATTAATGGGTGCAAATTTTTTATTATTTAAAACATAAGATAAGAAATCTTCCAACCTTTCTTTTTCAAAAGGACAGTCATTTAACAATATATTATTTTCCTTTAAATACCCTGCAAGTGTTGTCAAAATACTAAGTTTAGTGAAAAAATCATTATTAAGGTGTATATTTTCTTGCCTTAATCTAACTGTTTCAAAATAAAGACTTTGTATTCCTATTTTTCCTATTAAAGAATTTAAGTAGAATCTTCTTAGCTTATTATTCCTTATTTTGGAATTCTTGTTTTCTATGATTTTATTTAACTTAATTAAATTCTTCTTATCTAAGGTATCTATACGAATCCCTCCAATAAGAGAATCCTCTATCTTTTTTAGGTTAATACTATCAAAATCACTAATCCCCTTAACCGGATTATGATTTAGCATCCCACTTAAATTTGAATATGGAAGTGATTTTTTATCTAAGACGAAGATTCTAAGAAGGGAAAGGATAATTATATCTGCAAGGAAGCTTATATTTTTTAAGTTAAGGTTTTTAATAATTTTTGGATTTTTTTCTAATATTTTTGTTTCCACATTTGTATTAAAGAGAATTTGAAGTAAGGGTTTTGTGACCAACAAATTTAAGAGATATAATTCATATATTTTGTACTTACCATATAGATTTTCTATCTTTCTATATATTTCTACAGGTTTGTCTGAATGAAAAAAGTCTTCATCAGTTTCAATATTCTTTAGTTCAATTATTTTATTTTCTTCTATAAACCATTTTAAGAGAGCCACATCTTTCTTGTAGTGAGTTAGAGACTCTTCTATTTTTTTATTGATTTCTGATAGATTCCTTGGAAATCTTTTATGGATAACACTTAAGTAAATATTATTTCGGTATATTTGATAAGCATCTTTCAATATAGAAGAAAGGTCTCTTTTTTTGTCTTTCTTATACATCTTAATAGAAGTGATATTCCCACCAGAATAAAAGTGCCCTCCCACTATCAGATTAATTTCCCCTCCCCAGTCAAAACAATAGTTTTTGTCATATACAATTTTTAACAGTAGACTTTTTTTTATTCCTAATATTCCTGGGAAAGGATATGGGATTTCTCTATAGATTTCTGGAAAGAATAACCTTAAGGAGGGAATGCCTAGTAATCTATTGGATCTTCCTCCTTTTCTCTCTAGATTCGGGACAACCATAGAATAAGTAGATAATTTTTCTTTTAATTTTTTTAGGTCCATTTTGGATAGACTCTCGTTATCACAATCTAAGATTAATATATCTTCATGTTTTGCTAAGTTTACAGAATTAAAGATACCAATGTTTTTATTAGGATAAATTAAAGGATAGTCAATTATAGAAATTACATTTTGAAATCTTAATGAGAGTTTCCTTATTCCTAATAGACTCTCTAGTTTTGATCCTCCATCCGCAATAATAATCTCAAAAGGTGGGATTAAAGAAGAAAAATAATTTGATATAGTACTTACTGTTTTTCTTAGTATTTTTGGGTCTTCATTTAAATGAGGGACTATTATTGTTGTTCCATTAGAGCTCATAATAATATTTCTATAACATAAATATATAAACTTTTCCATATTGTTATTATTGTTTAGGGGCAATAAAATACCGAACATTAAGTTTATATTGTATTATGATTGTTTAACATTATAAAAATGTCTAAATCTGATATCTCAGGACAAAACAAGGATAAAATTCTGAATATAAGTGAAATGTTTTTTTCCCTTCAGGGAGAAGGGATATTTTCTGGTCTGCCTACAGTCTTTATAAGGACAATGGGATGTAACCTTCAATGTAACTGGTGCGATACAAAATATGCTTATTCTGGAGGAGAGAAGATAAACATAAAAGAGATTCTTGCAAAGTTAAAAAATATGAAAACCAAAAGAGTATGCATAACTGGGGGAGAACCCCTTCTCCAACCTCCGATTTACAAATTAATGAAGATATTAATTGATAAAGGATATAATCTTTCTATAGAAACTAATGGGTCCTTTGATATTTCTAAAATCCCTAAGAAAGTTTCTACTGCTATGGACATTAAATGTCCTTCCTCTAAAGAATCAAAAAAGATGAATTTTAAAAATTTAGAGATTTTAAAGAAAAAAGATCAATGTAAATTTGTTATTAAAGATGAGAAAGATTACAACTATGCTAAAAAAATTATAAATACAAATAAACTTATCAGTAAAACAAATGTGATTTTTATCCCATTGGAAGGTATCAAAGCAAAAAAGTTGGTTAATCTAATCTTAAAAGACAATTTAGATGTTAGATTTTCTCTCCAATTACATAAGACCATTTGGGGTAGTAAAAGAAGAGGTGTATGATGAAAGATATTCAAAACTCTATCGATAAAAGAAAATTATCTATTAATAAAACTGGAATAAAGCATCTAATCTATCCGATGAAGATTGCTTGTAAGGGAGATAGATATCAAACAAGTGTCTGTGAATTTGATATGTTTATAACTTTACCACACAATTTCAAAGGTACCCATATGAGCAGGTTTATAGAAATTGTTGAAAAATATAGAACAAAAATTATTAATCTTGATATTATAGGAGAGATGGCTGAAGATATAATGAAAAAATTAGAAGCAAAATCTGCAGAGATAAAGATTATTTTCCCTTTCTTCATAGAAAAAACTTCACCAATCTCAAAGAAGAAAAGTCTATTAAATTATCAGTGTAGATTTGTTTGTGCTATAAAAGGAAATACGAAGGAAAATATTCTTGAAGTTAGAGTACCAATAACTACCCTTTGCCCGTGTAGCAAAGAGATAAGTAAAAATGGAGCACATAACCAAAGAAGCCATGTAATGATAAGAGTTAATTCTTCTAGAAAAATTTGGATTGAAGATATTATCAAATTAGTTGAAAAACAGGCTCCTTGTGAAATATTCACATTATTAAAGAGGGATGATGAAAAATATGTTACAGAGAAAGCCTATAAAAATCCTAAGTTCGTAGAAGATATAGTTAGGGATATTGTTTTCCAAATAAAGAAAGATAAAAATATTATATGGTATGGAGTTGGTGTTCTTAATGAAGAAAGTATTCATAATCATGATGCTTTTGGGTACATTGAAGGGGGAAAAACACCAAAATGTATACACTGGAGATATAGTTAAGATGAATATAACAAAAGTATTTAACTGGCATTGTGCCCATCGATTAGTTGGTCATAGGGGGTTATGTAAAAATGTTCACGGTCACACCTATAAACTTGAAGTTGAAATAGAAGGAAACCCCCAAATAGGAGGAAGTAGTGATGGAATGATAGTAGATTTTTCAGATTTAAAATCACTTGTAAAGAAATTCATAGTTGATAAATTTGACCACGCATTTGTTTACAATAGTAATTCATATACTGATAAGCTAATAGCAAAGTTTTTGAAAACAAAAATAGACCAGAAACTATTAGCACTCCCTTTTAATACCACAGCAGAAAATATGGCTCAATGGATATTCAAAGAGTTAACAACTCAGAAAAAATTAACAGATAAAATAACAGTTACAAAAATAAGATTATGGGAAACTGATACAGCTTATGCAGAAAAAAAGAATGGATAAATTATCTCGACCTGAAGGTCGAGGTATCCAACGGTGAGAGCTAAACTCTCAGTTTAGCTTGATGTTCAAAATTCCAGCCATATTGGCTTTGTTCAATGTAGTGCTGAATGGTATCTGCAGTTACATTGCCAACAGATCTGTAGAATTTTCCTGCAGACCAGAAATGGTTTTTGCGAAGGAAAGTTCCTCTGATTGAAGGATTTTTCTGCAAGATTTTATATGCAGAAAACCCTTTAAATAACTGCACCACCTTACTTACTGAATATGCTGGTGGGAAGTCAACAAATAGATGCACATGATCCGGTTGGATTTCAAGTGTGTAGATAGTGAAGTTGTTTTTTTGAGCAACTTCATAAAAGCTTTGTTTACAAAGCTCTTTAACGCTTGGTACAACAAAATATTTGTGCCTACACTTTGGTACAAAAACAAAATGGTATGTGTTTTGACATACCCATGCTGAGTTGATTTAAGTTCCATTTTTGCCTCCTGCGCAACGTTTGGAAACATAGCTCACGCTAACTCATAGTGTTTGGATGCGTGCGCCAATTCGTTGCGCACTCATTTTTAATATTTAAAACTTGAAAAATGTTAAGAAAAATAGAAGAAGGAGGTCGTAATTCCCCTACAGACTAAAGTCTGTAAGAGTTTCCTTACGACGAGAATGACATTATCAATTCCGCTAACTATTCTCTTCCTAACATGATTTACACTTTCTCCAGAAGGAGGAGCATAATCATAATCCTTACCTTGTTTTTCCCATTCTTCAAGAAATTCTTGGTAAGGTCTTTCTGTATAAAATCCCCTATTTAATTCTCCCCAATTAGAATCAATTTCAATCCCAATATTTATTTTTTCACCTATTATTTTTGCTGTTTTTTTAGCCCTCATATAAGGACTAGATAATATACAATCTACTCTTGAAGAAAAATTCATAGAAATATTTGCTGCTTGTTGTTCTCCTCTCTTAGTAAGGGAATCTAAAGTGTATAACAAAGTAGGATGTCTTTCTGCCTCACAGTGTCTCAAAAAATATATTTTTTTCATAACAAAAATTTAAGAATTTAAATCTCCATTTTTCAAGTTTCTATTAGTTTTAAGTATAGATTCATTAATCTCTACAACAAGAGGTCTATGATCTGATAATCCATCTTTATCACAAAGTATATTTATAAACTTCATTGTTTTAGGTATTAACACATAATCTAAAACTTCTTCTTCAGAAGGATATGAAATATAGTCTTTGATTTCCCAAGAATTCAAATATTTTGACTTAGTAAATTTTTGAATATCTTCTGTTAGTCTTATATTTAAATCCCCTACTATTATCGGTTGTAATTTTTCTTTATTCGCTAATTGGATTGTTTCTTTAAGATGTTCGCGAGCCCATCCATCTCTATTAGAATAGTGGGTATGGTAGAAAAGAAACTTTTTTTTATTTATTTTAAAAAGAAAACGCTGGATAATTCTAAAATGTTTGTCGTCTTTTGACTTTTTTAAAGATATTTTATTTTTTTCAATAATTTCAAACCTACTTAAACAACCTAATCCATCAAACACAGAAGCTGTTATGGGTTTCTCTCTTTCAGTACATAATTTTTCAGCGATATCATAAACACATTCTTTATAATTTAGTTTTTTATTCAATTGAATAGCTTGGTTATTTTTAGGAGTATTGTATCTTGCATCATCAAAGCATTCTTGTAGAAAAATAATACCAGGATTTTGTTCTTGAATATATTTAACTATCAAATTTTTTCTTTTTTCCCAATTTTCATAATATCTATAAAGGTTAAGTGTTAATATTTTCATTTTAATCTCATGAAGCACGCGTAGTAGCTACAAGTAAACCTTTCTCAAGATTTAATCTAGCAACTTTTCGATAATGATCATCAAGGGATTGATCTTCAGTTATATTAATAAGTGTTTCTTTTAAAGTAGAAGGGTTCCTACCAATAATTCTTAAAATATATCCTAACCCTTCTTCTTTTGCTTTTTTGGAACCAATTTCATGAAGTATTCCTGGAGGAGTTAAAGGACTACAAGCTAAAGAGGCTTGCACTTCCCAATTACTTATATTAACATATCTCTCTGCCATTTGGGAAAAAAAATCAGAATCTCCATAATGATGTGCACCCCAAACAGAAGCTATTTGCAATAGTTCATCATCTGTCTGAGACAATATAAATCTTCTAAAATCAGGAGTATTAGGATCCTGAATTTCATCAAATGCTATTCTCCATCCAATTCCTCTTTTCTGTGCTTCTTTTGCAATAATATGTTTCCACATTAAACCCTTTGTCCAACGTATCCTTTTACTATGTTCATTAAAAAGCAAAGAAATATCATTATGGTTATTGGCTCCCTTAGATTTAAAAGAAAAAAAGGTTGTAACATCTCTTAGAATTTTACTAAGATTATATCCTCTTATTTCTCTAATATAAAATTGTATTTAAACTACATAGAATTAAAAC
>Ga0180009_10007264_pt1 | contig 11383 bp, 11 predicted proteins | sample OS_PC_MetaG_FD_123537 | JGI IMG/M metagenome (GOLD analysis project Ga0180009, IMG submission 123537) | Groundwater microbial communities from the Aspo Hard Rock Laboratory (HRL) deep subsurface site, Sweden - OS_PC_MetaG | ecosystem: Environmental > Aquatic > Deep subsurface > Groundwater...
CGGACAAGTTTCGCTCTCTTCTCAAAAGGGGTTGAAAGCATGTTTTTCCCGTCGTAATACAAAACATCAAAAACATTTACTTCAATAGGAATCTTCTCTGAAATTTTAAGAATGTCATACTTTCTTCTTATCCTCTGGGAAATTGCCTGAAAGTCTGTGTATCTTTTTGATTTTTTGTCATAACCAACGGCCTCCGAGTCAAGTATGAATGAATCTCCTTTTATGTAATCCTTTGTATAATTTATGACTTCAGGGAATTGTTTTGTAACATTTTCAAGGCTTCTTGTGAAAAGAGTCACTTTTTTTTCTTTTTTATGAATCAGTAGCCTAAATCCGTCATACTTATACTCAATTGCAAGAGGCTTCCCTAAATGTTTAAATCCGTCTTCAATATCTTTTGCTTTTTGTGCAAGCATGGCCTTTATCGGTTTTCCTACTTCAAGATTTATTTTTTCCAACTCTTTTACCTTGCCTTTTCTTGCCGTTTCAAAAACCTCTTTTAAATCATTTGAGCGGTCAATTGCTTTTTGTATTTCTTCTTCGTAATTTTTATTATTTTTAAAAAAGGCTTTTAACATAGAATATTTTATTGTTGATTCCTGAACCCCGATTCTTAAGTCCCCAATTAGAGTTCTCACGAGGTAAAGAGATTCAAGGGGAGTTGCAGAAGTCAAAAGTTCGGTTATGAGAGAGATTTTTTTTTCAACAGTTCCTTTCCCCTCGAATTCAGTTAATTTTCTTAAGTTGTCAATTACTTTTTTTGTTGTAAGTATGTGGGACGCAAGGGTTGTTTGCTTTTTTGTTTTTGTTAGTTCTTTTGAAACTTCTCCAAGGTCCCCTATTTTTTTCCAGTGTGAAATGACTTTTTTAGTATCCATTCCGGTTGCTTTTGAAATTGCTTTTATAGTTAATTGGTTTGAGATTCCTATTTTTCTTTCGTCATATGCAGGATAAACTCTTCCTTCAAGAAGATACATTATGTCAGAATCTTCTTCAGGAATATCTTCCATGAATTTTGAAAGAATGTCGATTTTTTCAAGCCTCTTTGTTGTGGAAGAAAGTTCATCATAAACTTTGGCAAGCTTTTCATATCTCATAATAAACATAAGAAATAATTCTTTTTAAGATTTGAGTTTAAGGAATTGTCAAAATTATTCTTTAGAACTCATAAATAACTCATTGACTTTTTCCCAGTTTATAACATTGAAGAAGTTTTCAATGTATTCGGGTCTTTTGTTTTGGTATTTTAAATAGTATGCATGCTCCCAGACATCAATTGCAATGAGGGGAACCGCTCCATTCGAAATGGGGGAATTTTGATTTTTTGTCTGCATTATTTCAAGTTTCCCGTCTTTCAGAACAAGCCATGCCCACCCACTGCCAAAAAGCGTTGTAGCCGCATCAGAGAAACTTTTTTTAAATTCTTCAAATGAGCCAAATACTTTTTTTATTTCTTCAAAAATTTCTCCTTCGGGATTAACATCTTTTTTTAAAATTGACCAAAAGAAGTTGTGATTGTAGGTTCCTCCCCCGTGATTTATGACTGCCTGCCTTATTCCTTCAGGAATTGAATTTAAATCCCATAATAATTCTTCAACTTTTTTTTCGAAGAGTTCGGGGTTTTTTTCAAGTGCATTGTTTAATTTATTAACATAAGTCCGGTGGTGTTTATCATGATGAATTTCCATAGTTTCCTTATCGATATAGGGTTCAAGCGAATCATAAGGGTACGGGAGGGGTTTTAATTCATGTGTCATTCATGAAAATGTTTTCATACTTTTATATAATTTGTGGTCTAATGCAAAATTGTTTGGAATAAAGAAGAATTTATTTTCCTCTTCCTTTTCCGGCTCTCACTGAAGGACGAACCTTAGAAGTTGGACTTTTGTTTCTAAGTCCTCTTGATTTTTTTCCTGCAGAAGTTAGACCTCTTTCAGGTCTGTTTTTATTTTCTTTTTTTGAAATCCAGTTAATAGTTTTGTCATTTTTTATTTCGGGCTTTGTTGGGTCCACACAGATAACTTCAAAGAAATAGTGCATACCATCTTTACCTATGTTATAGGAATTTAAAACTTCAAGGTTTGTGAATTTTTTTGAGACCCTCTGTTCAGCTATCCATTTGTAGCTCATTTTTAAGTTTTTGTTTGTGTGAAGCCTTTTACTTCTTCTTCCTTTATTTGGTCTTGGTCTTTTGTGGCCCCCACGTCTAATTCTAACCCTTATAACAACAAAACCTTTTTTGTCTTTGTAACCAAGGCCTCGTGCTCTGTCCAGTCTGAGTGGTTTTTCCACTTTTGTAAAAACATTTCCAGCTCTCCATTCAGTCATTCTTTCACGAAGAGTTTTTGTATCTGGCTTTTTCCAGGCTTCTCTTAAATAATGGTATAATCCGTGTGCCATGAAGTCTAGAGAAAAATTTGGTTTTTAAAGGTTTGGAATTATTTCTAAAAGGAGTTTTATTGCATGGGCCTCAAGCAATAAAACTTATAAAGATTCTGCTTTTTGTGTTTTGAGATGAGGCTATAGCTCAGCTTGGTAGAGCGCTGCTCTGATAGCGATGGAGAACTTCGTTCTCCGACCGCACTATCTTCCTTTAAGATAGTCAATCGTTGGATAGGCAGAGGTCCACAGTTCAAATCTGTGTAGCCTCATTTTAATTAATTTTAATTTAAAGTGTCAAGCTCTAAAGTTAAAATCCCTTTTATTAAAGAATATTTTTTAAGAGGAAGATTAATGGGAATCCTTTTCAGATACCCGGTTTTGTCGGCGACTGCTTTTATTTCAAGGCTGTTTTCAAGCTTTACGATTGAAATGTCTTTAATTGATTTTACCCCCGGCACTTCAACCTCATATTCAATTTTGTCCTCAACTCTTTTCAGTTTTGAGTTTGGCTCCTCTTTTTTCACTTTTTTCCATTTTTCCAAATTTTCTTTTGAGAACTCAATTGGCAAAAATTTAACATTTGGGTCTTTTTTTGGAAGTTTTTCTGGAAAATTTACTTTTTTTGTTACAACTAATTTTGATCCCGGAGGGAGCAATTGACCAACTATCTTTTGAAAATCTTTTTCATTAAAAGTTCCATTTTGTGTTTTTTTAATTATGGATGAAAATGTTTTGAATATTTCCCCCATTCCTAAGGGGGTTTCAGGGACATTTTTCTCTATTAAATCATTTTTTCCAAGAAGTCCCCATTTTTCAGGAGACTCCGTAATTTGAGTTCCGCAATTAGGGCAAAAGTTTTGGGAACTTTTGACTTTTTTTTCGCAAACTTTGCATTTTTTCCTTTTTAACATTTTAACTTTTGTAATTTCCAAAAATTCTTTTCATTACAAAGGAAAGTGGTTTTTTAAGTTTTTGGGATTTATAGTACATTTGACCTATAGGTGGAAAAGGGATAGTGAAAGCTTTTTATATTTTCCCTCCCCTGTTTTTGAATGAAAAAGAAATTTTATATTACGACTGCAATAGATTATGTAAATGCAGAGCCTCATATTGGGCATGCTTTCGAAAAAGTCTTAGCCGATGCCGTAGCAAGGTGGAAGCAATTTAAGGGGAAGGAGGTCTTTTTCCTAACTGGTGTTGATGAAAATGCCCAAAAAAATGTTCATGCGGCAGAAAAAGCCGGTGTTCCTGTTAAAGAGTTTGTTGATAAAAATGCGGCCTTTTTTGTTGAACTTTGCAATAAATTAAACATTTCTTATTCAAATTTTATAAGAACAACCGACAAAAAACATTCAGTTATTGTAAAGGAGATTGTGAAAAAAATTATTAATAAAGGGGACATCTACAAGGGAAATTATGAGGGCCTTTATTGTGTTGGATGTGAGACCTATTACACAGAAAAGGATTTGGTTGGGGGAAAGTGCCCTGAACACAATACCCGTCCAGAGTTGCGAAGGGAAGAAGCTTATTTTTTTAAACTGGGCAAATATGAAAAAGAACTAAAGAAATTAATTCCAAAATATGTTGTTCCGGAATTTAGGGCAAATGAAGTTTTAGCCAGAGTGAATGACGGTTTAAAGGATGTCTGCATCAGCAGAAAGGGGGCAGGTTGGGGAATTAGTTTTCCCGGAGATGAAAATTATAAAATATGGGTATGGATTGATGCATTAATTAATTATATTAGCGGAGCGTCGGGAAATTGGCCGGCAAATGTCCATGTCATTGGAAAGGGAATTAATTGGTTTCATTCAGTGATATGGCCCGCGATTTTAATTTCTGCAAAATACAAACTTCCCGAAAAATTACTTGTTCATGGGTATCTGAACATTGAAGGGAAAAAAATGTCAAAAAGTCTTGGGAATGTTATCAATCCTATTGGTCTTATTGAAAAATACGGAGTTGATGCCGTCAGGTATTCTCTTTTAAGGTGTTCGGTTTTCGAGGATAGTGACTATTCCGAAGAAGTTTTGATAACCCGGTACAATAACGAACTTGCAAATAAACTTGGGAATTTGGTGAGTCGTGTTTCGGGCTTAATTGAAAAATACGGAGTTGAAAAAACTGAAAATAAATTAGCAAAGAAATTGAATGAAAAGAAAATTGAAAATTTGATGGAAGGTTTTGAAACTGACAAGGCCTTAAATGAGATTTTTAGTTTTATTGATAGGTGTAATGAATATGTTCAGTCAAAAAAGCCCTGGGAAACCGGAAACAAAAAAGTTTTGTATGAATTGAAAGAATCAATTTTAAAAATTTCTGATTTTCTTGCCCCCTTTATTCCCGAGAGTGCACAAAAGATAAAAAAGCAATTTAGTGCAAAAAAAATAAAAAAGGGAGACCCGCTTTTCTCAAAAATTGAATTTATGCCTGGAGTGAAAATTAATAAAGATGAAAAGATTGAAGGAATTATGGTGCCAAATGAGGTCGATTTTAGTGAATGGTCAAAGCTTGATTTAAGAGTTGCACAAATTAAAAAAGTTGAAGATATTCCCGGGGCAGACAAACTTTACAAATTAACAATCAATGCGGGGGAGTTAGGTGAGAGAACGATTTGCGCCGGAATAAAAGAATTTTACAAAAAAGAAAAGTTAAAAAACAAAAAAATAATTTACTTTTCAAATTTAAAGCCAAGAATTATGAAAGGCATTGAGTCTCAGGGTATGCTCCTTGCCGCTTCAAGCGGGGACCATGGAAAGGTAGTTTTAATATCTCCTGAATCCGAAATTGAAAACGGAACAAGAATCGGATAGTTTAATATATATTTTTAATAATATATTTTATAAAATATTCTTTCCATAATGTATTTTATTTATAAATTTGTTTTGTTTTTTTGCCCCATGGAAGAGGTTTATTTAAAATGCAATTATTTTCCGGGAATGTTTGTGAAAGAATATTTTGTAAGTTTTAAGGGTTCTGAATATCCTAACTCACTTTCGGGCGGAGTTTATGTCGAGGGCGAAGGTCTTTTAAAGTCTGACGAGAGCTCTGGGCTTGTAAAAGTTTTAATTGCAAAGAAAGAAGAGAAAACTTCAGACATTTTAGTCAGGAACTCAAAAGAAGATGGAACGAAATTTTTCATAGTCCCGAACGAAGAGCTGGTTTTTGAATGAAATGATTAATCTTTTCCAAAAAATCTTTTAAATCTTTCAAGGAGTGTTTCTCTGTCCAAGTCAGAATCATACTCTTCTTCGAGAAGCCGTGCAGCAATTTCTTTGTATGCCCGTGCAGGCTTGGATTTTGGATAAATCCAAACCAAAGGGTGTTTTTTTCTAAGGGAATCCTGAAATAAAATATCCTCCGGAATCATTCCCAGAACGGGAATTTCAAGCATTTCCTTAACCGTTTCAGGCGAAAGTTCATAATCATTTTTTCTAACTCTTGTCATTATCACGCCCAGAATTGGTTTTTTTAATCCCTGTGCGACTTTTATGGTTTTTAGTGCATCAGTTATTGCGGGCATTTCCGGATTTGAAACAATTATTATCTCATCTGCAAGCTCTATTGCGCTCATTGCTTCTTTGCCGAGTCCTGCCGAACAGTCAAGAATCACATATTCTGCAAGATTTTGAAACTCCTTTTTGAAATTTTTTAATTTTTCCATTTTCAACTTTTTTAATTCTTTAACTGAAAGGGATGAAGGAATTATTTTTATTCCTGATGGATGCATGTAAACGGCTTCATAAGGCAGGGCCTTTTTTTGCAGAATGTGGTTTAAGTTTATCGGAACTTCTGGAGAATTTAAGTGGATTCCAACATTTGGAGTGGACATATTTGCATCGACGATTAAAACTTCTTTTTTAAAATGATTTATTGCCGCGGCAAGGTTTATTGCGGTCGTTGTTTTTCCAACCCCCCCCTTTCCAGAAGTGATTACAATCATTCTTTTCATTTGGATAGTCTCTTTTTTGTCATTTCAATGAAATTTTCAAGCATCTCTGCATATTCTTTTAATTTTTCAAGGTTAATGTTTACTTCTTCTCCCCTGAAAAAAACTTTCAAGTTTACATTCTTCCTAAATTCACCGATTCTTTCAATTTTAAGGCTTTCTATTTTCCTAAGCATCATAAAAAAGTCCAGAGTTTTGAGTGAGTTTGGATCTTTTTTGAATAATTTTTTGATTTCATCTATTCTTCCTATTGCATTCTCGGAAACGTCTTTTACCTTTCCTTTTTTTTGGGCATCCTTCAAAATATGAAAAATGCATGTTTCTATCATTTTCCTCCATCGCAGGAGGAGATTCATGATAACATCACAAGTTTTAGTATATTTTAAACTAACATAAAGTAAATGATCCGCGCTTATCTTTTCCTGAATAATTTCTTCCATTTTTTCATTTGATCCGTCGATTATCGATTTTGCGCAAATTTATCCTTTCATCAGAGAAGTTTTTTAGAAAGGCTCAAACCTTTTTATAACTATTCTCATGAAGAAAGTTCTAATATTGCTTCAGCAAGATCTTTTGTTTTTTCGAGTGTTTTTTTTGCTTCTTTTTCTGAGCATCCCGTTTTTTCAACAATGGTTTTAATGTCTTCTTCTGAAACTTCAATTTCACCTGCCGATTCTTCAATTTCCCCCGAAATTTGAAAGCTGGTTTGTCCCTGAACTTTTACTTTCAGAACAGATGGATTTTTTACAGTAATTGTTACTCCGTCCTTTTTTTCAATTAGGACCTTTTTCGCATCAACTTCTTCCTGGGCAATTCCCATCTTTTTCATCATGCCCTGCATTTGCTTCGGGTTGATTCCACCAAACATTTAACCTAAGAAAAAGCCAATTCCAATCCTCAATGCAACTATAAGGATAATAAAAGCAACAATGTGTGTTGGTTTTAGCATAAATTTACTTGCATACTCTTCTTTGTAATTTACTAATCCCCCAAATCCCGATGGCAGACTAAATCCGGTACTTTCAGACATGAACAAATAAAATCCGTACAAGTATAAAAAGGTTTTGTGAAATGCCAATCATACATTTTTTAAATTCCATTCCTTTATTTGAGTCATGGAAGATTTCGGAATTTTGAAAAGAGAAAAAAAGTGGCAGGAATTCTGGGAAAAGGAGAAAATTTTCAAAACGAAAAACATTTCTTCTAAGGAAATTTTCTCAATAGACACGCCTCCTCCGACCCTTTCAGGAAAAATTCACCTTGGACATGCCTTCAGTTATTCTCAACAGGATTTTATTGCGAGATTTATGAGAATGTCCAGGGGGAATATTTTTTATCCTTTCGGAACTGATGACAATGGACTCCCTACGGAAAGATTGGTTGAAAAATTGAAAAATGTCAAAAGTGTCAACATGTCCCGGACCGAATTCATTAAATTATGCCTTGAAACTCTAAAAGAGGAAAGACCTTTATTTGTTAATGACTGGAAGCGTCTTGGGATTTCTTGTGACTTTTCAAAAATTTATTCCACAATTGACCCTCTGGTTCAAAAAGTCTCTCAAAAATCTTTCATTGATTTATATAATAAAGGGCACATATACAAAAAAAGCTATCCCACGATTTGGTGCCCTGAGTGCCAAACTTCAATTGCTCAGGCGGAGCTTGAAGATAAAGCGATGCTCGGAAAATTTTTAACATTAAAATTCGAGGTTGAAGGAAAAGAATTTCTTATTGCAACAACTCGTCCTGAACTTCTTTACGCATGTGTTGCAATTTTTGTAAATCCCCGTGACAAAAGATATCTCAAGCTTGCAGGAAAGAAAGCATTAGTGCCTCTTTTTAATTTTAAAGTTCCAATAATTGCGGATAATTCCGCGCAAATGGATAAGGGAACGGGTGCTTTGATGGTTTGTTCCTATGGGGATAAATATGATGTTGAAGCAATAGGGAGGCATAAACTGAAACCAAAAAATGTTATAGAAAAAAATGGAAGGGTGAAGATCTCAGGATATGAGGGGTTAAAGGTTAAGGAAGCAAGAAAAAAAATTATTGAAGAGTTAAATAAAAAAGGACTGATAAAAAATCAGGAAGAAATTACTCATTCAGTGAATGTTCATGATAAATGCGGAACGGAGATTGAATTTGTCGATTCTCCTCAATGGTTTATTAAAATAATAGACAAGAAAAAAGAATTTTTGAAGCAAGGTTCAAAAGTTAAGTGGTATCCTGAGTTTATGAAAAAAAGATATGACAATTGGGTGGAGGGTCTTGAGTGGGATTGGTCAATTTCACGTAACAGGCATTTTGGAATTCCAATCCCTGTTTGGGAGTGTGCGAAATGCGGAGAGATTGTTATGCCAACTGAAAAAGAACTTCCGGTTGATCCTCTTGAATCAAAAAAATTTTGTCCAAAATGCAAAACCGAAATGACCCCTGAAAAAATGGTTTTGGATACCTGGGCAACTTCCTCACTTACTCCTCAGATTGCTTCGGATTTGTTTGGAGGGAAAGTAAAAATTCCTTTTTCGCTTAGGCCAAATGCACATGATATAATCAGAACATGGGCATTTTATACTATTGTTAAAGCTTACTTTCATGAGGGAAAAATTCCGTGGAATGAAATTATAATTTCAGGAGTAGTCTCTCTTCACGGAGAGAAAATGAGCAAGTCAAAAGGAAATGTTGTAGAACCAAGTTATGTTTTAGAAAAGTATGGGGCAGATGCATTAAGATTTTGGGCAGCAGGTTCAAAATTGGGTTATGATCTTGATTATCGGGAAAAGGATTTAGTTACAGGACAAAAACTCGTTAAAAAATTATTAAATGCATCCAGATTTGTTTTTATGAATTTAAAAAATTATGATGGAAAAAAGAAACCAAAAAAATTAGAATCGCTTGATGATTTGTTCCTAAAAAAATTAAATTCTGTTGTAAAAGAAGTTACAAAATCTTTTGAGGATTATGATTATTCTACTGCAAGACAGGAATTTGAGAAATTTTTCTGGAGAGACTTCTGTGATAACTATCTTGAAATTGTAAAAAAAAGGGTTTATCAAGGAAAAGGGGACAAAAAACTTTCAGCCCAGTATTCTCTTTACAAAAGCCTCTTGGCAATTTTAAAATTAATTGCTCCGATAATGCCTTTTATTACTGAAGAAATTTATCAGGAAAATTTCAAAAAGTTTGAAAAGGGCAAATCGATTCACGTGAGCAAGTGGCCGCTTTTTGGAAAAGTTAAAGATTTTTCAGGTTGGGAGATTATAATAAAAAATATTTCAAATGTTAGGAAGGAAAAAAATGAGAATAAAATTTCTTTGAGTTCTCCTGTGGGGGTTATTGAAACCCCTGACTATAAATTTTTGAAGAAATATGAAGAAGATTTTCTTTCTGTTTCTGGGTCGAAAGCATTTAGAGCAGGAAAAGAATTCAAAGTTGAATTTATATAAATTTTTAAAAAGTCTCTTTATTTTAAAATTAAATGGAATGGGTTGCAAGATTTTATTATAATGAAACAAAGTTTCCAGGTTACAAAGTCAAGACTTACAAAGGGAGTATAATAATTGATACTTCATTTTATGATTTTATTCATGGCATAAAAACAAGAAATTACTTTATTTTGGATCCTGCTGAGGGAAATTACCCTTTACCTCATGGGTTAGAAGTTTTGAATCTTGGGAGGAGGGATAATAATAAGGATGAACTTAAAGAAATTTTTTCCTCTGTTTTTTCAAATGACAAATTTTTTCCTGAATCTGTTTCTTGTAAAGATAGGAGAAATTACAGGCTCGTTGAAGAAGTTCTGAAAGAAAAAAGGCCCGATAAAAATTTATCAGATACCCTTGTTGAAAAACTCTTTAATAGGCATATTCTTGATTAACCCCAAAAATTTAAAACACTCCTCCATCTTATTTTAATATGGCATTACAACAACTTACGAAAGCTGAACTTGAAGAATTTATTGAAAAGATGAAATCCCACAGGGGGAGGGCAACTGAACTAATTTCTGTTTATATTCCCGCAGGGTATGATGTTAACGCAGTTCAGCGTCAGCTTGAGGCGGAAAAATCAACCGCAAAGAACATTAAATCAACTTCAACCAGAAAGAATGTTTCGGATTCACTTGACAAAATTGTAAGAATTTTAAAAGAGTACAAAATGACTCCCAAAAAAGGGATGGCTATTTTTGCGGGGGAGGTGAGTCCTGTTGAGGGCCAGTCGGATATTCAAAGCTGGGAAATTGAACCTCCTGAAGAAGTTGGAGTCAGGCTTTATAGATGCGATAAGGAATTTGTTCTTGAACCTTTGGAGTCAATGACGGAAGTTTCTGAAATTTATGCTCTTCTTGTGATGGACAGAAAAGAGGCGACGATAGGACAGCTTGTTGGCAAAAGAATAGAAGTTTTACAAAAAATGACTTCGGGCATTCCTTCAAAAGTTCGTGCAGGAGGCCAGAGTTCCCAGAGGTTTCACAGAATTACAGAGGGACTTACTAAAGATTTTTACAAAAGAATTGCTGATGAAATGAAAAGTTTGTTTTATGAGGAATCTAAACTTAAAGGCATTTTAATTGGGGGACCGGTTCCGACAAAAAATGAGTTTGTCGACGAAGAATACCTTCCGACAAAACTTAGGACAAAAGTAATAGGAGTAAAAGACCAGGGAGACACTTCAGAGTCTGGCCTTCAGGAACTTGTGGGATTAAGCCAGGATATTTTGGCAAATCAGGAAATAATTTACGAAAAAAAACTTCTTGAAAAGTTTTTTAACAGCCTTGGAAAAGACCCAAAGATGACTCCTTACAAATTTGATGATGTCAAAAAAGCTCTTCAGTTTGGTGCAGTTGATGTTTTAATAATCTCAAAAGATTTTGATAAAGTCAAGGCCAAGGAATTAAAAATGATTGCTGAACAGATGGGAACAACTATTGAAACTGTTTCGACAGAAACTGATGAAGGAGATCAATTTAACAAGCTTTCTGGTATTGGTGCAATACAGAGGTTTGGTATTTGATTATATCTTTTCTGAAAACTAAATTATTATAAAGATCTAGATTTA
>Ga0180009_10007265_pt1 | contig 11381 bp, 9 predicted proteins | sample OS_PC_MetaG_FD_123537 | JGI IMG/M metagenome (GOLD analysis project Ga0180009, IMG submission 123537) | Groundwater microbial communities from the Aspo Hard Rock Laboratory (HRL) deep subsurface site, Sweden - OS_PC_MetaG | ecosystem: Environmental > Aquatic > Deep subsurface > Groundwater...
CCTGCTTCAAGGGGGCTCAAAAGATTTGAAAAAGAACTTCCAACTTCGGCTGAAGACTGGGTGCTTTGTATGCTTGTTAATCTGGCAACGCCGTAAATTGCTCCAAAAAGTATTATTCCCCCTACCAGAAACGCAAAAATCCATGCAAAAGAAATGTCAAGGAAACCTTTTTTATTCATTTTGTCTTTCAACTTTTACAAGTGCATCGGAGTAATTTTTTACAAGAAGAAATTTTACTCGTCCATCCACTGCAGTTATGCAAATTGATTGGGTAATTTCAAGGTGGTCAACGTACTGCCCTACCGAAGAGCGCTCCTTATATAAAACAACATTTTCAAAAGAGTCATCATTAAAACAAACCTGAGAAACGCCTGAAGGAACAAGATATCCAACTGCCTTAGAAGCCTGGGAAGCTTTCCAAACTTCATCAACATCCTTTCTTAAAGAATCATAAAATTTTGAAGTTGTTACCTGACCCTGAAAGGAAAAAAACTGCTGTATTGCATAAAACGCAAAAGCCAAAAAAATAATTATAAGAATAATTGAGAAAATCATTCCGAAAGAAAGTTTCATCTGCGCCCCTTTTGATTTCATTACAATCGAAAAGGGATTTTAATTTTTAAATATGTTGATATTTTGAGATTTATAGCTCGAACCGGGTTTCACCACGATTGCTTTCGCTCGCTTTATTGGAAAACTGGGGAAAACTAAATAATTTGGAAATTATCCAAATTGGTAATTCTGAGGTCTCAAAACCATACTACATGCAGTTGGTGAAGATGGTTGATTTCCATATATGTCCTGACATTTCAAATAAACTGGGGTTTCAGTGTTCCATCCCATATAGTGGTGTATCTGGTCAGATGAACTAATTACAGAACCTTCTTCAAAATTGTAAATACAACTGAATGTAGTGTAAACGCACTCTGCATTTTCATTAGTTATAATTTTCAACTGATTGTCTTCGTAATATGCCCTTGCAATCAACGGAGGAGATTGGTCAATCTCCACATCAAACTGGATTAATTCAGTGTCCGCATTTCCTCCCATGTCATGGCACCTTATGTAATAATCATAGCTTCCCGTCGTCAAATATACATTTGTTGAATGTGAAACTGAAGAAGTGTTGTCGAAAATTGTGTAACTACCTTCAACTCCGGTTCTGCTGTAATAACAAAGTGCACTTCCATCATAAACTCCTCCAAAGGTTCTAGCCTCAAGGGTTACTCTTGATGGAGTTGTTGAATCATATATGGTAGTACTATTTGGCGAAGCTGAAGTTATTGAAAGTGCTCTTGAGGATTTAAGTGCATAAACATAATCCTGAACGTTTGTGTTTTTACTTTCTGAGACATCCTGGCACTTAACATAATAGAAAGTCGGTTCTGTTTGTCTTATTCCGGTTAACTCGGTTGAACAAGTGTAACTCATTCTCATGTTAATTTCTTCAGGCTCTGTTGCACAACTCATGTTGTTTTCCATATCCCCATAATTTCTTCCGGGAGTGAATGACCACTTACACTGTGCAGGTTCATTTACATAAAAATCAACGGGGGCACTCGTGGTATTAAATGAAACCAAGGTGTTGTTTGCAAGACTTGTCCCCTCAATAATTGGAGGTGTTGTGTCTGGTCCTTCCTGAATGCACATATTAAACAAATAGTTTCCCACCTGAGAATTTCCGTTTGAGTCTTCACACCTTACGTAAGCTGAAATTAAATTGTCTCTTCCAATAGTGTGATTAAACTCAGGAATCTTTATCGTCTGAGAGTGATTGAATTTTAATGTACTCATCCCACCCATGTAGGAGGACATTTCCTCGTATGAACCTCTTCTGTCAAAACTAATTTTACACTGAGCAGGTTCATTTAATTTCACACCAAAAGTTACTGTTGAAAATGGAGAAAGACATCCATCCTGTTCCCTTGTATCCACAACTTTAACACCTCTGTCTGGAGGGGAAATTGAATTGTCCGGGGCGTAAACATAACCAACTCTCAAAACTTCAGGGTTTGGTTCTATAATTGGAGGGCTTATATCATTTGAATTATTCCAGAAGCAGAATGGATTTCCGCCTTCATTAGGGTCGCTGTCTATAAATGCACATGATTTACCTAAACTTTTACACTGATAAATTGAACATGGAACTTCCTGATTATTACAAAGGCCGCAAAATTCTCCACCCGACATTGGCTGCCATTGGTTACAATAAAAAACAACTGTACCTGCTTCTTCAACCGAAGAACTGAAAAGTGCAAAAATAACAAAGAGAACTACAACAAGTATTGCACCAAAAACTGGAACTGAAATTCCTAAGGCTAATGCCCCTTCTCCTAAAACGCCAGTCCAAAGTGCTACCCCTACTCCTGCAAGTGCTCCTCCCAATGAAGGAATTATATTTTGAAAATCAGGACTTCCCTCTATAAGTCTTAGGACAGAATATACCCCAAAAGCCGCAGCGGCTGAACCCGCAATTCCCCAAATAGTATTAGAAATTCCTAAAAATGGCCCTGCAACAGTTTCTTTAACACCCTCTTCTCCTCCCCCTGAAAAAAGAAAATCACTGAATTTAGTTAATCCAATAGTTGAAACAGTTTGAGGGAGATTCAAAGGAGGATTTTTAATAGATCCAACGCGTGTGAGATTAGACTCTCCTTTAAGGTCATCCGCACTAACACTTGGAATTCCACTAACAAGCCACACAAAAGCAAAAATTCCGACTATTAAAATTAAAATTTCACTCAGAGAGATTGCAACTGTTTTGCTTTTTGTTCTGTTCATTTTTTATCTTCCCCTCATTTGATTTGCCAAGTTTGCAAATGCATTCCACAAATAAGTTCTGTCTCTATGAAAAACTGTTTTTCCATCAGACCTTATCTGATCTCCCACAGCATTGTCTCCTCCAAATATTTTTTCAGCGATTACCTGCATTTGCCCTGCTTCCCCGACGTAATTCTTTTTTGGTCCGCAATCTCCAAGGCTCATACACATTGAAGCCGCTTCTTCAGCCCAGTCCGCCCTTATTCTTTTATCATCAGGACTTACTATGCATTCACTTCCAATTTTATTATCATCGTCGTCCTCGGCGAAACTGCTTCCACCAAAAAGGGATTTTTCTATAACATAATCACACTGAATTATTCCAAGAGAACAAATTGCATCTCCGTTTCCGCTTCCTTCATAAAAATCAAACCCTGGAGCATTAAGCGGAACGCACGCTCCCGGACCCTGACCTACCTTCGTTCCTTCTGTTTTCTGCTCTGTAAATGAATATGCTCCCGGAACCCAATCACACTTTCTAATAGTACGATCCATACATTCAGCTTCCTTTGTGATTAAGGCACAATCCTGCCACAAGTTTTGCATACATACGGCATTCTTGAAACCATTAACTTCACCCTGTATGCAAACTTTTTGCCTTCCATCATAACAATTCTCTGAAGTGACTTCACCATTGTAACATGTTAACTTTGTAAAAACTGATCCGGGAAGGTTTTCCTTCGTGTTGTCCGGAGTGTCAGAATTTCTGTTAAAAACATAATTCCCATCCTCATTGGGGTCTGTAATTTTTGGAGTTCCGGGAGCTTCACCACACCAACTTTCTCCGTGATTATACTTTACGCCCTCATACGTACAACCTAAATCTCTACAAAAGTTTTCCCCAAACACCGGCTGAGTTTCCCCTCTTTCTGCAAATGAACAGGTACTCCCAAGAACATAATCACAATTTCCGCATGTTCTTGAGCCCGCGTTAGCAGAACCAAAACCGCATGAATTTTCCTTTTGAATTATTTGTGCCCAGTATGATTTATCATTAATTTTTCCGGCATCATATATATTTGCAAGGTTTCCGCAAGTGTCAACAAAATAAACTTCATCCTGCCCTAAAACACAACGCGTTTCCTCGCTGGGTCCGCAGTTTGTCCCTAACTCTTCATTTGAACATAAGTATCCTTCGTAAAATTCAACTCCAGTGTTTGTCAAGTTCCCCTGAATCTGGTTACATTCGGATTTTGTTAAAAGGCGGCATGTTCTCTCTGCACCAGTTTCATAAACACAAGCCCCTTTAATATCGCCCCCAGCGGTTGCAAGACATTGAGCTTCAGAAGTTATTCCGGGATTAAAGTTTGTCTGAACCCCATACTGAGCAGAAAGCGCTTTACACCTTACCTGAGTTACAAGATTCGCTCCGTTAGCCCCGAGTGAACAGCAACCTAACTGGCATTGTGGAAGTTCTTCAGGGGGCTTTTCATTCCAGACCCCGCCATCATTCTGGCACACAACTGAAGGAACATTTCTGTCACAAAGCCCCTGCTGACTGTCATAGCATGTTCCGGCGGCACACCATGAAGTGGATTCGCATGAAGTGGGAGCCTGCCTAAAACCTGAATCACATGAGGGAGAACCTGCGGGAACACTCTGGCACCATTGACCTGTTGTCAATTTTTCACAGCAAATGTTACTTTCGGCTTTCACAAAATTTGAATTTAAAAAAGCAAGAGCTAAAACTAAAAAAATTCCTGCAAACAAAATTATCACTTTACTCTTTTTCATTTTATGATGAAGCTCCAAGAGGCCACACAACACTCCTTACAGCAAACTGAAATATGTTTCCCGTTTCTCTTTCAGTTATTATATAAATTTTCGAGCCATCGCTCTGGAGTTTTTTTTCAATTTTAAGGTGGGGGTAGTAATACATGAAGTAAGCAGGGTCGCTGTCTCCGTACTGCTCTTCCCACGACACTATATTTCTTGCAATTGAAGCAAGTTCATAAAGATTATTATTCACAATCACATCAAATGAGTCATACCTTTCTGTTGAAGCTCTTGTTAAAGTAAGGGTTGAATTGCTGTGAAGGATAACCCTGTCTGGCAAAAGATTTACATTAAATTTGTCGCTGTCCAATACAACCGTGTACCCTCTTGAAGTGTAGTCGCTTCTCATCTGACTAAAGCATTCAGTCACCCGCAAAGCCAAAGCATCCTTTAATTCTTTTTCAATGTGACTTACAAGGGCCGCCCTTTGCGGAACGCACGTTTTGTAATTTTCATTTGTGTAACAAAGATATTCGACGGTGTTTCCCCCATAAATAATATAAGAACTGGGCTCTAAACTTCCCCCCTGCAAACCGACAATCATAACATTTTCTTCAAGATTATTTTCTATGCAGTTTTGAATATAACTTCTTGGGTTTTCATCAAGAGAAGTTGCCGTTGAAGTCAGGCCCGGATAAAAGAAATAAATAAGTACTCCTGCAACAACAATCACAAGGGCAATTATAACAAAAATTGTAACCTGGCCTTTTTTACTTTTAAGGAGCACCTCTTTCATTTGATTTTAAGGATTTTTACATTTATAAATATTTCAATTAATAATAAGATAGATTGAAAAAATTATTCCCTGCTTGGATTGCCACCCACGGACATTTTAAAATTTTGAAACACTTTTTCTTAGTCCTCAGTCTCCATTCGGGGAGCAAGAAGAAAACTCAGTGCAATGTGATTGGCAATGAAATCGATTCTCAAAGGATGGTCGTTTGCAAACTTTAAAGTTGTTTTTGAAAATTGCTTTCCCGCTTTCAAAAATCTCTGCAGGTACTCAAGGCTATAGCGTGAAGTGCATTCCTCGCCTGAAATTTCAACTTCGTCGGAGGAAAACTCCGAGCGTGCCGAGTTTGTTTCTTTTGCTTCAACGACAAAATTGTCTTTTTCGACAATAAATGAACATGCATCCGAAACAACGAGGCAGTCTTCAATCGAACCAATAAGGTCATTTGAATCAATTGTGACCTTTGAAGAAAATTCTATGTGGTCAGGAAATTCCTTTTCTTCCCTTTCAACTTCTATTAAATTAAGTGTGAAAATTCTTTTTATTTTGTCCTCTATTTTTATTTCAAGGGCATTTTCTTTTTTTTCCAAAATTAATGAACTTGTTTTTGTTGCTCTTTTCAGAATTTTTTTAAAATTCTCGAGATTTACCCCCAGAACTTCGTCGCCGGACTCAAACTCCTTAAATGCACTTTTTGGAATTTTCAGGGAAACCATTGAAATGTTTCCGGGGTCAATTGCAACTATTGAGAGCCCAAAATCGCTTATTTTTATTCTAACTTCCAAAACAAGTTCGGAAATCAATTCTATGAGTTTTGTAAAAACTATCGGGTCCTCTAATTTTAGTTTCATATTAATTCCAATTGTGCGTGTTTTTTAAGCATTTTCGTTTTAAAGTGATTAATTATATAAATCTTTCATGCCCTCTTTTTTGATGGAAAAGTTTCAAAGAGAACCGCAAAGTGAGAAGGAAAAAAAGATAAGAAAAATAACCCAGTTTTATTACTCAAGGCCAGACGTGCAGGAGGCAATTTTCAGGTTTTCAAAAAATCGCGAGGTTTCGCCAAGATATTTTGACGGGTTTGGAAAACGTCCGGACACCCTCCAGTTTAAGGGTGACATTTTAAGTCTTGCAAAAAAAGGAGCAACCTCTTTTCATTGTTCTGAAGAGCTCTGGAATGACCCCCTAAAAATTGAAACGGGAATGGGAAAAACCGAGGCTGACAAGTTAAGAACAGGCTGGGACCTTTTGATTGACATAGACTGTGAGCACGGAATAAAATATTCAAAACTTGCGGCAAAAGCGATAATTGAAACTTTTAGACAGCACGGAATAAAAAACGTAGGGCTTAAATTTTCAGGTTCAAAAGGATTTCACATACTCATACCATGGAAAGCTTTTCCAAAAGACATTAATGGAATTGAATTAAAAGACCTTTTTCCCGAAGTTCCAAGAAAACTTATCCTTTACATAAAAAACTATTCGGCCTCAATTTTAAAAGCAATTCTTCCCGAAAATTTTGAAAAAGAAATAGTTGGCGGGCTTAAAACTGGATTTTTGTGCAAAAAGTGCGGGGAGTTTGCATCAGAATACCGAAATGTTGAGTTTAGATGTGAAAAATGCGGTGTTTTTGAAACAAGAAAATTCAGAATGGGTGCAAAGGGAAAAGTTCCAAAGTGCTATAAATGCTCTAAAGAAATGAAATTCAGACCCCTGAAAAAATTTATAGAATGCCCAAGATGCAAAATAAATTCAATAGATAATCCTGAAAACTTCAGCGAAGAGGAAAAGGATCTTTACACTCTTATGGGGCTTGACCTTATTTTGGTTTCACCACGACACTTATTCAGAATGCCTTACTCCCTTCACGAAAAAACCTCACTTGCAAGTGTTGTAATTGACCCCAAAGAAATAGACAAATTCACTTTCAGAGACGCTGAACCTTTGAGAATGAAAGTGAAAAACTTTATGCCTGAATCGGAAGAAAATGAAGCGGCCGAACTTGTTATGCAGGCCTTGGACTGGGCAAAGAGCGCCGGAGTGGACAAAGAGCTTGAACAAAAGGCATCTGGAAAATATGAAAACTTCAAACCTGTAAAAATAAAAAACTTAAAAGATGAAGATTTTCCCCCGACAATAAAAAAAATTCTTGAAGGAGTAAGAGACGGAAAGAAAAGGGCGCTTTTTGTTTTAATAAACTTTTTCAGAAGCGTTGGAATGGACAAAGAAGAGATGGAAAAAAGAATTTTTGAATGGAATGAAAAAAATGAAGTTGCTCTGCGAAGAGCTTACATAAATGCGCAGCTAAGCTGGAGTTACAAGCACAAAACAATTCCCCCTCCAAACTTTGACAAAGACCACTATAAAGGAATAGGAATTATCCCAACTGATGAAGAAATGAGATATAAAAATCCTGTAAATTACACAATTAAAAAAAACAAAACTTCAAAGTCAAAAAAAGATTAATTTTTATCTGCAACAAAAACAGAATATCCTTCTGAAATTAAGAAATATTTAAAAGGACTATTGCTCTAATTATAAAATGAAAAAAGGGGTCATGTTGTTCATAGCAATAGTATTGGTCTTAACCCTTGCCTTTTCAGGAATTCTTAAGGCTGATGAAGTTTCGGATGTTAACCGGGCTTATGCATGCCTGAATGAAAAAATTGATGCAACCAACTGCTCCCAACTTAATACTGAAGAAAAAACATTTGCACTTCTTGCAACAGGAAAATGTAAAACGGAACTTTTAGAAGATTCATTTAATGAAACCTGCTGGCCGGCGGCAAACTGTAATATTGAGCTGACTGCAAAGGCGGTTCTCGCTCTTGACAGCGTCGACGTTAACACAACATCCGCGGTAAACTGGCTAAAAGGTAAAAAAGGAATTTCAACTGACTTGAACTGGTACCTTCAAATTGACAGCAACAAGGCGCTCTTGTGCAACGCCGGATATGAAGTCGGGGGAACTTTTACCGAATATCAATTTCAGATTAGTGAAGACAAAAAAATAAGTGCGAATGCGGGAGAATGCTTAACGAGAGCTAACAATGATTATTGGTTTGGAATTTCACCCAATTGCTACGAAAAACAATTTCAGGTTTCATGCAATGAAAGTTTTATTTCAACACTTTTATATCGTGAGCAAAACTCACAAACTTACAATATTTTAAACAATGTTCACAGTTCTTCGGGGGGAATCACTATTGAGAGAATAGATTCATACTGCCTTTTAGGAGTTGGCGGAAGCTGTGATTACCTTGGAACTTCATGGGCCTCAACTATTTTTGATTTTTTGGGGGAAAACACGAGTGAATATCTTCCATACCTTATAACAACGGCTCCAAACCACATTTCTGCATTCCCCGATGCATTTCTTTATATTTTAACAAACAGCCTTGAATTCAAAACAAACATTTTAAACAAGCAAATTTTGAATGAATATTGGCAGATTCCCGGCGGAAGGGGAAAATATTATGACACTGCACTTGCAATGCTTCCCTTCCAGGGAGTAAGCGGATTAACCGAAAAAACAAACACCAAAAACTGGCTCTTTAATGTTCAACAAACAAACGGGTGCTGGGATAACGACAATGTTTTAACAAACTCATTTTTACTTTACTCTTTGTGGCCTCAGGAAAACAGTGGAGGGGGAGGAGGCGGAGGTGGAGATATATTTTGTAGCGACGTTGGATACACTTGCGTTGAAAATGCTTCGGCATGTACTGGAACAATTCACGGAGAATATGAATGTGGAGACACTCAGATTTGCTGTAACCCTCAGGGCGGTGGCGGAGAATTAACTGAGTGTGAACTTGAAGGTTATACTTGTGGATTTGCTTCAGCATGTGAAGGAACAATTTTGCCCGAGTTTAGTTGCGGGCCTACAATTCAAAAGTGCTGTGACACAACTCCAATAATCACAACCTGTTCAGACCTTAATGGAATAATTTGTTCAAGCGGGGAATATTGTTCGGGGGGGAGTGGGATATCAACTGACGAATTAACATACGGACAGACTTGTTGTGTTGGGGGTTCATGTGAACCTGTTGTGAGCACTTCAACATGTGAATCAAACGGAGGTCTTTGCGATTCATCCTGTCCTTCTGGTTATGAAGTTTCGGGGGAATATACTTGCAGTGACTCACAGGACTTTTGTTGTATGCAAACTCAAAGTTCAGGCGGAGGAAGTTATTGGTGGATATGGGTTTTGTTCTTCCTTGTTCTTGCAGTAGTTGTCGCAATTTTATATCGTGATAAAATAAAGGAATATATTCAAAAATTAAAAGCAAGGAGAGGGGGAGGCATGCCAGGCTCAAGACCCGGAGGACCAAGAGGACCTCCTCCAAGATTCCCTCCTCCATATAACAGAATGCCAAGAATGGGTGCACCAGTTCCAAGAAAAATAATCCCAAGCGAACAAAACAGGCCTCCTATTCAAAAAGTTCAGCCCAGACCAAAACCAAGCGGAGAGATTGACGAAGTCTTAAAAAAATTAAAAGAAATGGGAAGATAAAATGATTAAAAAAGTTCTCTTTGTCTTTCTTTTTTTTGTCATTGCTTTAAGTTTTGTTTCTTCAACCCAGATTCAAATAAAACCGGATTATTCCAAGGGTGAAGGATTTGTTGCAAAAATATCCGGAATTTTTCAAACACCTCCGACTCAAAACAATATAAAATTTTATCACGGGCAAACCCCAACCTCATTTGATCCTTTTAGTTTAACTTCAATCACAACTGATACCGGAACGGACTATTATGTCTATTCTATTGTTCCACTTGGGAAAACTCCCGGAAATTATTCAATAAGAGTTGAGGGAATCCAGTATTATATAGGAAACAATCAATGGTCAAGTGACCCTGTTTCAAAGGGTTTTGTTATAGAGGACCACATGGTATTTGCAACAATTTCTCCGGCACTTTCAATTCCCGAAGACTATTACTACAACCTGACTCTTGAAAATACCGGTGCAGGCACAATTGAAATTGAATACGGGCTTGAGGGGACGGAAACAAAAACAGTTGCTCTTGGAGCGTATCAAACAAAGGATGTGACGCTTAAAACCTTTGGAGGAGACAGATTTGAAAATGTTCTTTTTACATACGGAAATGAAACTTACACTGCCATTGTTTATTCAGGGCTTGATGACATTCCTGTTGAAAACCAGACTATAGGAGAGAATGAGACTTCAAATGAGACTGAAGGAAAAAGTTTTTGGGAAATTATTTTTGGAGGAGGGGAGGAAGAACCTGAAGAAAATGAAACAATAATTAATGAAACAGAACCCAATGGAACCAACGTGAGCACACCTCCTCCGGGCGGACTTTTAACGTGCCAGGAAATGGGATTATTAATTTGCAGTGAAGACCAAACTTGCGCAGGAGTTCTTATTGACGGTTTTGACGCTCAGTGCTGTGACGGAAACTGCGTCCTTAATGAAGAAGAAGGCTCATCGTTAGGATTGATTGGATGGATAATAATAGGAATCGTTGTAATAATTTTGGTTTTGTTTTTTAAATTCAAATTTTCAAGAACGAGAAGAATGCCTTCGAGACTATTGAGAAGATAAATTCAGAATTATTTTTTTTCTTCAGGTTTTTTTGCCTGAACTTTCTTGTTTTTCTCAATTTCAAACTGCAAAACTTTTACAAGCTCCTCATATCTGTGAAGGCGTCTTGTGAGTTCATTAAGAAGCTCATTAAATTCAACGTTTTTGAAAACAAAGTGTTCAGGTTCTATAACTTCGACGTGAGAAGGCATGTATTTGAACATAAGGGCCGCCAAAACCGCAGGATTTTCAATCTCCATTTCAATTTCAACAAACCCTGTGAATAAATCTTTCTGGTCTTTTATAAGAGTTGGTTTGTTTAGTTTTTTATTAAAGGATTTAACCCCTGGCTCGGCTTCAACCTGCTTTGAAAGGTCTTCAAGAACTGTTGTCAAATGCTCTTCGGGCCTTCCAAGTACCTCTATAATCATCATTGCAGTAAGGTTTTTTTCTTCACTCTTTAAACTCATTTTTCTTCTTTTTGGGTTTTAACATATAAAGGA
>Ga0180009_10007266_pt1 | contig 11381 bp, 10 predicted proteins | sample OS_PC_MetaG_FD_123537 | JGI IMG/M metagenome (GOLD analysis project Ga0180009, IMG submission 123537) | Groundwater microbial communities from the Aspo Hard Rock Laboratory (HRL) deep subsurface site, Sweden - OS_PC_MetaG | ecosystem: Environmental > Aquatic > Deep subsurface > Groundwater...
ATCCCCGCGCAGGCGGGGACCCATGCAAGCCAGTGGGAGCCGAACCGGTATCCACACAGCGGTGACCTACCAAGTTCCAAACCATGCTTAGGTTCCCGCCTTCGCGGGAATGACGGTTTGTGTTGCAATGCCGCCACCCTCGTCATCCCCGCGCAGGCGGGGACCCATGCAAGCCAGTGGGAGCCGAACCGGTATCCACACAGCGGCGACCTACCAGGTTCCAAGCCATGCTTAGGTTCCAGCCTTCGCGGGAATGACGGTTTGGGTGTGATCGCCGTCGCGATTTGGGGACAACCGTGATGGGCGAAGCGATTGGTTGGAATGTCGCAGCATTCGGGATTCAGGGAGACTCATAAATGGACATCGGCCTCGGACATTACCTGACAGTCGCCGCGTGCCTGTTCACGCTCGGCATCTTCGGCATCTTCCTCAACCGGAAGAACGTGATCGTCATCCTGATGTCGGTCGAATTGATGCTGCTTGCCGTCAACATCAACCTCGTCGCGTTCTCCTATTTTCTCAACGACCTGACGGGACAGGTTTTCGCGCTGTTCGTGCTGACGGTTGCCGCCGCAGAAGCTGCGATCGGCCTCGCGATCATCGTCGTCTACTACCGCAACCGCGGCTCGATCGACGTCGACGACATCAACATGATGAAGGGGTGACGAGTGGACAATAGGTGTTCAATTGCCACTGTGTCCCCTCTCCCAGCTTGCGGGGAGAGGGGACTTACCGCCATGCCACCGGGGGACGGCCGCTAAAATGATATACCTCGCAATCGTCTTCCTGCCGCTTGCCGGCGCACTCATCGCAGGGCTGCTCGGGCGCGCCATAGGCGACCGTCCCTCGGAGATCGTCACCACGACGTTTCTGATGATTGCAGCCGTGTTGGCGTGGATCGCGTTCTACCAGATCGGTTTCACCCACGAGACAACCCGCGTCCCGGTCATGCGCTGGATCACGTCGGGCGAACTCGACGCCTCCTGGTCGCTGCGCATCGATACCCTGACGGCGGTGATGCTCGTCGTCGTCACCACCGTTTCAGCACTCGTCCACCTCTACTCCGTCGGCTACATGCACGAGGACGAGGGCCGCGCCCGCTTCTTCTCCTATCTGTCGCTGTTCACGTTCGCCATGCTGATGCTGGTGACGAGCGATAACCTCCTGCAGATGTTCTTTGGCTGGGAAGGCGTCGGGCTCGCTTCCTACCTGCTGATCGGATTCTGGTACCGCAAGCCTGAAGCCAACGCGGCGGCCATCAAGGCGTTCATCGTCAACCGTGTCGGCGACTTCGGCTTCGCGCTCGGCATCTTCGGCGTGTTCCTGGTTTTCAACTCGGTCAACCTCGACTCTATCTTCGAAGCCGCAAAGACGCTGGAAAACACCGACTTCATGTTCCTCGGCTACGAGGTCGATATCCTCAACACGCTGTGCCTGCTGCTGTTCATGGGGGCGATGGGCAAGTCGGCGCAGTTCCTGCTGCACACCTGGCTGCCGGACGCCATGGAAGGCCCGACGCCAGTCTCCGCCCTGATCCATGCCGCCACCATGGTCACCGCCGGCGTCTTCATGGTCGCGCGCCTGTCGCCGCTGTTCGAGCATGCGCACTTCGCCAGGGAGGTCGTCCTCTATGTCGGCACGCTGACCGCGTTCTTCGCCGCCACCGTCGGCCTCGTGCAGAACGACATCAAGCGCGTCGTCGCCTATTCGACCTGCTCGCAACTCGGCTACATGTTTGCCGCCTGCGGGCTCGGCGCCTACGGCGTGGCGATCTTCCACCTGTTCACGCACGCCTTCTTCAAGGCGCTGCTGTTCCTCGGCTCCGGCTCGGTCATCCATGCGATGCACCACGAACAGGACATGCGCAACATGGGCGGCCTCGCTGCCAAGATCCGGCTGACCTATTTCGCCATGCTGATCGGGACGCTCTCCTTGACCGGCGTCGGCATCCCGCATCTCATCGGCTTTGCCGGATTCCATTCGAAGGACGGCATCATCGAAGCCGCTTTCGCCGGCCACACGCCCTACAACGGCGTGTTCTGGGTGCTGACGTTTTCGGCGTTCCTGACGTCGTTCTATTCCTGGCGGCTCATGTTCATGACCTTCCACGGCAAGACCCGGGCGGCGCCGGAAGTCTATAAACACGCCCACGAAAGCCCGATGACCATGCTGATCCCGCTCGGCGTCCTGGCCCTCGGAGCTATCGCAGCCGGGTTCGTGTTCTCCCAGTACTTCATCGGTCACCATTACAAGGAGTTCTGGGCGGCCTCGATCTACGAAGGTTCGCACAATCACATCGTGCACGACATGCATGCGATCGCGGAAGAGTGGGTCTACTGGGCACCCTTCGTGGCGATGCTGTCAGGTTTCGGATTGTCGTGGATGTATTACATCGGCGCCCCATGGCTGCCCGAAGCCACGGCCCGCACGTTCCGGCCGCTCTACTTGTTCCTGTTGAACAAGTGGTACTTCGACGAACTCTACGACTGGCTGTTCGTCAAGCCGACGATGGCGCTCGGGCGCCTGCTGTGGAAGGGCGGCGATGGCGCGGTCATCGACGGTACCATCGACGGCACGGCGGCCAGCGTGCAGTGGACGACCGGCCGGGTCGTCAAGCTGCAGACCGGCTATGTCTATCACTATGCCTTCGCCATGCTCATCGGCGTGGCCGCCATTCTCACGTTCTTCCTCAGATCTCTCATCTTCTCAGGAGGAGCCGGCCAATGACCGTAGAGACCTCGCCGATCCTTTCGATCGTCACCTTCCTGCCGCTGCTTGGCGCCCTGTTCATCATCTTTCTGCCGGCGACACCCGGCGGCGATCGCAATGCACGGCACACCGCGCTCTACACGACGCTCTTCACCTTTGCGATCTCGCTGCTGATCTGGATTAACTTCGATACCCGCACCGCAGATTTCCAGTTCGTCGAGGACATCGCGTGGATCGGCCCGTTCCGCTACAAGATGGGCGTCGACGGGATCTCGATGCTGTTCGTCATCCTGACGACGTTCCTGATGCCGCTGTGCATTCTTGCCAGCTGGGAATCGATCAACAACCGCGTCAAGGAATACATGATCGCGTTCCTGGTGCTCGAGACGCTGATGATCGGCGTTTTCTGCGCGCTCGACTTGATGCTGTTCTACCTGTTCTTCGAAGCCGGCCTCATCCCGATGTTCCTGATTATCGGGGTCTGGGGCGGCAAGCGCCGCGTCTATGCCAGCTTCAAGTTCTTCCTCTATACGCTGCTCGGCTCCGTGCTGATGCTGCTCGCGATCTTCGCCATGGCCAGCACGGCCGGGACCACCGATATTCCGACCTTGATCCAGATCGGCGCGACCAAGTTCTCCGCCGACATGCAATGGTGGCTGTGGCTTGCCTTCTTCGCGTCCTTCGCGGTGAAGATGCCGATGTGGCCGGTGCATACCTGGCTGCCGGATGCGCACGTCGAAGCCCCGACCGCGGGCTCGGTGATCCTCGCCGGCATCCTCCTGAAGATGGGTGGCTACGGTTTCCTGCGCTTCTCGCTGCCGATGTTCCCGCTGGCGAGCATGGAACTTGCCCCGGTGATCTTCACGCTGTCGGTCGTCGCCATCGTCTACACCTCGCTGGTCGCACTTGCCCAGGAGGACATCAAGAAGCTGATCGCCTATTCATCCGTCGCCCACATGGGCTTCGTCACGATGGGCATCTTCACCTTCCAGCAGCAGGGCATCGACGGCGCCATCTTCCAGATGCTCTCGCACGGCATCGTCTCGGCCGCCCTCTTCCTTTGCGTCGGCATCATCTATGACCGCATGCATACCCGCGAAATCGCTGCCTACGGCGGACTGGCCGACCGTATGCCTCTTTACGCGGCGGTGTTCATGGTGTTCACGATGGCCAACGTCGGCCTGCCGGGAACGTCTGGTTTCGTCGGCGAATTCCTCACCCTCCTCAGCGCCTTCAAGTCGAATACCTGGGTGGCATTCTTCGCCACATCCGGCGTCATTCTTTCAGCGGCATACGCGCTCTATCTCTATCGTCGCGTCGTATTCGGCGCGCTTGAAAAGGCGAGCCTGAAGGCGATTCCCGATATGAACGCGCGCGAAATCACGATCATGGCCCCGCTCGTCATACTGACGATCCTGCTGGGCTTCTATCCAGCCCTGCTGCTCGACGTGATGGCCGTCTCCGTCAAGCAACTCGTGATGAATTTCGAAGCCGCGGTCGCCCAGTCCACCGCAGCTGTTGCCCAGTGATCCCCGGAGGCCGCAACCCGCCATGTCGATACTTCTAAGCTACGCCCCGGCCTACCCCGAGATGCTGCTCGCCGTCGGCGCGATGGTCCTGTTGATGATCGGCGCCTTCAGTGAGGACAACACCGACACGGGTGCGTTCGTCGGCTGGCTCTCCATCGCCCTCCTGCTGGTCGCGGCGGCGTTGATCGTTCTGCAGCCCGAAGGCACGCAGCATCCCTTCGACAAGGTCTTTGTCGTCGATCAGTTCGCCCGCTTCATGAAGCTCCTGATCATCGCCGGCAGCGCCGTGGCACTTCTTTTGTCGTTCGACTTCCTGCGCAACAAGGGGCTGATGAAGTTCGAATACCCCATCCTCGTCTTGCTCTCGACCGTCGGCATGATGATGATGGTCTCCGCCAACGACATGATCGCGCTCTACCTCGGGCTCGAACTGCAAAGCCTGGCGCTTTACGTGCTGGCATCGATTCAGCGGGAGAATGTCCGCTCCAGCGAAGCAGGCCTGAAGTATTTCGTCCTCGGCGCGCTGTCGTCCGGCATGCTGCTCTATGGTGCCTCCCTGATCTACGGCTTCACCGGCGCCACCGGATTCACCGAGATCGCCAATGTCGCGAAAGCGCAGACATCGGCAGAAAACATCGGTCTCATCGTCGGACTGGTGTTTCTTCTTGTCGGCCTCGCGTTCAAGATCTCGGCGGTGCCCTTCCACATGTGGACGCCCGACGTCTATCAAGGCGCACCGACCCCGGTAACGGCACTCTTTGCTGCAGCGCCAAAATTGGCCGCGATGGGCCTTTTGATGCGCGTGCTGGGCGGCGCGTTTCCAGGCCTCGAACAGCAATGGCAGCAGGTCATCTGGTTCATCGCCATCGCTTCCATGCTGCTCGGCGCATTCGCCGCCATCGGCCAGACCAACATCAAGCGGCTGATGGCGTATTCGTCGATCGGCCACGTCGGCTTCGCCCTCGTCGGGCTGGCGGCGGGCACGCCGGAGGGCGCGCAGGGCGTGCTCGTCTACCTGCTGATCTACCTCGTCATGACGCTTGGAACGTTTGCCTGCATCCTTGCCATGCAGCGCGGCGACGACATGATCGAGGACATCGACCAGCTTTCCGGACTGGCCCAGAACAACCTGACGATGGCATTCGTTCTCGCCATGCTGATGTTCTCGCTTGCGGGCATTCCACCGCTGGCCGGTTTCTGGGCCAAGGTCTATGTCTTCTGGCCGGCCGTCCAGGCGGGGCTCTATCCCCTCGCCGTCATCGGGGTTCTCGCCAGCGTCGTCGGCGCCTACTACTACCTGCGCATCGTCAAGATCATGTTCTTCGACGAACCGCGCGAGAAGTTCGTGCCGGTTTCGGCCAACCTTGGCCTCGTCATGGGCGCGGCCCTGATCTTCATCTTCGCTTTCGCCGTTCCACAGGTGGGCGGACCCATCGTCGATGCCGCACAGGCCGCGGCGAAATCGCTGCGTTTTTGAGGCCGGCGGGCAATGCAGGACCCTTTCCTCACCTGCAGAGACCCGACCCCGATCGTCACGCTCGACGAGATCGGCTCGACGAATGCCGAAGCCTTGCGGCTGGCGGCGCACGGGGAGGCCGGGCCGCTGTGGGTCAACGCCCGCCGCCAGACGGCCGGGCGCGGGCGTGACGGACGCGACTGGACGAGCCTTCCTGGCAACCTTCACGCCAGTCTGCTCTTTACGGTCTGGTGTGACGCCAACCAACTGCCGCGGCTGTCGCTTGTCGCCGGCGTCGCGCTCGCAGAGGCTGTCGGCACGCTGATGGCGGCGGACGAACAGCGGGCGACGCCGCGCCTCAAGTGGCCCAACGACCTCCTCTTCGCCAACCGCAAATGCGCGGGCATCCTGGTCGAGACGACAACGCGGCCGGCCGGTCAGTTCGCCTGCATCCTGGGATTTGGCGCCAACATCGCCTCGGCCCCGCTCATCCCGGGACGCGACGTAACGTCACTTTCCGAACAGCACATGGAAACGACCCCGCTGGATCTCATTGCGCGCATCGACGGGGCCATGCGCAACGCCATGGCCGCGCTATCGTCGCCGAATGGCTTTACACACATCAGGCAGCGGTGGCTCGCGAACGCGGTGCCGATGGGGACGCGGCTCACCGTGACTACAGGTAATGGAATGCGAAACGGACTGTTCGCAGGCCTCGACGAGGATGGAGCCTTGCTTCTCGAGGATGAGACGGGAAGTCTCACGAGAATCACTCACGGCGACGTTTCAGCCTGCGGCGGCGTAGTGTAGGCTCGGGGGCCGCCGATCCCCCAGGATCATTGCAAGAGAATAATGACCGGACCGCCCGGTGGAGGCCCGCGACCTCCGGGCCGGCCACGAAAGGATTTGAATGGCGCAGTCGCCCAACAATAAATCAGACGAACTTGTTTTTCTCGCCCTCGGCGGATTGGGCGAGATCGGGATGAACGTCTACCTCTATGGCATCGGTCCGGCACAAAGCCGCCAATGGCTTATGGTCGATCTTGGCATAACCTTCCCTGGCCCGACCGAACCGGGCGTCGACGTCGTGCTCCCAGACCTTCGGTTCATCGCGGCCGAAAAAGGCGCGCTCGCCGGACTGGTCGTCACCCACGCGCACGAGGACCACATCGGCGCCATCATCGAACTGTGGCCACAGCTGCAGGTGCCGGTCTATGCAACTCCGTTCACGATGGGAATGCTGAAGGCCAAGCTCTCCGAATTCGGCGGCAGATTGAAACCCGACCTGCACGAGATCCCGCTCGGCGGTCGCTTCAACGTCGGCGCCTTCGACGTCGAGTTCATCAGCATGACGCACTCGATACCCGAAACCTCGGGCCTCGCCATCCGAACGCCGAACGGCAACATCTTCCACTCGAGCGACTGGAAGATCGATCCGGAGCCGGTGATCGGCAAACCCATCGACCAGGAAAAACTCAAGGCGCTCGGCCGCGAAGGGGTCGACGTCATCGTTTGCGACTCGACAAACGTCCTGCGCGACGGCGTCTCGCCATCAGAAACCGATGTCGCCAACTCGCTCACCGAGATCATCAAGAAGGCGCCCCACCGCGTCGCCGTGACGACTTTCGCTTCCAACCTCGGGCGCGTGCTGGCCGTCGCCAGGGCAGCGCATGCGGCCGGACGGCACCTGGTCGTCGCCGGCCGCTCGCTTCACCGCGTCATCGATGTCGGCATCGATACCGGATACCTGCCTCCGGACTTCAAGTACCTCGACCAGGAGGAATTCGGCTACCTAGAACGCGGCGAGATCGTCGTGCTGCTGACCGGCAGCCAGGGCGAACCGCGCGCGGCCTTATCGCGGGCCGCCGACGGCGAACACCCCGACATCAAGTTCTCCAAGGGCGACCTCGTGATCTATTCCTCGCGCAACATTCCAGGAAACGAGAAGGCCATCGGCCGCGTCCAGAATTCGCTCGCGCGCATGGGCTGCGAAATCCTGACGGACAGCGAAGACCTGGTCCACGTCACCGGTCACCCGAGGCGCGGGGAATTGCGCCAGATGTACGAGTGGATACAGCCTAAAGCGCTTATTCCGATGCACGGAGAAGCGCGCCACCTTCGCGCCCACGCCAAATTCGCCAGCGAATGCGGGATCAAGAACGTCCTCGTACCCGAAGACGGCGCCATCGTCCGGCTTGCCCCAGGCAAGCCGACGATCGTCGACGATGCCCCGGTCGGCCGGCTCTATCGCGACGGCAGATTGATCGTGCCCGGCGATGAGGGGCCGGTACGCGAGCGCCGCAAACTTTCCGCCGTCGGCATTGCGGTCGCCTCCTTCACGATGACGCCGCGCGGCGAGTTGATCTCCGATGTTCTCGCCATTCTCGACGGCATCCCCGCCAAGACCCGCGACGGCGATTCCATGGAAGACGTCGTCCTCGACGCGGTCGAGAGCACCATCGAAAGTATCCCGAAAGCGCGTCGCAAGAACCTCGACCTGGTCCGCGACGCTGTCTATCGCGCCGTTCGCGCCGCAATCAACGAGGAGTGGGGCAAGAAGCCTATCGTCAAGATCATGGTGCATGTTGTCGAGTGATCAGCGGGCCCCTAATTTCGCGATCGCCACACGCGCACCTTCCAATCTCGAACTGAAAGAACGGAACGGAGTTGAACCACGATGATCGGTCGTCTCAATCATGTCGCCATTGCCGTCCCCGACCTCGACGCGGCAACCGCAACCTACCGCGATGCGCTCGGCGCGGAAGTCTCCGCCCCGCAGGCCGAACCCGACCATGGCGTCACGGTGGTATTCGTGATGCTGCCGAACACCAAGATCGAACTTCTCGAACCTCTGGGGGAAGAGTCCCCGATCGCCAGGTTTCTCGAAAAGAACCCGAACGGCGGAATTCACCATGTGTGCTACGAAGTCGACGACATCATTGCGGCCCGTGACCAGATGAAGGCGGCCGGTGCGCGCGTCCTCGGTGACGGTGAGCCGAAAATCGGCGCGCACGGCAAACCGGTTCTGTTCCTTCATCCGAAGGATTTCTGCGGCACGCTGACCGAACTTGAGCAGGCCTGAAGCCGGCACGCCAGCCGGATGCCCGGTACGACCCGACGAAAGGTGAACCCGAATGAGCCTGACCTTCGCCATCGCCATCTACTTCATCGTCTGGTGGATGACCTTGTTCGCCGTCCTGCCCTTCAACGTTCGCACCCAGGACGAGGATGGGCATATCGTGCCGGGCACGCCCGAAAGCGCGCCGGCCAAACCGCGACTTTTGCGGATCGTAATCGTCAACACGGTCGTCGCGAGCCTTGTCTTCGCTTTCGTCTGGAGCATCATCGTCCTGAAGTGGATCGACCTCGACTTCATCCAGCTTGAGCGGGTCTCACCCGTCTGACGCAGCGAGCGGTTCAACCGCGCCAGCCTTGCGGCGGCTCCTTCATCCAGCCGGTGCCGCTGGCGCCAAGACGGACGCCCTCGTTGAAAAGCGCACGCTGATATTCAGGGTCGAAGAACTCGTTGGCCTTGCCGTCGAAATCAGGCGGCACGGCGATGTAATTGAAGTCGACCCCGTCATCCTTGGCCATGCGGTAGATGCGGTAGACCTGCCCCTGGCTCTGGCTCTTGATCAGTGTCGAAATCGCGCGGGCGGCAATCGGGATGGTTTGCGCTTTCACGACATTCTGCTCGGGAGTAACCTTCATGTTGGTCACCAGGAACAACTGACGTGTCGGCGGGTTCGGATAGAGCGCGTCGAAAGCCCGGAAGGGTGCCCGCACGGGCGAAACGAAGATCTCACGCGTCGTGCCGCCGTCAACGTGCATCTCGGTGAATTGCTCAGTTCCGACCTGGACTGGTATTTCGACTGGCGGGAAGGCTCCGGGAATTGCCGCCGAGGCCAAAATGACCTTGCGGAACAGCGCCAACGCATGCGGATGCCCGCTGTGGGCGATTTCCCCCATATTCCAGACCACCGGCCGCTGTGCGTCGAGATTGGTCGTGCCGATCAAGAGAATGCGTCCGCGCATGTACTCCTGGGCGACCCGCCGCAAAAGCTTCTTGTCGACGTATTGGGCGATGAGATCGGCCATCGGCTGTGAATCGGTCAGCGCGGAGCCCCCGAGCAGCCCTGGCAGAATCTGGGCCGTGACGATTTCAGACGTCCGGTAATGCGTCCAGATCTCCTCCAGTTCATCGTCGTAATCGGAACCCAGAAAGGCGAACGGAGCGATGATCGCCCCGGCGCTGACGCCGGTGACCACCTCGAATTCCGGCCGGTCCGCGCGCGTACTCCAACCCTTCAAGAGCCCGGCACCGAATGCCCCGTCGCCGCCGCCACCGGAAAGCGCGAGTATCTCTACCTTCGGCCGGCCTTTCCGAACTGACGCACCCTGCGCAAGCCGCGGCATATTGGGAAGCTTGAGGCGGACTTCGGCCTTAATATCGCTGGGAACTTCGTCGCCCCAGAAGCGGATTCCGGGCTGTCCGGCGAACTGGGCCAGATTGGCGGTTGCTGCATCCGCTATGCCAACGCGCGGCGTGACTGCGGCGCACGCACCAAGTGCCACCGCAAGCGCCAGGACGGCTCCGGCTGGAACGAAACGCGTTAATCCGCAGTGCACCTGTTAAGACCCTCTGAACGCCCTGCCACGGTCTTCCGGCGATCCGGCCGATAGATTTCCAGGCGCCATGAAACATACCCACCTTAAAATCCGGCAAAAAAACGGATCGTCAGACGTTTTGCCCTTTGTAAGTATATCGCGCCGGCAGCTTGCCGTCAGCTCGAAGTCGGCCGGGTCGTTTACAACATTGGCGGACTGAATTCGCTTAAACATGCCGGCACAGAAAATGGCGCGAAGCCGCAGCTCCGCGCCGAACTTCAATCGTTGAAACTGGCGATGATCAGGCCACCATCGACTCGACATGCTCCCAATTGACAAGATTGTCAAAGAAGGCCTCGAGGTACTTCGGCCGCGCATTGCGGTAGTCGATATAATAGCTGTGTTCCCATACGTCGCATCCAAGGATCGGCGCTGCCCCATGCATCAGGGGATTTTCACCGTTCGGAGTTTTGGAAACTTCAAGCTTGCCGTCGCGGATTGCAAGCCAGCACCAGCCCGATCCGAATTGACCCTTGCCGGCTTCAATGAAGTCGCCGCGCACCTTATCGAAACCGCCATAGGCCGAAATCAGCGAGTCCAGTTTCCCCGGCACTTTTTTTCCGCCGCCGCCAGCCTTCATCCATTGCCAGAAATGGATGTGGTTGTAATGCTGGCCGATCTGATTGACGACGGCCTGGTCGCCATCGGCGAAGGCCTTTTTGCAGATATCTTCAATCGACATTCCGGCGTATTTCGATGAGTCCCCCGCAATCTCGTTTCCCTTGTCGACGTAGGCCTGATGGTGCTTGTCGTGATGAAATTCCAGCGTTTCCGCCGACAAGTAGGGTTGCAAAGCGTCATAGGCATAGGGGAGAGCGGGCAGAGAAAACGACATTTGATACTTGCCTCCGGTTCGTAAGGGTATTTTGTCAGCGCACGCACGAATATGGCCGCAACCTAGTACCGCCGATCAGAAGTCCCTGTGTCGTACCAGTCAACCGTTTTCAGGGACTTCTGATCGAAAAGCGGTACTAGATTCAATATTCTACTAGTACCCTCTGCTTTCAGAAGTTCGTCAA
>Ga0180009_10007267_pt1 | contig 11380 bp, 21 predicted proteins | sample OS_PC_MetaG_FD_123537 | JGI IMG/M metagenome (GOLD analysis project Ga0180009, IMG submission 123537) | Groundwater microbial communities from the Aspo Hard Rock Laboratory (HRL) deep subsurface site, Sweden - OS_PC_MetaG | ecosystem: Environmental > Aquatic > Deep subsurface > Groundwater...
AATAAACATCATGACCATTTATTGTATCAACAGAAGTAATATCTCCTAAAGCAGTTTTAACTCTATCTTGCAATCTATCTCTTTCTCCTACACTTTCCACCATTATTGTCCATCTGTATAATTCCCACATTTTACCAAGAACCTCTTTTGTTATAAACTCTTAAAAAATAATCATTTATAAATCTATAGTATCCCCAATAATACTAATACTCCTAATATTAATAATCCTATACTAGCTATTTTTTCTTTATATTTTATACCACTAATTTTTTTAGAAAAATAAATTACAACTAAAATTTCTAAAATTGCCGCTGTTAAAATTCCAATAATAGCAAATATTTTTCCATTTTTTAAAAAAAGAGAACTATAAGCAACAGTATCATCTAATACTGTTACAAAACTAGCCACAAATCCAATACCAATTAATTTACTAATTCTTTTGATTCCTATGGGTTTTTTTAATTTTTTTAACTTCATTTCTTCTTTTTTTCTTGGTTTAGTAACTAATATATCAAAATAAATTAACCCAGCCAAAGAAAATAATAATACAGCTACTACATATCTAAAATATCTAAATCCTTTAATCCAAGTACTAAAAAATAATGCAATCATTATAGCAACACCAATCCCTAATAAAATTCCAAAACCAAAAGCAAATCTTCCTCTTTTTGTCCTTGTTAAAGAAGCTATAACCGGAACATGTGTTAGAGTATCATCAAAACCAGTAACAATCTTAGCAAAAAAACCTAATACTAAACTCTTAATCACCATTAGAAAATATATATCTTAGTTATTATATAAAATTAACTTAATTAACACCTATACTTCTTAATCTCCAAAATAATTTATTATGTTCTTCAAAGGTCTTTCCTTTTGCTTCTTCTCTATCTACAACACCTTCCAAATCATTTGTTCTAACCAAAAGTTCTTCATTTTTTATTGTTAAAATTCTAGTTTCAGAATAAAAAGGAGCTTCTTTTCCTAAAACAAAAGAATAAAATATTAATCTTGGATACCAATTTCCATTAAAATTAATTGGACCATCAATTTCCATAGTTGAAACCTCACATCCATTATAAATCTGAGTAGATTTTGTTTTTTCTGTCATTTTTAACTATATTTTCTTTTACAACAATGTTTTTAAACCTTTTCTTACTTAAAAGTAAGTAATGGTAAATCCAATACAAGAAGCATTCAAATCTGTAAAAAAAGATATTTTTACTTTAAGAGATAGAATAGAAGAAAATAAAGAATTAATTAAAGATCTTAAAAAAGAACTTTCTAAAGTTGATGTTGATAAATTTGAAACAAAATTAGAAAAAGCAATTTCTAAAATCAAAGATAAAGTAGATTCCTTAAAAGATAACGCTAATATTTCTAAAGTTGAGCAGGATTTAAATGAGCGCGTAGATAATGCAAATGAATTAACAGAAGAAAAATTATTGAAAGAAATTTCTTTGTTAAAACGGCGTTTAACTTTAATTGAAAAGAAAAAAAATATTCCTAAAGCACCATTATATAAGAAAGGAATTTCAGAAGAAGAGGATTTAGAAGAAGCACCAGAACCAACGGAAGAATCTTGGGAAGAAGAAGATAATGGTAAAAAGAAAAAAGGATTTTTCAGTAAAATAATTGATTTCTTAGCTGAAGAAGAAGATTAAAAATGTCATCTCAAAATCCATCTTTGCTTTGCTACAAACTAATAGCAGAGCCACTTCCATCCTTAAGAGAAGTAAGAATTCCTAACCCTGAACTTCATAATCTATGAACGTTGTTGTAGACTCAAAAGAAAACAAATATGTTAAATTAACTAATCCTAATATAGAATCTTTACTAAGGTCACAAAGAGCTACTGGAAGAGCTATTTTAAAATGTTCTATCTATACAGTTCATGAATTAGAAAGTGGATTTTTAGAAGCGAGAATATTTACTTATCCGGGAAGATTACTTAACATAGGTCAATTGGAATGGATTTCTGAAAGAATTTCTAGAGGAGATAATTTATATGTTCCAAGAAACAGAGCAGTTCAATCAGGTTATTTAGCTCAAGATTAATATATACTCTCTTTAACAACAATCTATATAAATCTTTAATTTTTTAAATTCCTAATGACATATTTACATGATGATGATAAAGTTGTATATCCAAACATGGATACTGCTGTATCTTCATTAACAAGAGCAGATTTTGTCATGTCAGCAGATGCCTCTCAACCAGATTATTTTTTAGTTGGAACAAGAGGATGTCATAGAATAGGTTTAAAATTTATTAGAGAAAAAGGAGATTGTCAAGCTGTTCCCTTAACAGAAAATGCTCTAGAATTTTTATTAGCAGAACTTTCTAAATCATATTAGATAATTAACCATATTCTTTATCACAATAAACTATTTAATTATCTATATTCTCTTAAATTTCTATGAAAATCCTAGTCACAGGCGGAGCTGGATTTATTGGCTCTCATTTATGTAAATATTTATTAGAAAAAGAAGATGAGGTAATTTGTTTAGATAATTTATTTACAGGCTCTAAAAAAAATATTTTACCCCTTCTTTCTAATCCAAATTTTGAGTTTATCAGACATGATATAACTACTCCTATTTTATTAGAAGTAGATCAAATCTATAACTTAGCATGTCCCGCTTCTCCACCCCATTATCAGTATAATCCAATTAAGACTATTAAATGTTCTACTTTAGGCATGATTAACATGTTGGGTTTAGCTAAGAGAACTAATGCTAGAATCCTCCAAGCTAGTACTTCTGAAGTTTACGGAGATCCGCTGCAACATCCACAAAAAGAAACCTATTTTGGAAATGTTAATTGCAACGGAATTAGAAGTTGTTATGATGAAGGAAAAAGAGTTGCTGAAACTTTAATGTTTGATTACCACCGCCAAAATAAAGTTGACATAAAAGTTATTAGAATTTTTAACACATTTGGTGAAAATATGGCAGTTAATGATGGTAGAGTAGTTTCTAATTTTATTATTCAAGCTTTAAAAAATGAGCCAATTACTATTTACGGAACAGGCAAGCAAACTAGATCTTTTTGCTACGTTTCTGATTTAATTAACGGTATGCACAAGATGATGAACACCGAAAACTTTACAGGTCCTGTTAATTTAGGAAACCCAGAAGAATTTACAATGCTGGAATTAGCTGAAAAAATCATTAAATTAACAAATTCTTCTTCAACTATAATTTACAAAGAACTTCCAAAAGATGATCCGACTCAAAGAAAGCCAGACATTTCATTAGCAAAAGAAAAATTAAATTGGCAGCCTTCAATAGACTTAGATACAGGATTACAAAAAACTATAGAATACTTTAAACAAGTGATTTAATATATACCACAAATTTAATCGTTGTGGTAGTTAATATATATTCTAGAATATAATAATATTTTTAAATACAATCCTGTAAAAAGCTACTCTCAAAAAATTGTTTTGAGAAATGGAGGAATAAAATGGGTGATTTATACATGTCTGTGCCGGACTCATTCCCGGTAATTGTTAGTAAGGTAGCTAGAAGTAGGCATATTCCTGAAGAAGAGGTGCGTGCCGCAGTGTTTCGTAACGGATTAAGAAGTTTGCTCCCAAGAAACGGAGTCGGTCCAAGTATGGAGGTACTAATAGATTCTCTATTTAATTATGATTATCAAGTAGAAGAAAGAGAGGAAAGTTATTAACTTTCTCTTATTTTTTTAACTTTTATTCGATAAGCTTTTATATTTTATCATCTTAATATCTAACATGTCAAGAGCTGTAGAAACAACCCAAGACTTAATTCCAGAAGATCTTCTAGTTGATTACTTTGAAAAGAGACCAAGAAGATTAAGGACATTAACATCTCTAAATGATATCAAAGAAAACTTAAGTCAAATTTTACTCATTCAATTAGGTCCTTTTATTGTAGAACTTCTAGAAGTTGGTGACTTAGAGCATCATGAATCAAGTGGTGTAGTAAAAGCAGAAGCAATTTACTATGCTACTATAAGCTATAAAACAGAAACTGGATTAAATGTTACTAGCTATTACGACAACACATCAGTAAGAGACCATTTAACAGATTATGAAATAAGAGATGAGCAACTTGTAAGGGGCGCTGTTTTAGAATACACTCCCTAATAAAATGAAAACAATCCCAATACATGAATATAAAGGAGACTTCCCATCTATATTAAGGAAAGCAGGCTTTACCTTTCTATATGATAATTCATATTATTATTTTACAGCGGTTGCAAAAATTGCTGGCGCTGAATATATAATTGGCTTAAATATTGTAGAGGGTGTAATACCAATAACCTGGGAATTCTCCCCTTTAACAGAAAAAACAGCAGAACTTCTAGAGCAAGCAATAGAAGATGAAGAAATCTTAAAGATACAATTAAAACAGCAAGGTCATGACGATTAACTATATTCTTTAACTCAATAATGCTTTTAAACTTTCTATCTTAAATTTTTACAATGGAGAAATTTAAAAAACACTCAACCAAAAAATGGGAAATCTCTATTATAGAATTAGAAGATAGTTTAGGTAAAAAATATAAGGTAACTAGGTGTTTGCCAGAACTTTCTGTAGCAGAAACAAAAGTTTTCAGATCAAAAACAGCAGCCTTAAAACAATTTAATCTTTGGATTAAATAATGCTCCTAACTTCATTAAACCTAGAACTTAATATTTTTTTTAAATTTTCCTGTCCATAACTATACTCATCTTTAATATTTAAACTTAAAATCTGTTTTTTTATAACTTCATTTGGAAATCTTTTTACTATTTCTTTTCTCTGCTCTTCATCCATTACAACTATTACATCCGCCCAATCCATAACATTTTTATTAACAGGTCTTTCATTATACAATCCTGCTGATTTAGTCTCATATTTACCTTTAAATAAATCTTCAGCAGTTTTGCTTCTATTCTGATTCTGGTTGCAAATAAATAGTAATTTCTTCATAATTTCCTTTAATCTAATATTGTTTAAATAATTTGTTATTTTTCCATTATATTCTATATTATAATAATACTTTTTTAATCTTTAGCCTCCTTCACTACGTTCAGAATATTTTTACAGAAATTAAATTATTTTTTATATTTAAAAAAATCAACTAAGGTTTTCATTACATTCTTAACTTCTTTTTATCAGCAATAATCTTTAATTCATCTAGCCCTATATCCATCTTTTTGCTTCCTTTCTTGTCGCTATAATAAATTTATGATTGTAGATATTTCTTTCTTCATATTCTGGAAAATTCTTTTTTCTCCTCTTTTTAAAATAAATATCTGTATGAAAAATCGTTATCTTTCCATGTTTTTTTGTGTTATACACCTCATACTCTCTTGGAATCTGCTCAATTAATTTCCAGTAAAATGCTGCTGCTTTTCCGACTATGCAATAGTTTTTACTGTTCATCATCTCATCAATCAATATAAAAGGATGCTCTGACCATTTATTATTTACCGCTTTTATAGGAATAAGGAAATATTTCGTTTTGTTTAATTTTATTATTCTTTCTTTTTTCTTTAATCTGTGTAAATATACGTTCATCTCATTAATTGTCTTAAAATTATCTTTGATATCATTCCTAGTAAAAAAGTAATTTTCTTTTAATTCCAATTTTGATATGAATTTTAATTCCTTCTCGCTCAATCCTTTTTTCATGTTCTCTTAAATTAATGATATGTTAATTTTAAAGAACTAATTCTTTATATACTTTTTGTTTTTTACCCTCTTTTCTATTATATTCTTTACTTCAACAATATTTTTAAATTCGAGACTTTTTTTAAATAATATGTCAATAGACTTGGTTGCAGAAGAAGGTTTATACTCCAAAGAAATTAAAGTTTATAGACATAATGAAGATTCTGAACCTACATCCCTAGCAGTATTACATTCTAATGAAAATATAAGAAGAAATTATCAAATCGCTGCTTTAGTTGCTGAAACTTACTTAGGCAATAACATAAGTTATACAGGACCTTTACGTGTCTTAGTAACCTTAAATAAGTCTCAAGTAACAGAAGCAGGATATGAAAGACACCCAGGATTATACATTTATGATAGAAATACTGGTCTAGCAAATTTAGTTAATGATACCACTGCAAGAAGCACTTCTGTTTTAAAAGAAAATTTACAAAAACAAGGTTAATTTTAAAAAATGCCACAAAGAATAAGAACATTGATATCAAGAGCTTATGAAGGACATGAAGAAGGAGTTTACAGGCTGTTAAGAATGGAAGGCAATAAAATATTCAGCGGTTTATCTGATTTTGAATGTGCAGGAATTTTAACTTTTTTAGAAGCAGAAGGCTATGATTGCAGCGCTATAGAAGATTGCCTTTTAGAAATATTATTAGCCAGACAAAAAACCGCAGGAACTACAGTAGAATCATCATCACCATTAGAACTCACAACTATAGATGATGTTATTAAAAGATTTCAACTTTATTTAAATTAATTTTTCTTTGCCCATTTAGAAACAAAAGTCATAGCTATTATAGCCAGCACAGTCACTATTAATGCTGTTATTAATTGTGAAAAATAAGGATGATTTTCTAACGTTAAGTGGGTTTTTAACTTCCTTGAGTGTGAAGTCTCCTTTCGCAAGATAGGAGTAGTTTACGTTCTGATTTGGCTTTTGTCGTTGTTTTAGTTCTAATATAATCTAAATCTTTTATCTGCAACAGAGTGTTTTTTGGATTTATTTTCTCCCTATATTTTTTAGAAATCTTAAATGAATTTTCAGTTTCTTTTTCATATCTTGAAGCAATATCTTTATTTTCTACAGCCCTACATAAGATATCATGCACCACAACATTAGATAGATTTCCTATTAACAAATCAAGAAGCTTTTTTCTGTTTTGCGGCATTTTTAATTATCTCATTTTCAAATTTACTATAAAAGTTTTTATATCTTCTTAAGAAATCTTTTGAAACTATATTATCCCTTAAATCTTCTATGTCTATTTTAAATTTTTTTTCTATTTCTTCATCTATTTTCTTTTTAGATAGGTTTTTGCTTTTTAAGAATAAATAAATAGCCATTAAATTCCTTGTTAATTTGTATTTCTCTTTTCCATTTAAATAATTAAAATTACCTATCAACTGATTGCTTTTAATAATCTGAATGTCTAGATATCTAAAATCTGGCTTAGTTTTGGGCAATGGTTGTAATCTTTTATTAGAGATACATCTCTTCAACATTAATCTCCATATAGGATCAATGGTTAGTGCTCTTTTAAATTCCTCTTCAGTCATATATACTATATGCACATCAATTTTTATTTCGTCTTTTATCTTTTTCTCTACGTTTATTTTATCTTCCGTTATAATTAAAATATCTATCTCCTTAAAATTAAATCCTTTTTCTAAAAAAGAGCCAGTAATTATTATAGCCCCATAATTTATTATTTTAAAGATTTTATCTATTATTTCCAGTTTTACTGGTTCTATTTCTTTTATATCATAAAAATAAGGCTTTATTACTTGTTTTTCTTCTTCTATTTGTACTATTTTAACATAACTTCCAATATTCAAACCAGTTCTGTTTTTTGGGATGTAAATCTGGTCCATCTTACTCCCTTTACTTATCTTGCTTATAATTTCCATATTACGTAATATTACGTAATAATATATAAATCTTTCTATATTCTCTTATACAATAATATTTTTAACTCCTAAATTATTATCTATTCTATGATATCTACAGCAGTTATAATTGCAGGAGGTCTTGGAACAAGGTTGCATCCCCTAACTCTGGAAATACCAAAACCTTTAATCCCTATTAGAGGAACTACCTTAACAGAGCATGTTATTAGTAAATTAAAAGAAGCTGGAGTAAAAAAAGTCTATTTAAGCATAGGATATTTATCTGAAAAAATTATTAAACATTTTTCTATCCATGACTTAGGAATAGAAATAGAATTTTTAATAGAGCAGCAGCCTTTAGGAACAGGTGGCTGGTTAAAATTATTAACTCAAGAACAAATCTCTAAAGATTTTAAAGAAGATTTTATAGTAGTAAACGGAGATAATTTATTTGATTTAAATTGGGAAGCTATGCATGACTTACACAAAACTAATAATTCTTTAATTACTATAGCTCTAAAAGAAGTAGAAGAAGTCAGCCATTTAGGCGTAGTTAGATTAGAAGAAAATAAAATTTTAGAATTTGTAGAAAAACCGCCAAAAGGTCTTGAACCTTCTAATTTCATTAACTCCGGCTATTATATTTTTTCTCCTTTAATTTTTAATATCTTACCTTCTGAAACTAAAATTATGTTTGAAAAAAATCTATTCCCAAAAATAGCTTCTTTAAATAAATTATTTGGTTACAAAGATAATTCTCAATGGTTTGACACCGGAACATTTGAACGTTGGCATGAAGTAATTAAAAATTGGAAAGTTTAGCCTCCTCTTGCATTTATTTAGAAGTTCTTAGTGAAGTTTCTTTCTATTTCCGTGAACGCTTTTCTAAAGGGTTCAAAGAAAGTTCTTATATTCTTTAGTAGGTAAATATTTTTAAAATTGTAGATCTTTTAATAAAAAATGGATTTAATCAAAACAATAAAAACAATTTCTAATATAATTTATATCTATAGAATAAACAACAGCTTATTAGCGTTTAAACCAAGCAAAAACATAAAAAAAGAAATATTAGTTAACAAATTAGCTAAATTATTTAAAATTAAAACAATAAACTTAAAACCATTTGAGATAGATAACAAAAAAGGGATTCTAATGGATTACATAAAGGATAGTACTCTACTTGCAGATTATAAAAAGAATTTAAATCAGGAACAAATCTCCCAATTAAAAAGAATCATATTATTTGACATCTGGATAGGAAATAAAGACAGACATACTGCTAATATTTTTGTTAATAACAATTTAACTATATTTGATAACGATAAAGTATTCCAGCAAGGACTTGGAAGAAGTTTTATTAAATTAGATATAGGAAGAAAGCTAAATAAAAATTATGTTGATATAATAGAGAAACTTTTAGATAAAAATCTAACAATAAAACAGGTATTAAAAAAGCTTAATTTCTCAGAAAAAGACTTTGTAAAAATAAAAAACTCAGATATTAGAAAAACAATCAAAGACAAAAACTTAGTAAATTATTTAATCTCAAGAAAAAACTTTACTTTCAACTTCTAAATTTTTAAAAATATTTAATAATGAACTATCTTTTTTACTGTCTCCAATAAACCATGGCTCTATTTTAATGACTTTATCATGCTCTAAAAAATGCTCTGGAATATCATCCACTGCAACAATACTATTTTGGGGGATATTTAAGTCATTAGCTATCTTTTTAATAGATTTTTTTCCATTTTCTAAATCTTCTTTGCCGTATATTTTAAAAAAACTGTCTAAAATCCCTATAGCTTTTAATTTTTTTATGGTTATTTCTCTGCTTACTACAGAAAATGCAATTAATTTAAAATTTTTCTTGGCTTTTTCAATAAACTCTGTTAGATTTGGTCTTGGGCTAAGATAATATTTATCAAACATTAATTTCCCTTCATAACTCTGATAATTTTCCTTGAAGATTTTTAAGAAAGATAAAGGTTCTATATTCAACAATGTTTCATCCACATCTAAGACCAAAACTTTTTCCATATTCTACTTAAAATCAATATTTCTTTAAATAGTTTTCTTTTAGCCTCCTCTTGCATTATATTAGAAGTTCTTAGTGAAGTTTCTTTTTTTAAAGAAAGTTCTTATATTCTTTACTATAATAATACTTTTAAATCTTTAGACAAGTTCAGTACCTTCACAAAACTCAGACAGAAAAACTAAATTATTTTTTTATTTGCTAAAACTTTTTCAATAGAATCTAAAAACATTTTAGCATTCTCTATAGATTTCTTTGCAGGTTCTATATTACTCCTAGACAACCTATGATATTGAAATTTGCCTCTTTTTTCCTTTTCTTTTTCAAATATTTCTAATAACTCTCTTGCTTTTTCTTCAGCATCTTCATAAATTAAAAACAGTTCTTCTTCCAATTCTTTATTAATAATAAATTGCTTTGCAAAAGCTATTAATGTTGCATAATGCAGTCGGTTATTAATTTTTATTCTCTTAGTTCCCAATAATGCTTGAGTTGAATGGAATATTGAATAATAAGAACAAACAATAACCCAATCATAAAAACTAATATCTTTAGAATAACCTAATAACTCTTTTATTTTTCCATCTGCTGAAATTTTTAAGCTGTAGCCTTGATTATAGAAATTTAAAGAATCTAAAATTATTTTTACATTGTAAGTTTTGTTTTTTAAAGGTTTTAAAACAAATATTTTTCTGCAGTTTTTGCAGTGATATTGTTGGAATATTTTATATTTATTCTTTCTTTTTCCTTTTTTAATTATCCCTTCTGAACCGCAATAAATACATCTTTCTTTCATTGTTTATTTTAATTTTTTTCTTTCCTTTAAATCCAGATAATTTTCAGAAGTGCTTATTTTTTCTTTAGTTTCTTTTTCTAATTCTTTTCTTGCAATTCCAGCTACTTTTCCGCCTTTTTTAGCAGCATCTTTATTTTCTATAAAGCCTTGCGCATCTTTTTTTCTTGCAATTTTTGTAGTAGAGGCTTCCCCAAGCATTGTAAAAATTAATTCTAAATCATCCATGTGATCTCTTAAATTTCCTTTATTGAGTCCTTTAAATTTTTTATATTCAGATGGGGTCATGTCAAAAGTTGCTTTTGATATTTCTGCTGTTAAAATAGCAAAGTCTTGCTCTGAATTAACATCTCTTTTCTTCCACTCATCCGTCAACTCATCTCTAACTGCTATTCCCCTTACTCTCTTCTCTACCCAATTATCAGAGTAGCCTTTTGCTTTGTAAATCTCTTTCATTCTTTTTTGAGCTAATTCAGGGTCTTCTATTTCTTTTATTCTATCATAACCTACTTTTGCAAGCCATAATTTGAAAGGCTCTGCTTTCTTGCTTGGGATTGATTGGATTATTCTAAAAGCATTCTTTGTGTTAACACAATCTGTACGATAGGATTTTCCATCAGAAGATACTAATCTCAGTTGTCCGATTTTTGCGGACAACTCAAAACCTTCTTCTGTAAGTCTTTTTTTTAAATCAGACCAATATTTTCTAGCTCTATCGCTTTCTGTTAGAACTCCAACCATATCTACTACTGAGAACCACCATTCATCATTAAACCAAGTTCTTCTTATTTGCTTTCCATGAAAAACAACTAAGGCTTTATTTTTGTCCATTTAAATCTTTAAATATGCTTATCTTTAAATACATTTTTAAGTTAGATAATATAGTTTAGGTAATAAATATTTGATGTCTTTAGGTAATAAATATTTGATGTCTTTAGGTAATAAATATTTGATGTCTTTAGGTA
>Ga0180009_10007268_pt1 | contig 11378 bp, 13 predicted proteins | sample OS_PC_MetaG_FD_123537 | JGI IMG/M metagenome (GOLD analysis project Ga0180009, IMG submission 123537) | Groundwater microbial communities from the Aspo Hard Rock Laboratory (HRL) deep subsurface site, Sweden - OS_PC_MetaG | ecosystem: Environmental > Aquatic > Deep subsurface > Groundwater...
GATGTTCTTTGGAGTTATGCCTCCGCTGAGTTCGATGCTCACTTTTTTCCTTAATTTTTTTTTCTCCAGCTCCTGCATAACTCTTTTTATCTGCTCTGGCAGCATGTTATCCAGCATGATTATGTCTGCGCCGCACTCGCAGGCTTTTATGGCATCTTTCAGCGAGGAAACCTCGACCTCAATTTTTCTGTTTTTTTTCTTCGCTTTTTTTATCGCATTCTCCAAGCCTACGAGAGCGATGTGGTTGTCTTTTATCAGAATTGCATCGCTCAGCGTAGCTCTGTGGGGCGCTCCTCCTCCGAGCACGATTGCCTTTTTCTCGAAGTATCTAAAGCCCGGAGTGGTTTTTCTTGTGCCTGCAACAACTACGCCGTACTTTTTGCATTTTTTTACAAGAGCAGTAGTTGCGGTTGCAATTCCGCTCATGCGCATGAGAATATTCAGCAGCAGCCTTTCGAGCATGAGTATGTTTCTAGCATTTCCATGAATTTTCATTAGAACGTCGCCCTTGCGAATTTCGTCGCCGTCTCTAAAAAAAGCAGTGCACTTGAGATTGAAATGCTTCAGCAGGAGTTTGCACTCCCCAACTCCTGCCAAAATTCCAGTCTCTTTTGCCACAATTTCTGCCTCTGCATCTATACCTTTAAGGATAACGCTCTGCGTCGTTATGTCAGCAAAGCCTACATCTTCCTTAAAAAACTCCAGCAGTCTTGCGATCATGAAAATAATTTTATACCGCATTGGTTATAAGAATTACCATGAAATCCCTGCTCGTTGTCGATATGCTGAACGACTTCGTTGAAGAATGCGCAGATAAAAAAATTCAGAGAGGCAAGCGAAGCGATTATATTCGTCTGCGATTCTCATGCAAAAAATGACGAGGAATTCAAAATCTGGCCTGCGTACTGCATTGCCGGAACCAAAGGCGATGCAGTCGTTAGAAAGACGAGATACTCCGCATTCTATAAAACGGATTTAGAAAAGCTCCTGAAAAACAAAAAAATCGATACGCTCGTTATTACAGGCATACTCACCGACATCTGCGTGCTGTATACCGCCGGCGATGCGTACATGCGCGGCTTTAAGGTGATTGTACCAGAGAACTGCGTTGCAAGTGTAAGCGAAGAGCGGCACGAGTGGGCGCTGAAACACATGAGGGAAGTTTTGAATGCGGAAACCAAAGGATGATTTATGAGACTGCTAATCAAGCTGGAGTCGTTGAAAGACTGCGCATACGACATTGCTTACTACCCCAAAATGCAGGGCTTTGTTTATTCCTTACTTAGAGGCACTGACTATGCAAACTTGCACGACAGTAAGGCATACAAATTCTTTTCTTTTTCGAACATTTTCCCTGCGAAAGATTTCAAGAGTGGTGATGAAAGGCAGTTCCTTATTTCTTCGCCAGACGAAAAACTAATTGAGACTTTCAAAAACAAACTTGCAAGTTTAGAAAAAGTATCCATAGGTGAAATGCTCTTCAAAATAAAAGAAATCGCTGCCCTGAATCCAAAAATTGCAAGTTCATGCACCCTTAAAACCGGCACCCCGATTGTCATCAGAATACCGAAAGAAAATTACGCCAAATACGGCATTTCTCCACCCTCCTCTAACCCCTTGACCGCCGCAACATATCTATACCAATATGGTATTATGAAAACGAAGTCAATCCATGTGAGGTTGCCTTCAAAGATTTTCGAAGAAGCGCAGAGAATCGTCGACGAAGGGCTCTTCAGTAGCCTGAACGAATTCGTCAAAGAGAGTGTCAGGAAGGGAGTGGAAGAGTACGGAAAGTGAAGCCTCTAAGCGAAGAAGATTTTATTTTATCCTGTGGTAAAATCGAGTAATGGGCATCCCTGGTAACAAGCAAGCACGGTTGCGGTTACAACCAATTGTATTGCAGTATGGATAGAGAGTATATTTAGGTTTGAATAGGACTAGTGTAGTATCGAAATAGCTCATCCTCACCCCTTCTGCGTAACCTGCCTGAATATTTTAAGACCTTTTTCAGTTATAGTGTAGCCTTTCTGATTTTTCTGCGCTACAGCTTTTGCAAATTCTCTTTCCTCTAATTCTTTCAAGGTTTTGCTGACCAGCTGCTCAGGTATTCGCAGCCTGTGCGAAATCTCTGCCTGCGTTGCAAATCCTGCGCTCAGAGCTTCGAGGATTCGCAGTCTATTTTTCCCTGCTTTTATGAAACCCATGCTTGCGTAGTCCATTATATCTCCACCTTTTCTATTCGTCTCAGAACATAATTTCTTATCTCTTCAGCACTCGGCAGCTTTTTGCTCAGCTTTCCATTTTTAATCAGCAGCTCAAGCATACTTTTCATTTTTGCACCGCACTCGCAGGTTATTCTGTTTGCATGCTTGTAATATACGATTTTCCCTCTAAGGCATTTCGGGCAGCGGTAAACTTCCTTTTTGCCTCCGAGCTTTCCGCGCTTCGCAACAGGCTTTCCTTCCATTTCGATAATATCCATTGCAAAGTCTATGGTTTTTGCATTGCTTATGCTCGTTCCAACTCCAAAGCCGTCTGCGTTGCTCAGCTCCTTTATTTCTTCCTCATCAATGCCGCCGGAGACAATTATCTTGACATTTTTAAAACCCCGAACATCTAACTCCCATCTCACTTCGTCCACTATTTTTTTCATGTTTCCTTTTCTGGAGCTTGGAGTATCCAGCCTGACTCCGTGCAATTTTACAGCTTCAGCAGCCATGATTGCCTCTGTTTTTTCATCGTAATATGTATCAACGAGGGCAATTCTTGGCACGCCTTTCTCCACGATTTCATCGAAGTATTGCCATGCTTTCATCTGGTCTCCGACAGTAATAATCAGGGTGTGGGGCATGGTTCCGGTAGATTTTTTTCCTATCAGCTTTTCTGCAGCGATGCCTGAGAAACCGTCCACTCCTCCAATATACGCTGCTCTGTCTATCATCGGCGCAATGGCAGGATGCATCCTTCGAATTCCAAAGCTGATGATAAGTTTATCATCTGCAAGCTTGCGCATTCTCGCTGCTTTTGTTGCTATTCCCGAAGCCTGACAGAGGAAGCCCAGAAGAGGCGTTTCAAGCTCGCAGAATTCCTTGTACTCTCCTTCGACCCTAAAAACTGGCTCCCCGGAATAGAACAGGCTGCCCTCGGGCATGGAATAAACATCGCATTTATAACCTTCAAACAGCTGCGCAGCCTCCTCAATACCAGCGAGAATGCCCCAGTTATAGGACAGAGAACTTGACGTTACCTCCATAACAACATTTTTATCTATTTTTTTCTTTTTCAAAATTTCCTTAGTTCTTGCGAAGTATATATCTGCGGTTTTACCTTTTTTTATTTCTTCAGGTGCTGCTACATGAAACATGACTAGATTTAAGTAGGCAGAATAATATAACACTTTTCATGAGGGTTGTGATAATCGGTTGCGGGGCAATTGGAAGCATAATCGCAAAAGAGATAGCAGATGGAGTAGTTCCAGCAGAGCTGGAATTGCTCTACGACGCTGACAGAAAGGCTGCAGAAAGAGTTTCAGGGATTTTTAAAAAAAAGCCGAGAATAGTCGAGGGCATCGATGAAATTGTAAATTCTAATGCAGACATCGTGGTAGAAGCTGCCTCGCAGGAAGCGGTTAAATCTTTTGCTGCAAGAATTCTGGGCTCAAAAAAAAGCATAATGATAATGAGCGTAGGTGCCCTTGCTGACGAAAAATTTTTTGATAAAATTAAAAAAATTGCAGGAAAAAATAGAGTAAAAATCTACCTGCCGTCAGGAGCGATAGGCGGCTTGGATGCTCTTAAGTCTGCTTCTGCAGCCAAGATTTATGAAGTTACCCTGACAACCACAAAGCATCCGAATGCGCTGAAGGGAGCTCCGTACTTAATCGAAAAAAGCATAGATGTTGGGAAAATAAGAGAGAAAGCAGTTTTGTACGAGGGCAGCGCCTCAGAGGCGATTAAAAAATTCCCTGCAAACGTCAACGTTGCTGTTGCGCTCAGCCTTGCAGGAATAGGAGTGAAAAAAACTAAAGTTAAGATTGTGGCAGAGCCGGACATTGACAGAAACATACACGAGGTCTTTGCGAGAGGAGACTTCGGAGAGTTTAAATTTAGAGTCAAGAACGTGCCGTCTCCGCAGAATCCGAGGACGAGCTATCTTGCGGCGCTGTCTGCGATTGCAACACTGAAAAAAATAACTTCTGCAGTTGAGATAGGATAAACAGGTGATGGTGTGGTTTCTTTAGAAATACAAAGTCTGAAAAAAGACTGCATAATTCTTGCGCACAACTATCAAATTCCAGAAATTCAGGACGTCGCCGACTTTGTCGGAGACTCTCTCGGTCTGTGCCAGGAGGCAAAGAAGGTAAACAAGCCCTACATTCTGTTCTGCGGAGTAGATTTCATGGCAGAGAGCGCAGCGATTCTAAACCCTGACAGAACAGTTCTCATGCCTGAGTTAAAAGCTCGCTGCCCGATGGCTGCGATGCTTCCTGCTGCGCAGGTCAGAGAAGCCAGGAAAAAACATCCGAAGGCTGCTGTTGTTTTGTACGTAAACACACTCGCTGAAGCTAGGGCAGAGGCAGACGTTACGTGCACCTCTGCAAATGCTGTGGAGATTATAAAAGCTCTCGATGAGGAAGAAATTATTTTTGGACCCGACAAAAATCTCGCCTGGTTTGTGCAGCAGCGGTGCGGGGATAAAAAAATAATACCTATACCTGCTAGGGGTCACTGCATGACCCACGTGCTGATTAAGAGAGAAGATATTCTTGAGCTCGGGAGAAAATATCCAGATGCAGAGGTGCTGATTCACCCGGAATGCCTGCCGGAAGTACAATTGCTAGCAAATTATATATGCAGCACAGAGCAGATGATAAAGAGAGCCAAGGAATCGCAGAGCAAGAAATTCATCATAGGGACAGAAACAGGCTTATTGCACAGGCTTAAAAAAGAGAACCCGGATAAGATTTTTATTCCTGCACTGAAAAAAATGATTTGCCCTACGATGAAAATGAACACCTGGGAGAAATTTCTGAAGGAGCTCAGGGAAAGAAAGAACGTGATTAAAGTTGCTCCTGAAATTGCGGAGAGAGCGAGAAGGGCTACCGAGAGAATGCTGGAGCTGAGCGAACTGCCTAGAAGAATTTTCTAACGTCTCCTGCAAGTTTTTCAGGTAGGTGTTCTGCTACTCTTTCGTGGTGCAAGGTTTCCATGAACCCCGAGTCCGAGGTGTAGTACTTCTGGGGCGTTGGGCGAGAAACAAGCCTTGTATTCAAGCAAAAATCCTTGGTTTTCTTTGGCGAAGAATAGGTAGTCAGGGTGAAGCTTCTCACGCCCAGACTAGAATATGCAGCCAAGATTTTTTTCAACCCTTTTGCGAAATGAGATGTATGGTACTCCAAATCCATGATAGAGGAAGCGTCCTCGAATACAGCAATAACTTCGTTGTTTCCGAGCGGCGCATAGGCAGCGAGCCATGCTATGCTTCCTATTCTTCCAATGAAGCGCTTCTCAAGTTTTTCTTCATCTTTTATTAGCTTAAGCCAGTAGTTTTCTCCGTGTTTTTTATAGTACGCTGCACTTGCTCTGAGATACAATTCTAGCAAATATGTTGGCTTGCTATCTCCAAGCAGCTGCATGTGCGGATGAACTATGCTCGCACCAGAAGGAGGCATGTGATTCCAGTTGATGTAGAAGTACTTTGTTTTTTTAATCCGCTTGAAGTAGTCTAAGCTCGCCGCAAGGGCATCCTCTATTTGTTTTTGAGTAAATTCGTTCAAATCCAGGAAGTGCTTTTTGCAAATCGCTACAATCGCATGGTGCTCTGCGAATGGAAACAAATTAGGAAAAACCGTCGTTTCTCCAAGCACGATTCTTCCTTCTGGAGCTATTTCTGGCAGAAATTTTGGAGTAGTTTTTTCTATATTTTCGGGGCAGAAAAAGCATCCCTGTGAGGATTTTTGAATAAGCTCTGAGAAATCCGCTTCCTGTAGAGCCTGCTTTACTCTTTGCGCCCTTTTTATATTTATCCTGCACCCTATTTTGGTCAGCCCGTCTTTTCTATACTCTATAACCTGCTCCTCTAAATCCTTTGAAGGACTTAAAAATTTTGATATTATTTTGAGCAAAGCAACTCCTCTATTTTTCCTTTGTATAGGCGCAGCATTTCTTTTATTTCTTCTTCTCTTAACATTCCTTGAGAGCTTTCTGTCTCGTAGAACCTTTTTGGTATTTTTACTTTATCCAGCCTGAAGCCCTCTCTGAGCTTGAACTCGTACTTCAGCTTAAAAATTTCTTTGCCCAGTGCAACAAAATCTTTTTCACATGTTGCCCCAAGGGCATCCAAGGCTTTTTTAATTTTGTCTTCATCGTAAACGCTGCGGGCAAATAGGCATATAACTAACGTATTGACGAAGCATCTCCAATAATCCTCTTCTATCAAAGAATCCACCACTTCCTCTGGCTTCATAGGTTTTTTCAGGGCTTTTTGGTCTATACTGTAGCCTGCATTGTCCAGATGCCCGTGCCTCGGCGCAGCGATGTGCCCCACGATGTTTGCCCTGCCAGTATGATAGCCTGCGATTTCAAGATTTCCCAGAGCCAGTGCGAAATCTTCTCCGCCGTATTTACCTGCTGCATAGGCTACTCCTCTGGCGAGAGCTTTGTAAAATTCGTTCGGCTGCCTAACAATGTTTCTTACAGCCTTGGCATAAGCCTCAACTCCTCCCCAGAAGAATGCAACATCCAAGGTATCCCTCTTGGATATCAGTCTTTGCTCATAGGCTTCTGTAGCCCAGGCTAAAACCACGCCAGTTGTAATTGCATCTAAACCTGAGTGGTCTACTTCTTCGATGAGATGCAGAACACTTTCTCCCATCGGCACGCCGAGAAGGCTCCCGAGAGCATATATGAGCTCGTAGTCATAGGGTATCATTTTGGTTTCGAATTCAAAACCATTGGAGAAGGGTATTTGCAGGGTTGCGATGTGGATGCAGCCAACAGGACAGCCTGTGCAAGCTACGCGTCTGGAGAGAAAATTCTCTGCAAAGTACTCTCCGGAGATATACTCAGCATATTCGAACTGGGAAGCCTTCAAATTTCTGGTTGGCAGGGCCTTTAGCTGGTTCAGGGGATTAACATTTACCGCAGTGCCAAAGTCGTGATATTTTTTAAGGCTGTCTGTATTAACTACTATGTCGTAAAGCTCTCTGTAAGCCTCGCTGTATTTTTTCCTGCTTGCTATCGGCAGCTCTTTAGACCCAGAAATTGCGATAGCTTTCAAATTTTTGCTCCCAAATACGCAGCCCAAGCCCAGCCTGCCGAAGTGGCGGTAGGTATCGACATTTACATTTGCGTATCTGACGAGCTTCTCTCCTGCGGGACCTATCCTTATAAGGCTCCTCCTTCCCGGAGCAGGTTCAACTCCCCTCAGTATTTTCCCGACCGTATAGGCAGAGGAAATTCCCCATATCGAGCGGGCATCTCTGAAGAATACGCTGTCGTTTTGAATGGAGATATAGACAGGATGCTCAGCTCTTCCCTTTATTACGATTGCCCCATAACCTGCGAACCTCATCGCAGCACCCAATCTGCCTCCCGCATGGCTTTCTCCAAGCTCTCCGGTCAGAGGAGATTTGAACATTGCTACTACTTTTGAGCAGGTAGGAAACGCTGCTGTCAAAGGACCTATGGCTAGGATTACAGGATTTTCTGGAGAAAGCGCATCGCAGCCTTTAGGGCAGTTTTCCAAAAGCAGCTTCGCCGCAACACCATCGCCGCCGATGTATTTTTCAAAAAGCTCTTTCTGCTCCTCCGCTTCTGCTTTTTGCTCTGATAGATATATAGTTAGAACTCTCATGTTTCAACCTCTAAAACGTCGTGAGGGCAGAATTCTGCGCAGCTCCCGCAGTGCGTGCAAACTATTGGCTTGTTCAGTTCTTCATCGAAGGTTATAGCTCCGATTAAGCAGGCTTCAACGCAAGCTTTGCAGGCGGTGCACTTTTCCGGTTCAAATTTTAGCCCGCCTTTCTCCATCAGCAGAGCTTCGTATTCGCAGGCATGCACGCAGGCAGGCTCTTCACAGAGCCTGCAAGTAATAATTGCGAATTCGCTTCCTATTACCCCGCCGGTAGTTCTAACTTTGATTGCACTTCTATCTGTAGATATAACTCCGTGCACAATTCTTGCGCACGCAAAAACGCAGCTCATGCAGCCTATGCAGCGCTCTGGATTTTTTACCTTCAGTCTTGGCATATTTCATCTCTACGCAGATAAGATTTCATAGTAGCTTTTCGCAGGCTCCTTCCAGCTCATATCTTCTGCAAGGTGAAATGCATCGAAGCACATCATATCGTACTTGCTTCTGTCGCGAATGTAAGCTTTGGTCACTGATTCAAGACCCATTGCATAGTCTGCTATAATCTCCAGATAAGGCAGCTTGATGTTGGGAACTTCCTTTAAAATCATGGGCATGGATTGAACTAGCGCATCAATGCCCTTAACCCATGTGAGCCTCCCCACGAAGAGTATGAGCTGCTCCTTTTCCTTTACTCCGAGCTTGCTCCTGAAGCTCTTAATCTCCTGCTCTGAAAATCTCCTGCTGCTGTATTTCTCTGCATCCACGCCGTTGTGCACGACTCTAATCTTCTTTTCATCCTGCCCCAGACTTATGAGCACATCCCTCATTGCATAGCTCACGGTTATAATCAAATCAGCCATTTTTCCTGCTTTGCTCTCCATAGCCTTGACTGTGGGCGACCCATTTCCAGTCCTTCCTTGCTCGTGAGAATGGAGATGGAATACGAATGGTTTTTTTAAGGAGCATTCCGATATGCAGCCAGCCCACGCTGCAAGCCAGTCGTGAGAAACTATCAAATCAACCTTCCTGCCCTCTGCCTTAACAAGCTGATTGACCAGCTTTAGAGAAGAGAGTATGTTGTAAATCAGCGTTTCTCCAAAAAAAACCTGGGCTTGAGGATGCCAGCGTTTCACGTCTTCCGGAATCATTATCGGCAGCATTTCAGATATATCTGCGAGCAATGGACGGTGCACCTCCATGCCGTTCCGTACTTCCCTTGTTGGGCTGTTCCCAAGATTTCTGGAGAATACCGTAATACTGTGCCCTAACTCGGCGAATTTCTTGGTCATCTCCATCGCATAGGTTCCCAGACCTCCCCTGAAGAAAGGGGGAAATTCATCTACAAAGTAAATTATGTTCATATTTCACTCGTCTGTTGTACAGTCTAATATATCTTTTCATGCCTTCGCTAATACTCCGTACACAGCGTCAGATGTGCTCATGAGCAGTATTCCAAGCGTAGAGGTTACGAGCACTATTATTGCTGTAAGCGGGTACAGCAGAGGCGTCGCTCCGGCAGCAGCTCCGAGGCTTGCGAGTACGACTGAAAATTCTCCTCTTGGTATTGTGCTGAAGCCTACGAAGAGCGAGGTCTTTGCAGAGAAATTCTGTGCCCTTGCTGCGAAGTAGCCCGAGATTGCCTTTGAAAGTACAATCAGAGGTATTATCACAATCGCAATTGCAAATACCTGCGGAAAGGCTGAGACATTTATAAGCATTCCGAAGGAGAAGAAGAACATTGAAGCAAAGAGGTCTCGCAGAGGTACAATTTTTCTCTCTATTCTCTGTACGTGCTGGGTCTCTGAAAACGTCAAGCCAAGGAAAAATGCGCCTATCGCCCCTGAAACTCCTATCCGCTGCGCTATTGCAGACACCAGGACTGCCGATGAGAACAGAAACAGGAGAAATATCTCATCTGATTTGATGTTTATTGCCCTGTCCACGATATTGCTGTACTTTTTTGCGACTATCAAAAATGCGGCACAGAATACCGCAGCCTTAAGAACAGATGCACCTATAGAGGGCTCAGCAGCTCCTGCAAGTGCTGCACCAGAAATTACTGCCAGAAATAAGGCTATAAAAAGGTCTTCGAAAACCATGATTCCGAGTATTACTTCTGTCTCAGGATTCACAATCCTCCTCAGGTCTATCAGCGCTTTTGTTACTATGCCAGAGCTACTCATGTATATTATGCCTGCAAGGAGTGCTGCCTCAAGCACAGACCACCCGAGTATTAAACCTAGGATTAAACCAGTGCTAAAATTTATTACCAAGTCTATGCTTCCAGCAATGAGCAGGTTTTTTTGGACTCCACAAGCCTCTTCAGGGAAAACTCCAGACCGAGAAACAGGAGGAGCAGAATTACTCCGATTTCTGCCATGAAGCGTATGAGCTCAGAACTTTCGAGGATTCTCAAGCCGTAGGGACCAACAAGCATGCCAACCAGTATATATGCGGGTATAACCGACTGCCTGGCGTGATGTGCGATATAGCCGCCTGCTGCGACTACGAGAAAAGCTATGCCTACCTCCAGGATTTCCACCAATCTCTACCCCTCGCCGAGAATCGCTTTTCTGAATTTTGAGTGCTGCTCTCTTGTGCCAATCGCTACCAGAGTATCCTCAGCTTTCAAAACAATGTCAGGTTCCGGACTGGGAAGCGCAGTATTGCCTCGCAGTATAGCGATTATGGATACACCTGTCTTTTTCCTTATCTCGAGTTCTCTGATGCTCTTTTTTATACAGGGCATTCCATGTGCCAGCTCGTACCACTCTATCAGCAGTCCTTTTAGTTGCGCCTCCAGGTCTTTCGTAGGCGTTGGTCTGAAGAAAACTCCCCCAAGTATCGCCCCTACCTTCCTCGCTTCTTCCTCGTTCAGCCTGATTACTGAAGTTGGGTTTTCGCAGCATTTTTCATAAAAGTAAATCTCAAGCACGCCGTCTATGTGCAGCAATATAGCGATTCTATCTCCGCTCTCTGTCTCTTCCAGGATGTATTTCTTCCCAACCCCGGGCAAATGTGACTCCTTTATGACAACCATGTTACACCAGCTTCGCAGGATTGATAAAACCTGTCCTGAGCGCATGGTCTGCCAGAACAAGGGCGAGCATCGCCTCGCAGACTGGTAGCACTCTGGGCACAATACATGGATCATGTAGTCCTTTTATCGAGATTGTTGTATCCTGCATTTTTTCCAGGTCAACTGTTTTTTGCTCTTTTGCTATTGAAGAAGTCGGTTTAACGACAGCTCTTACCACAATCGGCATTCCGTTAGAAATTCCTCCGAGAATGCCGCCCGAGTTGTTTGTGAGAGTTTTTACCCTGCCCTTCTCAAAGTAGAATGCGTCGTTATTCTCAGAGCCTTTTTTCTTGGCAGCCTCAAACCCTGCGCCTATTTCTATGCCTTTTACTGCGCCGACCGACATGAGTGCTTTGGCTATATCCGCATCGAGCTTATCGAATACCGGCTCTCCTAAACCGACCGGCACGTTGAGAGCAATGAGCTCGACTATCCCGCCTATGGA
>Ga0180009_10007269_pt1 | contig 11378 bp, 10 predicted proteins | sample OS_PC_MetaG_FD_123537 | JGI IMG/M metagenome (GOLD analysis project Ga0180009, IMG submission 123537) | Groundwater microbial communities from the Aspo Hard Rock Laboratory (HRL) deep subsurface site, Sweden - OS_PC_MetaG | ecosystem: Environmental > Aquatic > Deep subsurface > Groundwater...
AACCGCTGGCTGCGTTGCTCGGGCTCGAAATACCACAAGTATGACTTCGCCCTCGCGTCTTGCCAGCGGCCGCCATTCCTCGCCGACACTGGGCACGTTCTTTCGGGATCGAACACTAGCGCGTGTGTCCGACCGGTCGCCGTTCATCCTCGGCTGGTTGTCGTGGTGCCGTGGCGGCCCGCAGGCTCATCGCCAGCTTGTAGAGTGCTCGCAGCTGCTCCAGCCGGCGGGCGATGGCCGAGGGGGACATGTCCGGAAGCTCGCTCCGCGGCCCCTGCTCTGTCTCAGCCCTCATCTTCATCTCGATCCAGCCCGAGCTTCTCCAGGTCGGCAAGGTCCTGGTGCCGTCCGGCCAGCCGCTTCATCCGGGCCAGGCCCGCCCGCGAGACCGACCACAGGGGCGTGGCCCCCCAGGTGTAGCGCTGGCGGCCGGAAAAGACATCGGCAAACACCGGTGTGACGAGGACCAGGTCGAGTGTCAGCGGCTCGTCGGCACCCAGCTTCGTCACACGCTGCACCCGCCGCTCCTCCGCAGTGCCTGCGTCGAAGACCATCGGCAGCGCCAGGTAGTCGAACCCGAGCGGCGCGATCGCCGCGAGGGCTCGCGACAGATCCTCCTCCCGCACGAGCAGGTCGATGTCCCTGGTCGACCGTACGGCACCGTGAAGCGTGACCGCGATGCCGCCACACACAGCGTAGTCGATCCCGCCGCTGGCCAGGGCCTCGACCACCCCGCGTAGCTCCTCGACGAGATCCAGTGCCACGAGATCATGATAGCAGGCAAAGCTGCCGGCGATCGACCTCGGAGTTGCGGCGCGATGCTCCTTTGCCTACCATGAAGCATGCCACGCGGTCTCTGGTTCGCCTGGGTCTCCCTGCTGCTGCTGGCCTGCGGCGACGACCCTTACCGGGTCGAGTACAGCGGCACGGCGGGCCAGCCGGTCAAGATGGAGCTCTACGGATGGGTGCCGCGGATCGAGGCCCAGGCCGCCGGAGCCTCCCTCGGCGCCCTGATCGACACCGGCTCTCCCCTGACGGTGATCGCCCCAACGGCCCTCCCCTCGGTGCAGCCGGGCGAGGCTGACATCGATCTGCAGGCGTTCGGCGTCACCTTCCCCTCCCTGCCCGTGGTTGTCGCCGAGCTGTTCCCCGATCCCGGGATCTGCGACCCTCCGCACCCCACCGGTCTGGTGGGCGGCGACCTGCTGCGTGCCTTCCGGCTCGGCCTGGACTATCGCGGCAAGCGCGCCTTCCTGTTCGACGGACCCGATGCGGACCCGCCGGTGGGCCAGGGTATCGAGACCTCCACCACAGTGACGATCGAAGTGCTGGGCGGCGGGGTGGCCCAGCTGAGCGGGGTGGACCGGCTGATCTCGGTGGACGCAACCCGCGTGCTGCTGGCCGAGGCCGAGGTCGAGGGGACGCCCCACGTCGCCGTGGTGGATACCGGCGCCTCGCTCGTCGTCGTCCGACAAGACCTGTACCACAAGCTCGACCCCACCGGCCGGCCGAGCCTGTGCTGCCAGATGGTGACCACACTGTACGGCACCATCAGGGCCAGCATCGGCCGGCTGAAGCAGCTCTCGCTGGGTGGCGCCAGGGTCAGCAACGTCCCGGTGCTGATCTGGGAGGACACCAGCTTCTTCGACGCCATCTCGGCGGAGGTTGGCCGGAAGGTGGAGCTGCTGGTGGGAGGGAGCTTCCTCAGGCGCTTCGCCGTTCACCTGGACTACGAGGGGAAGGCGCTGCAGCTCGGCTGGTATCTGGAGCAGGACCACGTTGACCCCGACGAGTTCGTCGGGCCCGGCTTCACGATGTGCAAGGCCAGGAAGAGCGAGGAGGGGATGGTCGTAGTCGACGTGTTCGAGGGAAGCAGCGCGCAGAGCGCCGGTGTCAACAGCGGCGATCGGCTGATCATGGTGGCGGGCCAGTCGGTGGCAAACATGAGCCTGGAGCAGGTCGAGGCGATGCTCCGCGGCCCGATTGGCTCCTCGGTCGACCTGATCTTCGCCGGTGCCGTCAAGAAGACAGTCCAGGTGGAACGCCTGCTGGCTGACTACAACTGAGCACCGATGGCGACTGTCTGCTCCACCCCCCCCCACCGGACCACACTCGTGGTGCATCTGTTGCTCGCGCTGGCGCTGGCCCTGCCCTTGACGGGGGAGCGGCGGGCGTGGGCCGCGCAGGAGCTGTGGGCCCACACGGTCACGGCCGTGGGGCACATGGTGCAGGGGCAGCTGGTGGCGGCGGTCGACAGCCTGGCCCGGGCGCGGCGGGTGAAGGCAGTGCCCGAGCTGGATGCGCTCGTCGGCCTGGTCGCTCTCAGTGGCGGTGAGCCGAAGCTCGCCGTCCGCGAGCTGGAGTCGGCGATCAAGAAGGGATCCACCGAGCCGGCCGTGTTCTACTGGGCCGGCCGCGCCCAGCTCGCTGCGGGCTCCACCGGCGCGGCTCTCGGGCGCCTGCACCAGGCGCTGGCCATCGCCGACGAGCCATCGCTCCATATGGCCCACGCGCTGGCGCTGGCCGCCGCCGGCCGGGACACGGAGGCGGCCACTGCGCTCGTCGCCGCGGCCATGGGCCAGCCCAACCTGCTGGATCCCTCGCTCTACCCCACGGCCGAGCAGGGTGCCGTCGAGCTGCTGGGGCGCATCCTTCATCGGTTTCCGGCGAGGCTGCAGCTGTCACGCACCCAGGGCCACCTGTCGTGGCAGGCCCGGTGCGTGGTGGCGGCCTGCCGTCGATTCAAGGCCGTGCTGGACAAACGGCCCGGTGACCCGGATGGCCTGCAGATGATGGCGCGCTGCGAGGCTGCCATGGGTCGAACGGCCAGGGCTCTGGAGCTCGCCAAGCAAGCCCTGGACAAGGCGCCGGGCTTGCCCCAGGCCCTGGCTGCCCGCGGGGAGATCTTGCTCGACCTGGGCCAGGCGGCGAAGGCCGTCAAGGATCTGCGTCGCGCCGCCGACGCGCTGCCCCGCGACGCCCGCCTGCTGACCCGGCTAGCCCAGGCCTGCACCGACGCCGAGCAGCCCCGCTGCGCCCGAACGTTCTTCACCTATGCCGTTCGCCGCCAGCCCAACATGCCCGCTGCCTCCTTCGGCCTCGCCCTGCACCTGCAACAGGAGAGGAAAGACAAGGAGGCGGAGGCGGCCTTTCGTCGAGCCCTGGCCCTGGCGCCAGGCAACCCTCGATACTGGAGAGCAGCCGCCAGCTTCGCCCATCTGCAGGGCAAGCGGGCGGAGTCCAGACAGTGGCTGGCCCAGGCGCGCAGAGCCGAGCGGTATCGCCGCCAGCTCGAACGGGCGCGAAAGCGCGCGGCACAGGTCACGAACGTGCTGGTGGGGCTCGAACAAGCCCTGGCCGCATCGCCGGCCTGTCAGAAGAGACAGTGCCGCCAGCTGATGTGGAAGCTCCCTGTGTCGGCTCGCCTGTTCCTGGAGCTCCACCTGGCCGCGAGGCAGAAGCATACAAAACGCGCCGAGAAGGTGGCGCAGGGGCTGCTGCCCGCTCTCTCGCTGCGCAGTCTCCTGCTCCAAAACCCTCTTGATTACAAGGTCAAGGGGCGGACAATTGACGGGCGGGACTACGAGCTGCGAACAACCTTTCCCTTTGTCCCGCCCTGGCGGGTCAAGCAATAACCACCTGGAACAAAAGCAATCTCCTCCACAGGTGCCACGCCAGATGCGCACTGCATCACATCTTGCCTACATTAACCTACCTCTTCCGCACAGAGCATCTCGTGTAATGGCTTGTATTTACAGAATAATTACATATGGGCGATGTGGCCTCGTGATTGCAGCACCGGGAGCCGGAGGCCACCATGTTTCTCGCACTCAACCAGCTTTCCCCGCAACGCGAGCCGACACGGAAACGCAAGGTTGCGATCGTGCTCAATGGCAATGCACGGGCGGTCAACGAACGTGTGGTCCGTGACCTCCGTGAGCTACTGCGCACTCCGTCAGATCTCTACGTCTCCCAGTCGCTGGACCAGGGCAAGTTCATTGCCCGACACATCATCAACCGCGGCTGCGATGTGGTGCTCAGCGGTGGCGGAGATGGCACGTTCTGCCAGGTAGTGAGTGACATCACCGCCCTGCGGCCCCACCGTCTACCGCTGTTTGGCGTGCTGCGGCTCGGCACCGGCAACGCCCTGGCGACCGTCCTTGGCGCCTCCCGATCCACTCGGGACGGCATGGCCTCCGATCTGCAGCAAGCGCAGCGGCCATCGGCCGAGTCAGAGATCAACCTGCTACGGGTCAAGGGCCGACTGGCGCCGTTCGCCGGCACCGGGCTCGATTCTCTGATCCTCTCCGACTACAACGCGACCAAGCGCTCGTTGGAGAGGACCCCCTTCTCGTGGTTCACGACAGGCGGACCTGGCTACGCACTCGCTGTGGCCACCCGCTCGCTGTGGCGGTTCACCCTCGAGCCTCTGCCACACGTGATCATCCACAACGACGGAGCCCCTGCCCAGCGCGTGGACCTGCAGGGCAGGCCTCTGGGCGATTCGATTGCTCGCGGCGGCATCCTGTACCAGGGCCCGGTCGCGATCGCCGCTGCCTCGACGATTCCCTACTATGGCCTCGGGCTGCGCCTGTTTCCCCAGGCAGACCAGCGCCGGGACCGGTTCCAGCTGCGGGTCGGCAACGTCAGTGTCATGTCGGTCCTGTCGCAGCTTCCGGCGCTCTTCGCCGGAACGCTGCAAGACTCGCGGATCCATGATTTCCTCTGCACCGCCGTCACCATTCGGGCCACGCTCCCCACGACCTTCCAGATCGGCGGCGACGAGATCGGCGGCCAGAGCAGTGTCTCGATCGGTATGACTCGCATGCGAGTGGTGACCGGCGCCGCCCTCCCCCCGCGTCATCACGACGCCTCGCTCGACGCTGCCTGACGCTGCCTGACACCCCTGATGACACCAATGACCGTGGCCCCGGCTACTCTACTGGTCCCGTAGCCGATGGCCGACACCGATGACCGTGGCCGATAGCCGGTTCCGGTTCCGCCGGCTCCGTGGAGGCGAGCGCCCGCAACGGCGTCCTGCTCGACGGCCGCAGCTACACCTCGTCGGGGGCGGCTCCGTCTTCCGCGTCCACTTCCTCCCACAGCGGTGAGAAGTCGATCTCCACGGTGTCGAAGGGGGGTGCACACAGGCGCGCCGGGTGCGCGTGGCTCGAGACGAGCAGCCACCCGCCCGGCTCCAGCCGGTAGATCTCCAGAATGGCTGCCGTGGCGTTGAGCAGCCACAGGTGACCGACCTTTGCGCGGGCGTACAGCGGCATCTTGACCGCGCGATCCTCGGCCTCGGTGGAGTGTGACAGGACCTCGCAGATCCAGTCCGGGGCGAGCGGGATGGGCCCCCGGCGAGGGACGTCGACCCACCGGTCACGCCGCCAGCCGGCGAGGTCCGGCACGCGGATCTCCTGGTCGAAGCGGATCCGCGGTTCATCGAGCAGGATCCACCCGCCGGGACCACCGACCCCCATGCGGAAAGGCCCGCCAATCAGTATGCCGAGGTTCGAGGTCACCGTCGCGTGGGGCAGGTCCGGCCGCGGGGTGACCACGATGTCGCCAGCCACGATCTCGGCGCTCACGTCCTCGGGCAGACCATCGAGGTCATCCCAGGTCGCGGGGTGATCCAGGCGGATGATCGAGCGGTCTCTGCGCAACCGAGTGACCATGTGCTCAACGTACGTCATCGTCGGCGGAGCTGCAAGCGAGCAAGCGAGAAGCCGAAGGAAGGTCAAGGCCCCCAAACGACAAGACCCACGACTTTGCCCCGCGGTGGTGCTCGGCGGGCTGATCATCAACTCCGCCCTGCCGGTAGATCGGCGCTATAATGAAACCATGGTCAAGTCGGCAATCCGCAAGCTGAGCGCCACCTACGCCGACATCGAGGCCCTGCCCGAGCACCTGGTTGGGGAGATCATCGACACAGCGCTGGTGGTCTCGCCGCGCCCCTCACCGCCGCATATCCGCGCATCCTCCGATCTGGGCTACCTGCTCGGGCCCCCGTTCCGTTTCGGCACCGGAGGACCGGGAGGCTGGTGGATCCTGGATGAGCCCGAGCTCCACCTGAGCCAGGACGTGCTGGTCCCGGACCTGGCGGGCTGGCGGCGCGCGCGCATGCCCGAGCTGCCGCGGATGGCCTGGTTCGAACTGGCCCCGGACTGGATCTGCGAGGTGCTTTCCCCGTCCACCGCGTCCCTCGACCGGGGACAGAAGCTGGAGATCTACGCCCGGGAGAGCGTCCCCCACCTGTGGCTGCTCGACCCCCTGGCCCGGATCCTGGAGGTGTTCCGACTCACAGGGGAGGGCTGGCTGCTCCTCGGGGTCCACAGCGGGGAGGCCGCGGTGAGGGCCGAGCCTTTCGACGCCGTGGAGCTGGATCTGAACATGGTGTGGGGGGAGGTCGGCGGCGAGGAGGATCCGCCGGACACGAAATAGACCTCACCGCCGCCGCTGGTGATCCCGCGCAAGCCTGATGACGATGACAAGGTCACGGCACGCCCGTTGGTTGTTTGACACCTCCGACGGATTGCCACTACCATGTGGGCCCGGATTGGGGTCCGGCGGGCGGTAACAACAGCTCATGAGATTCTGTCCTTTCTGCGCCCAGGAGCTCGCGGACGACGCCATTCACTGCGTCTACTGCGGCAAGCGGTTGCCATCCAAGACACCAGGGGTGGGAACGGCGATCGCCGCGCCCGAGCCGCACGCAGCTGGCGCGTGGGCTCCGGAGCCCGACCCGCACTCTGATCCACAGAGCTCTGACCCGCAGAAGAAGACCATGTTTGGCTTCGGGGGCCCGCTCGAGGTGCCGCCCGTAGCCCCACCCTCGGTGGCGCCTCCCCTGGTGGCGCCTCCCCCGGTGGTGCCCCCACCCATGGCGCCCGCGCCCGTGCCTCCGTCGCCACCCCCGGTGGGGCCGCCTCCAGTGGCGCCTCCGCCGTCCATCCCCGCGCCGCATCGGACTGGGCCTCCGCCCGTGCCACCGCCGCCTCCGACCCCTCCGCCCGCACCGCCCGTTGCGTCACTGCCTCCACCGATCGGGATCCCTGCTGTGCCCCTGCAGCCTCCCGGAGCTCCGCCCCTTCCTCCGCCTCCACCACCGCTGGAACCCAGCGACACAGACCCCCAGATGTCGCTGATGCCGGCGCCTTCCACAGCGCCCGCGACCGACCCGCTCGCACCCGTTGCGCCACTGCCTGGTGGTGCTGCGGTCGCGGCCCCTTCTTTTGCCAGGGCTACCGCTGGGGATGCCATGGCCGCCCTGGAGCCAATGCCGCTGGAGGGTCCGGTCGCCCTGTTCAGCTGCCTTCCCTACTGGATCAACGTGGTCCTCGCCAGGTTCAAGCGAGGTGGGGTGGTTCGCTCGTTCCGCCGGGAGATCTCGGCGGAGCAGCGCAAGCTGGACGAGATCCTGCGAGACCTGGGCAAGCAGGCCCGCGAGATCCAGCTGGCACATCCCCCGATCGACGGTGCGATGGGGTCACTACACGAGCTCGAGGCCCAGCGGGCACAGCTGGAATCCGACAGCGCCGGGATCAACCAGCAGCAGGAGCAGCAGGAGCAGCAGTTTCAGCAGGTCTCGCAGGACGCCGGGGAGCGGGGGCGGGTGGCCCAGGAACAGGCCACCGCCGCCCAGACCACGCTGAACGAGAAGAACACCGAAATCCGCGGGCTCACGGGGCAGATGGCGCAGCTCGACAAGGAGCTCAGCAAGCTGGCCGGCCTCCTGCGTAGCAAGACCACACAGGGGGCCAAGACCCAGGATGCGGGCCAGCAGCAGGCCCTGGAGCAGGAGTGCGTCAGCCTCACCGGCCAGATCCAGGATCTGGAGCAGAAGCGGCAAGCGATCGAGGGTCAGGCCCACCAACTCGAGGAGCCGGTGGCGGAGCTCGCCGGGCACCTGGCCGATGCGAGGACCCGACAGCAGGAGGCCCAGAAGGAGCTCGGGACGGCCCGTCAGGAGCTGGCAGCCGCCAAGCGCACACTGGGAGCCGAGGAGCAGAAGAAGGGTCAGGAGATGACCCGACTGGACCGCGAGATGTCCCAGAAGTTCCTTGAAATCGGAAGGTTGCTGGACACCGAGCGGGTCCAACGCGCAGAGCTGGAGGAGCTGCACGGACGGATCGACGAGGCCAAGGACGGCTTGCGGGATCGAGAGGAACGGATCGCCGCCCTGGAGTCTGAGCGGGATGCCTACGACCGGACTGCCGCAAAAAAAGGTATGATTCTGTTCCTCTCCATCGTCGGGACGGTGGTGGTACTGGTGCTGGTGCTCATCATCCTGTTTGTCTTCGTCTTCGACTAGGCTAGGCCGTACCGCACAGCTCGTTCGAATGTAGGGACACGGGCTGTTGTGTGAGAAAAATGCTGGCCCGGTTAACAATTCCTCCGGACTACTCCGTATAGGAGCTGAAGGGCATGTCGCTACTGACGAGCGACCGAGAGCTGCTGAAGAGCTTTCGTCTGGGAGAGCAAGGGGCGCTGGAGCGGGTATACAGGGAGTATGCGCCCGCTGTTGCCGCCTTCCTGGTTCGTGGGTTCACCTTCGGGAGCAAGGGACGTACGTTGCAGTTCAACGGATACCATCAGCCATTCGACCTCGACAACGCCGTCCAGGAGACCTTCGTGCGGGCCTTCGGCGAGCGAGCGCGGCTGGCCTATGATGGCCTGAACCCCTACCGCAGCTACGTGATGGCGATAGCGCGGAACCTGGTGCTCTCCGAGCTACGCCGACGCGAAGTTGCGATGAGCCAGCTGGTACGGGTGGTGGACGAGGGGCAAGCGCCGCTGGACCACCTGTCGCAGTCGCAGGTGCAGGCCCTGTCCGACGGCCCCTGCGAGCCGACCGGCGAGGCCGAGTTCCTGCGCCAGGAGCTGGTAACCCTCTACCATGGCTTCATCGAGGAGCTGAAACCACAGCACCGAGCGTTCTTCATCGCTCGATTCGAGCAGCACATGACCCAGGTGGAGGCAGGCAAGCAGACCAGCCTGTCCCACATGCAGGCACGCACTCTGGAGAAGAAGCTCCGCAAACGATTCCTGAGCTTCATGCAGTCACGGGGCTACCTCGAGGGATATCGGAGCACCTACGCGATGGCGACGCTATGCCTGATGATGCTGTGAGACCACTCCCGCTGGGCCAGGAGAGGAGCATGGAACAGGGCTGCACCTCGAGATTCACCTCTCTCATCGATCAGCTCCTGGTAGAGGACCTGAGCCCGCGGAAGATGGGCGAGCTTCATGGACATCTGTCCAGCTGCCCCGCCTGCCAGCAGCGCTACAACCGCGTGGTGCTGGCCGCCCGCCTGCTCGACGGCGGGCCAGAGGCGCTGAAGGACGCATCGCAGCGGGAGCTGGACTGGGTTGGACAGGTAGTGGTCGAGCGCACGCGGCTGGTGCCTGACAGCCAGCCAGCGCGCCGAGGTGTGCTCCGCTGGGTGGTGGGGCTCGCCGGCGCCGCGGCTGCCGTGGCGATCGCCCTGCCCCTGGTGCTGAGCAGCGGACCCCCGACGCCATCCCCGGCGGCGGGCGAGTTCGCCACCCGCGGGACGCCGGCGAAGGTGAGCCAGCAGGTCGGTGTGAGGGCCTTCTGCATCCAGCGGCAGAAGGCAGGTGTGGAGCCGGTCGTGTTCGAGGCCAGCAGCGGCGACCCGGCGGCGGCTCCCACGTGTGAGGTCAGCGACATCCTGCGCTTCGCCTACACCAACAAGTCGAAGATGAGCCACCTGTTCCTGGTCGGCCTGGACCGCAAGTACAACATCAAGTGGTACGAGCCGCACCCGCCCAAGAGGAACAGCATCAAGGTGCAGCAGCGCGTGGTGGACGAGCCGCTGTCGCGGGCGGTGAGCCTGCGGGTGAACCACGAGAAGGGGCCTGTCCGGCTGTTCGCCATCTTCAGCAGCACTCCGCTCCACGCCGACCAGATCACGCAGGCGGTGGCCGAGGCCCGCCGGACACGAGCCCCGCTGGAACGACTGCGAGTTCTGCCGCTGGATGACACCGACCAGCGCAGCATCCTGATCAACCTCGCGCCGCGTTAGCACCCGACAGATAGTGGGAGGATTGATGACTCTTCATCGCATACCCCTCATCCTCGCGATCGGTCTGTGCCTCGCCGGCGTGGCAGATGCCGCCGGCACCCACCGCTACGTGCTGGTGGTGGCCAACAACCAGAGCAACGACCCGGGCGTGGCGCCCCTGCGCTTCGCGGACGACGACGGGGTGCGCTACTACGAGTTCTTCAGGCTGGGGACCGACCGCGTCGCGCTGTTCTCCGTGCTCGACGACGAGACGGCCCGGCTCTTCCCAAACGCGGCGGGATCTGCCCGTCCCCCCACCTCCGGCGCGATCTTCGACACTCTCCGGCGCTGGAACAAGGAGATGGAGGCCGACCGCAAGGCCGGACGCACGACCGATCTGCTGTTCGTCTACGCTGGACACGGGGACGTGGACAAGAGCGGCGAGGGGTACGTGAATCTGCTTGGCAGCAAGCTCACCCGCAGAGACCTGTACCAGAAGGTGCTCGCCCCCTCGAAGGCCGACTACCTGCACCTGATCATCGACGCGTGCAAGAGCTACTTCTTCGTCAACCGCCGTGGCGGCGGGGAGTGGAAGGACGACAGCGCACCGGAGAGCCACGACGCCGAGATCCGGGCCTTCCTCAACCGCGAGGACCTCTCCTCCTACCCCAGGGTCGGCGTGATCCTGGCGACGAGCGGTGACCAGTCGACCCATGAGTGGAACCGCTACCGGGGCGGCATCCTCAGCCATGGCCTGCGATCGGCCCTCACTGGATCCGCCGACATCAACGGGGACGGCAGGGTGGAGTACAGCGAGACCCATGCGTTCCTCGCCGCCTCGACGGCACGGGTCCAGCACCCGGAGGCGCGGCTCAACATCTGGGCTCGCCCGCCGGCCGCCAACCGTCACCAGCCCCTGATCGACCTGCGCTCCGTCCAGCGCGCACGGCTGCTGCGCTTTGACCCGGCCCTGTCGGGACGCTACTACCTCGAGGACGACCGGGGGATCCGCTACGCCGACATGAACAAGGCTCCAGGCACCCGCTTCGACATGGCAGTGGATCGCAACCGCACCTACTACATCCATCGTGAATCGACCGAGGCCAGGGTCAAGCCGGGCACCAGGCGGGTGCAGGTCGCCTCACTCAGCTTCAGCTCCAGCGCCCTGGCGATGAGGGGCAGCATCGAGTCATCCTTCCGCAAGGATCTCTACCGCCTGTCCTACAGCCGCGGCTTCTACGACGGGTTCTGTGCACGCACCGGCATGGCGCCTGTGGAGGGCGGACCGGTGGAGTTCGTCATCAGCACGTCAGGCGACCAGCCCGCGGCCAGGCACCACAGCCTGATGGT
>Ga0180009_10007270_pt1 | contig 11378 bp, 15 predicted proteins | sample OS_PC_MetaG_FD_123537 | JGI IMG/M metagenome (GOLD analysis project Ga0180009, IMG submission 123537) | Groundwater microbial communities from the Aspo Hard Rock Laboratory (HRL) deep subsurface site, Sweden - OS_PC_MetaG | ecosystem: Environmental > Aquatic > Deep subsurface > Groundwater...
AGCTATTGATAGAATTCCTTAAATCGTATGTTTGCTAAGTCTTTATTTGACTCGCAAATAAGCATCCTCTTATATAAAGAGCGTGCTTATTTCCAAGTCAAATACCCAACAAAACCACCCAACTATTATAATGGTCACCGCACACCATATTATTTGTGTACTTTGGCATAACAACAAACCACCTTAGGGCAGACTATTTACCTACACACAAAATGTGTAGCGTACGTTACTTTCCGAACAGTATACTATATAATCGAATAAATACAAGCCTATAATTTATAATTATAATTTGACAGAGGTGATAGAATAATAGAAATGATAAGCTCTAAGATATATAAATAAAACGATCCCAAAATAATAGCTAACACCACTTTATGGAAACAAAGAAATATTTTCGAAGCCTAACCGATGCAGCAAGACAAGAATTATTCGATAATTTGGATATTACTGGAGAGGTATTATCAGTTCAACGACTTGCAGAGCTGGCGACCAAAAACGGACATCCCATACAAGTATTATTTAAAGAGGGGCAGTACGCAACACTACTTCCTAATGCAGAGGGCAGCAACACCCCACTAAAAATTAATGAAGTATTTGCGGCCGCAATACTTGGTGTAAATGAAATCATCAGGTAACTCATACTTTTTTTGAAGTTCACTTCTTAGTGGCATGCTATCGCCTATCAAGATTATTCTCCTTAAAAGTCTTACAAATAATTTATGTGGTGCTAATATTACTCAAAAAAATAAACTCTTAACTATTTTCCTCACTATCCCAAAACAACATGCTAAAAAACCCTTTAGAAAATCCTACCCATCAAAAAGAAACTGAATTCAGACCTTATAGCGGTGAAATAGTTGCTAGAGGTCGTCGGGGTATCGCAGACATGATTTATACAAATCAGCTAGTCGCTGAACAACTGAGTTTGATGTCAGGTAAACCAATTGACCAAATTACAATGCAAGAAGCACTCCCACTTCTCAGGCAACTCGCTGATAGCCCACAGCACTAAAAAAAAGTCTTAATTTAATTCCTAAATCAACTAAATAATTCTCTTGCTTCCTGCCAAAAACTTTTCTTTTTTGGGGTTTGAAATCTTGCCGTGACTTGCTTTATTTTTTCTACTTTTACCTTTTACTCAGTTCCATTTTTATCCAATTGTCCAAGTGATAGGTTAGTTTGATTTCTTTGGTTTTCCATTAGGGTATTGAAATTCTTTTGCTATTCTATCGCAAGCCTCTTGACCCTCGCGGGTTAGTTTCTCCTTATGTTTTTGCTCCGCATCATAAAAGGCATCCATAATTCTTTCACCAATCCCAGGCTTTGATTCTTTGTCTGACATATTCATCGCTCCTTATTTAATATTTTTACTATCCATATCATACCATGCTTTTTAATCTAAAAATTAAAATCACTTCCCCATCCCAAAGTTGTCGCAAAAACTCTTCCCAAGGTAAAACTTCAATCTCCTGCCCAATAACTCGTACTCTAGACTCAGTGCTAATAACAATTGCTTTTCTAGGTTTAAATTCTTCTACAAAAGCTTTCAAACCCTTCAACTTAGTCCCATCTATTTGATTTGATCCCTTCACCTCTATCACTACCTCAGCTTCCCCCAAAACAAAATCTACCTCTAGCCCAAACTCCATTCCTTTTGCCTCAGTAAGCTAGCGTTTTACTATAGCTCCTGCCACTCCAAGATCAAACAAATAAAATTTTAGTCATCTCTCCATGAGAATAACCCATCGCTTCAAAAAAACGAGAAAAAGCAGGAATATTAAAAGAAACATCTCAAGCCTCCACAACCAAAGAAAGATAAATATCTAAATAATTATCAGCTAACTGCTTAACCCCAACAGGCTCTTTAACTAAACTTTTCATATCTGAGTAGATTCCCGCAGTGTTTATTTTTTTAACTCTAGCTGTTACCAGCTCCCAAACATCGTCATAGCTTTTTACCATCTTTTTTTGCTCCACTTTCACTATCTGCTTGACTCTTTTTAAATTTGGCTTAATTTTATTTTGCAAAAACCAAATTAGGTCATAAAAATCTCGACCTTTAAAGTCATATTTGTCTTGATATGTTTTATCCTTTCTACCCAAAATTGCTCCAATTTTATTAGCAAAGAGTGTCTCTAGATCATAATGTCTAACAACAAAAAACAAATTATTTTTGGTGAATGGCGTCACCCTCGTTGCAAACTCTGAGTATTTATTCTTCTCTAGCTCTATTTTTAGATAGAGAAAGTCACTTTCACTTTTAATATTTTTAATCAAACCTAGTTTTTTTAAAATTGGAAACTTAACTGTTATCATTTCGCCATTATGCCGTATTGTTGTTCTAATCTCATTCATACCAAAATTTCCAAAGTATTTTAACAGACTCTGCACAAAACCTGGTGAATCAAAACTTTTTGTTAAATAATCCATATCTAAATCTTCAGACAGCCTCGCTGTTTGACCAACCATTTTTAAAGCAGTCCCACCACCAAAGATAAGACTACTCCACTCCGGTGAGTTATAAATAAAGTTTAAAGTATAATAAATAAGTGCTTCTTTAAGCTCAATTTTTATATACTCTAGAGACACATTCTCATCTCTACTTACCTGTACTATTTTTTTTAAATTATTTATTAACATCATGACCCTTTCATAGCTTGGTAAATCTGACTCATTTTTTGTGGTGCTTTATCAAGGTACTGCTCATACTCTTTCCAATCTTTGGCACTCATTACTCCCAACTTTAATCTCAAGCTAAGAATCTCTCTTTTAGAAAAAGCTGTAAACTTGCCTTGATTAAAGTAAAGATAATCAAACAAGGCCTTTGCCTTGCTCGCTACATACCAGCTCATACTTCCATATGACTCTGTAGAAAAACCAGTAAACAAATCCTTTTTTATTGAACTATAGTTAAAAATTCCAAACTTGTTTTCAATAGAATTTGTCTTTTTTAAAGTAACAACAGAGTAACCATACACCACGTCTGCTAGCATCTGGTACTCTTGCAATATAAACTCCATACTCAAATAGCTTGGTTCTATCAGTTTAGTTGCTAAAAATTTTGAGTAATACAATGAGTTATCTTTTTTATCTAAAAAACTGCCAAACACATAAAAACCTCTCTTAAGCCTGATCAAAGTTTTGTTCTTAACCCAATAATCTATGGTGTTACGCAAAGTATTAACATTTTTATCCAAAGTTACGGCAAGCGCTGTTTTAGACAAAAATGGAATGTACCCCAGGGCACCTTCTCTGGCTTTGCCATTCACCTTGTTTTTTATTTTTTCAATCATTTCTGTAGTTACTATATTTTTTAGTATTTACAGAAATAGTATAACATACTATCCAAATTAAAGCACTTCACTTCTACCGCCCCATCATAAACTTTAGCCCTACAGCTCCAAGCAACTCATACCAGGGTACAAACTCAACCTCTGTCTGCCCTACTTTCATGCTCATTGCCTTACCTAAATGCACAATATAAGCCCGAGATGGCTGATATTTTTTAATAAAAGATCGCAACGAAGGCATGATCGTCGGTTTAGATAATTTTTTAAACCTAGATCTTGAATCAACGCAGATTGAGATTAATCCGATTTTTCTGAAAGTCAAGTTTATAAATTATCGGGTAAAACCATAATAAAGTCAAAATATATTCGTCTTTAAACCCTAATTTTATCCAAAGACAACCAATTTAAAAGCTGAGTACCATTAATGCTTGATTCTAAATTTCCAGAGTAAATAAGATATCCCCCATCACTATTATTAATTTTATTAAAAAAATTAATTCCTTTCAAAAAATCTGTACTAAATGTAGCTCCTGCTTTAATTTCAATAGGAACAATTTTAGACCCATGATCTAAAATTAAATCCACTTCATTACCATGGTTGTCTCTAAAAAAGAAAAATTTTGAACTAGAAAAACTATTTAATTTATTTTTAAATAAGTCCATGATTATTAAATTTTCAAACAACCCTCCCAAAATAAAATGATTACTTAATTCATTTATAGAATTAATTCCTAACAAATAAGCAGCTAATCCTACATCTACAAAATAAATTTTATAAGATTTCGTGACTCTTTTTCCTAAATTATTATAATAAGGTTGTAATTTCTTAATAACATAGCTAGCTTCTAGCACAGAAATCCATGATTCAGCAGTTTTATAAGAAATACCAACATCATTTCCTAGTTGACTTAAATTAATTAATTGCCCTATTCGCCCTGCTAAAAGCTGTAAAAATCTTTGAAAAGTAGCTAAATCTCCAATATTTTTAATACTCCTAACATCTCTTTCTACGTAAGTATTAATGTAGCTTGAATAAAATAAATTAATATCTATTTTTTTATCATATAAACTCGGGTAAAAACCTTTAAGCAAAAGTTTTTTATAATTTTTTATTGATAGATTTACCCCACTTACTTCTGCCATACTTAGCGGAAATAAAGTTAATACTGCTACCCTACCAGCTAAACTTTGACTTATTTTGTCAGATAACAATAAATTTTGAGAGCCAGTAATAATAAACTTACCTGGTCTAAAATTTTCATCTATAGAAACTTGTATATATGAAAGCAACTCTGGAAATTTTTGAACCTCGTCAATAATCACTCCGTTTTTAATATTATCAATAAAATTTAACGGATCCGCTTTGATTGCCTGAAAATCTGACAACTTTTCTAAATTAAAATACTTATGGTTTGGGAATACAGCTTTAACCAAAGTTGTCTTCCCAGATTGCCTAGGACCAGTAACAGATACAACACCAAACTGCTTAGCAGCCCTTATAATTTGTGTTTGAAGACATCTTTTAATCATACCTTTCAATATAACACTATATTGTACAAAATAGAAGTTGAATTTCTAATTTGTACAAAATTACTTTACCTCATCCAAATAAAACTCCAGCTTCCCTAATAATTCAGATTTCAGCTTCACCTTAACCCAATCTCTTCTTGGCCTAATTAATAATTCCCCTAGACCCACCATAGTTTGAGCTGGCTTAAAATTCTGGCGCACAAATTTAATTAAAAATCCTAAATACTGACTCAAATCTTGATTAGTCCGCTCATTAATCACCAATGGATTAGCCCTAACTCCTTTTTTTAACAAAAACCAAATATCATAAAAATCTCGGTTAGTAATACCTCTTCTTTCTGTGACAGCCACCAACTTATGAGCTAGCGCATCTTCTAGCTTCATCGTCTGAATGTCTACTCCATAAAAATTACGCCACTCATAGCCAGTAGCCTGGCTATCACGCTTAGAAATTTCTATTTTTAAGTTATGTTGATATGTTTTATAACTCAATATAAAAATAAGCGTTTGTCTCTTTTCTCGTTCTTCCTTAATCTGACCATATTTTTTAATAATTTCATGCAATTTTTTACGCACTTGCTCTACCTTTTCAATCTCTAATAAATCAAAATCTAAATCCACTGAAAATCTATCTAACTCTTCTAAAAAATACAGCATAGTTCCACCCTTAAACCCCAATAACTTGCCAATAGAAGACTGATAGATTTCTTGTAAGATCTCAAACATAACTTGCCGATGGTGTGCTTTATCTAACATAAATTTTCCACTTCTTGATAAACTCGTTTATTATAAATCTTAGCTAAATCAATCAGTTTGCTTTTGTTAATTGATTCTAAATTATCAAAATAATACCCAGGTGTAAGATATAACCTATCGCAAATTGCCCTTTCTGGTGAGGCTTGCATTACTTGTCCAAACTCAACTCCTATAGGATTGCTCAAAATTTCATTTTTTATTTGCTGGTAATGAAATTCTCTATCTGAAATCGTTTTCACTACTGTGTTATCAGATACTGAAAATATCATTTGACCATAATCTTGAAAAATTATCCCAGACTTAACCAGCACACTCTCTAAACTTACATAAGATGGAGTTTTAATTCTATTAGCTAATTCCCAATAATCATACTTAGCACCATATGCGTAAATACCACTATAAACTCGTTTTAATTCGCCTTTTTTCACCATTCTACTAATTACAACTCGAGTATAATTTTTATCATCTAGGTCAAACAATTGCTGTAGATCAGTAATAGTAAATACTGTTTTATTAGTTTTAACTAGTTTTTTTAAGTACATATCATCAGTATGATATCAAAATTGATAATAAAATCAAGACATATTTTATTTTAAACCCACTTCCCCACCATAAACTCCACTACATCACCCTCTCTCATCTGGTAATCCCGCCCCTCCAACCTCATCCTCCCAGCTTCTTTGACCCCTTTCCAACCCGAATATTTCACAAAATCTGCATAATCTACTACACGCGCCTTGATAAAGTTTTTCTCAAAATCAGTATGAATCACTCCCGCTGCCTCTGGCGCTAGTGCCCCTGCTTTTATTGTCCAGGCTCTAACCTCTAGCTTGCCAGCAGTCAAAAAACTCTGTAACTGTAGCTGCTGATAAGCTTTTTTAATCAACCGTTCCAAACCACTCTCACTTACCCCCAAATCCCTCAAGTAGAGCTGTTGGTCCGCCTCAGCCAAACTACTCAATTCACTCTCAATTTGCGCACTAATAATCACAATTTGCTCTATCTCTACCCCTAGTTTTTCGCCAAGCATCACCATCAGCTTTTGCGAATCTTTAACCTTATCCTCATCCACATTAATCACATAAATAATTTTTTTTGCTGTTAAAAGATTTAATTCTCGCGCTACTTGCGCTTCATCATCATTTTTTACTACTTCATGAATTAACTGACCCTGCTGTGCTTTTTCTATAAACTGAGTAATAATTGACCACTTGCGTAGCTCCAGTTTGTCTTTGCTAGCTTTGGGTTCTCTTTGCTTTTCTAATGTGTCTAAATCTGCCAATAGTAACTCCGTTTCAACTGTTTCACGGTCAGTTTTTGCATTCACGCTCCCCTCTCGCAATACATTTTCATCACTAAAATCCCGTAACACATGACAAACTAAATCTACTTCACGAATATAAGCTAAAAACTTATTTCCCAAACCCTCCCCCTCATGTGCACCTTTCACCAGGCCAGCAATATCAACAAACTCAACTGTTGCTGGCTTGATTGGTGGTAACTTATCCAAATTTTCTGCTCGCGCTATTATTTCTGCTAGTTTTTTTAATCTTTGGTCTGGAACTGGTACAACACCTACATTCGGTTCAATGGTCGCAAAAGGATAATTAGCAGCTAAAGCTAACTGTTGCTTGAGGAGAGCATTAAACAAAGTAGATTTACCCACGTTTGGCAAACCTACTATTCCAATTGATAAAGACATAAAAAGTATTTTACACCACCAGCGACTAAATCACTGCTTAGATCACTGCTCCACTCCAGAGTTGTTGCAAAAACTCCTCCCATGGTAAAATCTCTAGCTGTTGCCCAATTACCCTTGATCTTAGATCATTACTCACTACTAATGCTCTTTTAGGCTGAAATTCCTCCGCAAAAGTCTTTAACCCGCGTAAATTAGTGCTATCTACTTGACCCGTTCCTTTAACCTCTATTGCAACCTCTGCATCTCCTAAAATAAAATCAACTTCCAACCCAGTTTTAGTCCGCCAGTAATTAATTGTAAAATCTTTTTCAGAGTAACTACTATAAGCTTTTAATTCTGTTGCGACATAATGCTCTAGGGCTTGCCCAAACTCTATCCCTTTTAACTTGGTAATTTTACGTCGCGCTATTATCCCAGCTACCCCTACGTCAAATAAATAAAACTTAGGAATTTTAGTAATTACTTTTCTATTCTGACGCTTTTTATAAGGAAGAACAAAAAATCCGACCAAAGTATCAACCAAAATCTGATAGTATTCCTTCACGGTCTTAGCATCCACTCCCACATCTCGAGATATATTACTGTAATTTGTCATTTCACCATGAGAATAACCCATCGCTTCAAAAAAACGAGAAAAGGCAGGAATATTGCGAGTTAGTCCTTCTGCAAAAATCTCTTCTTTGAGATAATCTGTTACATAGCTTTGTAGACTGCGCTGATAATGCTCATAACCATAGTGGGCTGGGAGTGTTCCTTGATTAAGAATATTAAATAGATTAACTTGAGGCAATTCTGGATAAACTAAAGGGAACATTTCAAACCTCCAAGCACGACCGCCAAGTAAGTTGGCATGACCCCTCTTAACTTTACGCGCACTAGAACCACATAAAATAAAACTTAAACCTTTATTTTCAATCAGCCAATGAACTTCATCGAGTAAAGCCGGCACTTTTTGCACCTCATCTATAATAATTGGTTGCTTAAGCTTCTCCAAGCTTTGGGCTAGTAACTCTTCTCTAAGCAAACTTGGTTTTTTAGTAAGTTGTAAAAAAAGATCTGATTTTAGCAAATCATAAACGATGCTACTTGAAAAATTACTCTTAAGAAAAGTAGATTTACCTACTTTTCTTGGACCCCACAAAAAAGCTGATTGACCAGGAGGCAAACTTATATGTAATAAACGCTTGATTTGAGTGTGCTGATGTTGTGATTTCATTTAAACTTTTCTGGAACGTATTCCCTTTTTAGCTTACTAAAACGTAATATACTACAAAAAAGTCAAATTTTACACCACCAACCGGTACTCATCGGGAACAAAGCTAAGCTTCTCTAAAACCAATCCCAACCACTGTTGATACAATCCTTCTTCTCTCAAATCTAAATCTAGACTATAGAAAACATTCTTTCCTGAGGCTCTTTTTCGCAGCCAGCCTTCCTCAACCAGTTTTTTTAAATAAGTAGCTAGAGTTTGCCGAGCCATCTTGCCACGAGTTTTTCTGGTCAAAGATTTAAAATTTAGCTCCTTGCGTTTAACCAGCCACTTAATAATCTGCTGCTCTTTTTCTCCTAAATCTCCCTGCTTCACAGCTCTAGACCGCAGAGACTCAATGCTGGTCTTAAGTACACCTAAAATAGATAAGACTCCTGCCTCTAAAGTTAAATTAGTGAAATAATTTAAGTGACGCTTTTTAAGTGAATTCAATAAATGCTTGTAATAACGATCTTTTTGCTGATGGTAGTAGTAAGAAAGACTATACAAATTTTGCTGATTAAAACCAGCCAAACGCCACAGCAAATGCTCTAAAATCCGGCAAACTCGCTTATTACCATTATTAAAAGGATGGACGGCATAAAGTGCAGTATGGAAAACCCCCATCTTACTTGGTTCTAGACCCTCTTTCACCCAAGTTAACAACTGCCCCACTAGTGATGGAACATCCTCATGCAAGGCAGGTTGATATCCTCCTACTCTAATCTGATCGTTGTCTCTCCACGCACCAGCCTTATAGACATCAAACCCAGATAAATAATCAGCAAAAATATCCAAGCCCCGAGTTAAACGAGCATGTAAGTCCAAAATAAATTTTTCATCAAGCTGCTCTAACTTGATCTCCAGACTACTTACATAACGAAAAGTTTTAGCAATATTAAAAAATTCTAACTTTTCGTAATCTTTATAAGTAAGCTTTTTCTTAGCACGCAATTTATCACCAATAAAATTTAGCTCTAGCTGAGATAAAACCAATTTATAAACCTGCTGTGCTTCCATGAGCGTCAGACTAGAATTTTCTGCTTTAGAAATAGCAAAAGATGCTAAAAGCTCATTTTTAGACAATAAATTCTGCTCAATTTCTGGGTTTAAAAAAGCCCGCTCATAATTAGCTAACTCTTGATCTAACTGGCGTAAGTCTTGATCTAAAATAGTTAAATTAGCTGGCACTAAAATGAAACTAGCCAAAAAACTATCCGATTGAGCTTTATTTTTAAAAGGTTGGGTAATATGCTGGATAATCTGAGCGTGCATCATGAGTCTAATTTTAGTCTAACTACGAGTCTAATGTCAAGTCTAATTACAGGTCTAATCTGAGCCCAACGTCTGCTTAATAACTTGAGGGAAAAAATCAAGCTTTCTAACCTCCGCTTCATTAAATAAAAATGGTCTAAGTCTTTTTTTCATCTGCATAGTTACACCTACCTCTGCCAATCTTTCATCAACATTAACAAATAACTGCCTAAATCCCAACTCCTTAATTTTCTTAAAATCAAATAACTCTGGTTGTTGACCAAAAATCCAAACTATATCATACATATCTCTAGGCTGAATTTGCTTGCGCCCAACATAAGCAGTTAGTTTTTGACGCAGAATTTCACTGAATTGGTTAGTCACCACCTGTTCTACAAAACCATATTTATTCATCAAGACCACTTTCGTTTTTAGTTGCCAATGATCATTGTAGTCAACCTTAATCATTAACTTTTCTTTAGGATTAGTAGTAATTTTTAAATCATATAAAAGATTGGGGAACTTAAGTGTAAAATAAGTTTTCTTGCCTTTAGCTACTGATTTAAACTCAAGCTGGATATTTTCTAACAGAAAACCATTAACCACTGCTTGGACTATTTTTTCTACCTCAATTTGTTTTAATCCATGATTATCAAAATCTAAATCTTCTGAAAAACGGGGAATGTCTCGCAGCAACCTCAGGCTAGTCCCACCAATAAAAACCATTTTTTTTGCAGCTGGTTGGGAATAAAAATCAGCAATAAATTTAGACTGTAAATATTCACGAATAATACCCCGCTTTTTGGTCAGTGGCATTTTCATTTTTTCAGCAAAAGATAAAATTTGCTCAAAATTAGCTACTAAATTAGTCATAATTGCTCCTTAGTAATATTTTGTACCCAGGCAGGAAACTCTCTAGCATACTTAAATAAAAGTCTTCGATCAATTTCTGATAAATCCACTCGAAATGATGATAAATCCTTTACCCGTCGGACGTAAATATAATCCAGAAGTGCTTTTTCAGGCTTAGCTAAATGATAAAACAACCAAGAGTTACTATCTTGTAGTTTATTATATCCAAAAAATAATGTCGACTGAATTTTGCTGTATAAAAATATGCCTTCTCCGGTATTAAGTTTTTTAGTTGTAATTGGAGTCACACTTGTCACCTGCATGACCTCTTCTGGAATCATCCCGTAAACATGTAGCGCTGACTCTAAACTAATATATGATGGTTGGTACATTAAAGTAGCAAGAGTAAATTCGTCGATTTCCCGTTCTAAAAAACGAAAAAGTCCTTTTTTAATCCTAACTAAGTCTCCTCGTTTAACCATTCGTGCAAGCGCAATATTAATCTGATATGGCTTTTCATTACAAAAAAGCTTTTGTACCTGATGCGTGAAAAAAGCTGGCGTAAGAATAGTATTTTGTAACTTTCGTAATGTCATTAACAATAAATATACATTAATGTATATTATCTGTCAATAGCTTTTAACTTTGATGATTTTACATCAAATATGATGAGATTACATCAAAACTAACCAGAGTGATTTTGGTGTATATAATTTGTTGGCTGGTAAGATAATTACTTGCCTGG
>Ga0180009_10007271_pt1 | contig 11376 bp, 9 predicted proteins | sample OS_PC_MetaG_FD_123537 | JGI IMG/M metagenome (GOLD analysis project Ga0180009, IMG submission 123537) | Groundwater microbial communities from the Aspo Hard Rock Laboratory (HRL) deep subsurface site, Sweden - OS_PC_MetaG | ecosystem: Environmental > Aquatic > Deep subsurface > Groundwater...
CCAGGGAGCCCGGCGCCCGGATCGAGCTGGGCCTGACGGCGCAGCAGGAGTACTTCGTGCGCGACAACGGTGTCGGCTTCGACGAGCAGTACGCCGACAAGCTGTTCGGCGTGTTCCAGCGCCTGCACTCGTCGGCCGAGTTCGAGGGGCTCGGGGTCGGGCTCGCCACGGTGCGACGGATCGTGCGGCGGCACGGCGGGGATATCCGGGCCGAAGGCGTGGTTGGGGGTGGGGCGACGTTCAGCTTCACTCTCGAGCCGGTGGGCTCCAGCAAGAAAGATACGTGACCATGGACGACAAGATCATCCTCCTGGTAGAGGACAACCCCGACGACGTGGAGCTCACCCTGCTGTCGCTCGAGAAGGGCCACGTCCGGAACAAGGTGGTGGTGGCCAACGACGGACTCGAGGCGCTCGACTACCTCTTTGGCACGGGCAAGCACTCGGACCGGGATCCCGCGGCGCTGCCCGAGGTCGTGCTGCTGGACCTCAAGCTCCCCAGGCTCGATGGCCATCAGGTGCTGGAGCGCATCCGCGCGGATCCCCGGACGCGGCTGCTCCCCGTGGTGATTCTCACCTCCTCGGACACCGAGAGCGACGTCCGTAGCTTCGAGGGCGGCGCGAACAGCTACGTGCGCAAGCCCGTGGAGTTCCAGGAGTTCAGCGCGGCGGTGAAGCACCTGGGGCTGTACTGGCTCCTGCTGAACGAGCCGCCGCCCGGGAAGAGGGGCAAAGATGGCAAAGAAACCGCTTAGGGCGCTGATCCTCGAGGACTCCGAGGACGACGCCCTGCTGCTCGTGCGCGAGCTGGGCCAGCTGGGCTTCGACGTCGAGTGGGAGCGCGTCTGGACCGCGCCAGCGATGCAGTCGCAGCTTGAGGCCGGGCCGTGGGACGTCGTGCTCTCGGACTACAGCATGCCGGGTTTCGACGCCCCGGCAGCGCTGCAGGTCCTACAGGAGACGGGACCGGACCTGCCCTTCATCGTGATCTCCGGCACCATCGGCGAGGAGGCTGCGGTGGCCACGATGAGGAGCGGCGCGCACGACTACCTGATGAAGGGCAACCTCACGCGCCTCGGCGCCGCGATCGAGCGGGAGATGCGCGAGGCCGGAATCCGCGGCGAGCACCGGCGCGCGATCGACAAGATCCACCACCTGAACCGCGTGCTCCGCGCGATCCGCAACGTCAACCAGCTGATCGTCGCGGAGAAGGATCGCAGGCGGCTGCTCGAGCGCGCCGCGCAGATGCTGGTCGCGACCCGCGGCTACACGAGCGCCCTGTGCATTCACCTCGACGATGACCAGCAGCCGGACATCGTCGCCCACAGCGCGGCAGCCGGCCAGAGCACACAAGCATCGGAAGATGTCATCCGCGCAGGTGGCCTGACAGCGTGCATGAAGCTGGCTCTGGAAACGAACGGCCCCGTCGTCCTCGAGAGCAACGCGCCCGAGTGCAGTGACTGCCCACTTGACTCGTACTATCCCAACCAGAAGCGGCTGGCCAAGGGCCTGGTGCACGACGGCAAGGCCCTCGGCGTGCTCGCCATCGCCCTGCCCCGGGGCATCGGCGCGGACGCGGAGGAGCTCGACCTGCTGCAGGAGATGACCGGAGATCTCGCCTTCGCCCTGCACGACATCGACAAGACTGAGCAGCTGGCGGCCGAGACCGCCATGACGGAGGCGGCGATCAACGCGATGCAGGACACCTTCTTCCTGTTCGACCCCGCCACCGGTAGGGCATTGCGGTGGAACGCCTCGTTCCGCGATATCTCGGGCTACACCGACGAGGAGATCGCGGCGTTGCCCGCCCCGCAGAGCTACTACGACGGCGACGATCTGCTGCGGGCGGCGGCCGTCACGGACGTGATCGCCCGGGAGGGTCAGGCCGCGGTCGCGCTCGACCTGATAACAAAGACAGGGGAAAAAGTCCCCTTCGAGTACGCCGCGACCAGCGTCCCCGGTCGCAAGGTCGGCGAGGTCCTCATCATCTCCGTCGGGAGGGACATCTCCGAGCGCAGGCGGGCCGAGGAGGCGCTGCGTGCCAGCGAGGAGCGGTACTTCACCCTGTTCGACAACGCCGACGAGCTGATCCAGCTGGTGAGCCCTTCGGGGAAGTTCCTCGCCGTGAACAAGAAGTGGACGTCGGTCCTGGGGTACTCCCAGGAAGATGCGATGGGCATGAAGGTGACCGACGTTCTTCGGCAGGACCAGATACCGCACATCGCTGCGATGAGGCAGCGAGCCGCGGCGGGAGAGCACGTTCGAGTCGAGACGGTCTTTGTCTCCAGCAGCGGGAAGGAGATCGACGTGGATGGCAGCGGCGCCGCCATGTTCAAGGATGGCGAGCTCATCTACACCGCGGGGATGTTCAGAGACGTCACCGAGCGCAAGCAGATGCGGGCCCAGATCGCCCAGTCCGACCGCCTGGCCAGCATGGGCATGCTGGCCGCCGGCGTGGCCCACGAGATCAACAACCCGCTGTGCTACGTGCTCTACAACCTCCAGAGCCTGACCGACGACCTGCCGAGGCTCTCCTCGGCCGTGCGCAAGGGCCTGGGCATCGTCGGTGAACGAATCGGCAACGAGGAGTGGGCGAGGTTGATGGGCCAGGATCGCGAGCTGCTCAATCCTTCGATGCTCGACGACATCCGGGAGCGCTTCAAGGACGCACTGCATGGCACCCAGCGGATCAAGGACATCGCCCGGGGGCTGGGGGTCTTCTCGCGCGTGGAGCGGGATCGCGTGGTCCCGGTCGTGCTGATGCACGTGATCGAGGTCGCGATCAACATGGTGTTCAACGAGATCAAGTACCGGGCGCGGCTGGTCAAGGAGTACGGCACGACATCCACGATCATGGCCAACGACGGCAGGCTGTCCCAGGTGTTCCTCAACCTGCTGATCAACGCGGCCCACGCGATCCCGGAGGGCGACGTCGAGGGCAACGAGATCCGGGTGCGCACCTGGCAGGAAGGCGACGAGGTGTGCACGGAGGTGCGCGACACCGGCAAGGGGGTAGCCAGCGAGCACCTCCCGCGGCTGTTCGAGCCGTTCTTCACCACCAAGGAGATCGGGACTGGAACCGGGCTGGGGCTTCCGATCAGCAAGACCATCGTCGAGGAGCACGGCGGTCGCATCGAGGTGCAGAGCGAGGTCGGCAAGGGAACGAGCTTCGTTGTCCGCCTGCCGGTGAAGAGAGCAGAGGAGCAAGAGGCAGCGCCGGGTGACCAGGCGCCTGCTCGACCCGAGGTGCGCGGTCGCATCCTGGTCGTCGACGACGAGGCCGGGATCCGCGCCGCGTTGGTCCGAATGTTGAAGGACCACGACGTGGTCGAGGCCGCCTCCGGCCAGCAGGCGAAAGAGACCCTCGAGGCCGACCAGGCATTCGATCTGATCCTGTGCGACATGATGATGCCCGCCATGTCGGGAGTCGAGCTGCACGAGTGGCTGGAGGCGACGCACCCCGATCTGGCCCGGCAGGTCGTGTTCGTCACGGGGGGCGCCTTCACCCCCAGGGCGCGGGAGTACCTGGCCAGGGTCAGCAACATCCGGCTCGAGAAGCCGTTTGACGTGCCCAACTTCAAGAACATCGTGTCCGAGCTGATCGTGGCGTCCCGAACGAGGGGGTCCTGATGGCGCGGATCCTCGTCGTGAAGTGAAACCACATCACACGCACAGCTCTTGACATCGACATTCGACCGAGATCAAATTTCCAGGTTGACGTCCGTGTCAGCGGGGCCATCTTTACGACCAGGACCGACCGGCAATGCCACCGGCATTGCGGAACCACCGGTTCAGTCGTTCTGGAGGTGTTGGAACAGATGATCGGTCAGGAACTGGAACAGGGCCAGGGCCAGGGCCAGGGCGATCTCGACTCACTGCTCGCCCGAGTCGCCCGGCTGGAGCGAGAGATCGAGCGTCTCAACGCAGAGATCCGCGTCTATCAACAGGTCCTCGCAGCGAGCGATGATGCGGTGGTCGTTTCGGACCCGGAGCTCATCACGACCTGCTGGAGCCCCGGGGCAGAGCGCCTGCTCGGCTGGTCCGCGAGGGAGATGACTGGAAGGCGTGCGTGGGACGTACTCGAGACGGAGGTCGTGGGCGACGAGCTGCGGGACGTGCTGACGAAGCTCCAGGAACAGGGGGAGTACCGGGGCCACGCGCTCCAGACGCGCAAGGATGGCTCGCGAGTACGGGTCGAGGCGCGAATTGTCTCGGTTCACGACGGCGCCCGGGCCACTGGATTCGTCTCCACCTACCGCCGGGCTCCGGAGCCCGAGCGGATGTCGGCGGAGCACCATCGGTTGGTGTTGGAGTCCATCTCCGATCTCGTCTTCTCCTTCGATTCCGAATGGCGGTTCACCTCCGTCAACGAGGCCTTCGAGCGCTCCGTGCAGATGTCACGGCACCAGCTGCTGGGCAAGAGGTTCCAGGACGCATTCCCGGGTGTCGAGGAAACAGGGTTCTTCAGCACCTACCAGCGTGTGATGGAAAGCCACGAGCCAGCCACGTATGTCGACGAGTACAGCTTCGCGGATGGGAGGGTCGGCGCCTATCAGGTCAGGGTGGCCCCGATTCCGGACGGGCTGCTGATCACGGCCGTTGACATCACCCATCACAAGCAGGCCGAGGCACGGCTTGGATGGATGGCCAAGGTCTTCCTCGAGGCAACCGATCCGATCATCATCGGGGACGCAGCGGGCATCGTCACCGAGATAAACGAGGAGGCGCTCCGGATCTACGGCTGGTCGCGCGAGGATATCGTCGGTCGGTCGGTCAAGCTGCTCGTGCCCGACGAGCGCCACGCGCAGGCAGACGAGCTCCTGGCCCGGTGCACGGCCGGGGAGCAGGTGCGCAATGAGGAAAGCGCTCGCATGACCCGCTCGGGCGAGGTCATACCGGTGCTGCTGACCCTGTCGGCGCTGACCGACGAGAGTGGTCAGGTGCTCGGGGTCGTGTCCCTGGCAAAGGACATCACCGAGCAGAAGCGGGTGGAAGACAGCCTCCGACGCGCTCGCGCTCGACTCGAGCAGGCCAACGCCGAGCTGGAGACATTCGCGTACTCCGTGTCTCACGACCTGCGGACTCCGCTGCGCAGCATGGGCGGCTTCAGCCGGGTGCTGCTGGAGAAGTACTCGGACAGGCTGGATGGCAAGGGGAGGCACTACCTGGAGCGTATCCGCGCCGGGTCGCAGAACATGGGCCAGCTGATCGACGGGATGCTCGTCCTCTCTCGCGTCTCGCGTGCAAAGATGAGACACGCCGACGTGGATCTGGCCGAGATCGCACGCGGCCTCGTGGCCACGTTGAAGGAGGGCGCGCCACAGCGCCAGGTGGAGCTCGTCGCACCGGCCTCGATCCCCGTCCGCGGCGACCGGGCTCTGCTGCGGGCCCTGATGCAGAACCTGCTGGGCAACGCGTGGAAGTTCACCGCCCGGGAGCCCGTCGCTCGAATCGAGGTCGGAACCACGGAAGATGGCGAGCACTTCATCCGCGACAACGGCGTGGGCTTCGACGCGAAATACGCCGACAAGCTGTTCGGCGCGTTTCAGCGGCTGCACGCGTCGAACGAGTTCGATGGGCTCGGAATCGGGCTCGCCACGGTGTTGCGGATCGTCCGCCGACATGGCGGCCGTGTGCGGGCCGAAGGCGAGCCGGGCCGTGGAGCTACGTTCTACTTCACCCTCGAGTAGACGGCTGACTGGAACAAGAGAGGCGGCGAGACCATGGACGAAAAGACCATTCTTCTCGTGGAAGACAACCCGGACGACGAGGAGCTCATCCTGCTGTCGCTCGAGGAGAGCCGGGTCAAGAACAAGGTGGTGGTCGTGCACGACGGCGCCGAGGCGCTCGACTACCTCTTCTGCACCGGTCAGTACTCGGACCGGGATCCCGACCAGCTGCCAGAGGTCGTTCTCCTGGACCTGAAGCTGCCGAAGCTGGATGGGCACCAGGTGCTGGAGCGTATCCGGGCGCATCCCCGGACACGGCTTCTCCCAGTGGTCATACTGACGTCGTCGGACACCGAGAAGGATATCGTTCGGAGCTACGAGCGCGGAGCGAACAGCTATGTACGCAAGCCGCTGGATTTCGGAGAGTTCAGCGAGGCCATAAAGCAGCTCGGGCTCTACTGGGTGATCATGAACGTTTCGGCATCAGGTCCCGGACAATAGGGAGGCCACATGACGGGCGCCGCAATGCGAATCCTGATGATCGAGGACAACCCGGACGACGCCGAGCTGGTCGGTCAGGAGCTGGCTCGCCACGGCCTGAACATCGAGCTCGAGCGTGTCGAGACCGAGGAAGAGCTGCGACGACTTCTTTCGAGCGATGCCTGGGATGTCATCATATGCGACCACCAGCTGCGTGGCTGGAACGGCCGCCGCGCGCTCGCGATCGTCCAGGAGATGGGGTGCACCTTGCCCTTCATCGTGGTCTCGGGCAATATCGGTGAGGAGATCGCCGTCGAGTACATGCGCGCGGGCGCCAGCGACTATGTGCTGAAGCAGAACCTCACACGGCTGGGTCCCGCCGTCGAACGAGAGGTGGCGGAGCTCCGCCTTCGCGAGCAAGCGCGGCGGTCCGCTGCCAGGGCCGAGGCGCTGGCCCGGACCGTCGTGCGGAGCATGCCCGGCGCCGGGATCTTCGCCTTTGATCGCGACCTGCGCTATTTGTTCGCCGGCGGTCCGGCGCTCGATGGCGCGGGTTTCGACGGCGAGGCGCTCGTGGGCAGGACTCTGTGGGATGTGCTGCCAGCGGAGCGAGCAGAGACCATGGCTCCCCTGTACCGGGCCGCGCTCGAGGGAGAGTCCCGCGACGTGGAGCACGCGTTCGGCGGTCGCACATATGGGCTGCGGACCGCGCGGATCGCGGGCGAGCATGGGAGCGACCCGCTCGGGCTGCTCCTGGTCCAGGACATCACCGAGCGCAAGCGGATGCAGGCCCAGGTCGCCCAGTCCGACCGACTGGCCAGCATGGGCATGCTCGCCGCCGGCGTGGCCCACGAGATCAACAACCCGCTGTGCTACGTGCTCTACAACCTGCAGAGCCTGACCGACGATCTGCCGCGGCTCTCCTCGGCCGTGCGCAAGGGCCTGGATATCGTCGCCGAGCGGGTCGGCGCCGAGGAGTGGGCGAGGTTGATGGGCCAGGATCGGGAGCTGCTCAATCCTTCGATGCTCGACGACATCCGGGAGCGCTTCAAGGACGCGCTGCACGGCACCCAGCGGATCAGGGACATCGCCCGGGGGCTGGGGGTCTTCTCGCGCGTGGAGCGGGAACGCGTGGTCCCGGTCGCGCTGATGCACGTGATCGAGGTCGCGATCAACATGGTGTTCAATGAGATCAAGTACCGGGCGCGCCTGGTCAAGGAGTACGGCAAGACATCCACGATCATGGCCAACGACGGCAGGCTGTCCCAGGTCTTTCTCAACCTGCTGATCAACGCGGCCCACGCGATCCCGGAGGGCGACGTCGAGGGCAACGAGATCCGCGTGCGCACCTGGCAGGAAGGCGACGAGGTGTTCGCACAGGTGAGTGACACCGGCAAGGGAATAGCCAGCGAGCACCTCCCGCGGCTGTTCGAGCCGTTCTTCACCACCAAGGAGATCGGGACTGGAACCGGGCTGGGGCTTCCGATCAGCAAGACGATCGTCGAGGAGCACGGCGGTCGCATCGAGGTGAAGAGCGAGCTCGGCAAGGGAACGAGCTTCGTCGTCCGCCTGCCGGTCAGAAAGGCCGAGGGGCAAGAGGCAGCGCCCGGCGACCAGGCGCCTGCTCGACCCGACGTGCGCGGTCGCATCCTGGTCGTCGACGACGAGGCCGGGGTCCGCGCCGCGATGGTCCGGATGTTGAAGGACCACGACGTGGTCGAGGCCGCCTCTGGCGAGCGGGCGAAAGAGACCCTCGAGGCCGACCAGGCGTTCGATCTGATCCTGTGCGACATGATGATGCCCGCCATGTCGGGCGTGGATCTGCACGAGTGGCTCGAGGCGAGTCACCCCGATCTCGCCCGGCAGGTCGTGTTCATCACGGGCGGCGCCTTCACCCCAGGGCGCGGGAGTACCTGATGAAGATCAGCAATATCCGGCTCGAGAAGCCGTTTGACGTGGCCAACTTCAAGAACATCGTGTCCGAGCTGATCGTGGCTCGTCGAACGAGGGGGAGCTGATGGCCAGAATCCTCATCGTGGATGACGAGCCTCGGATCCGGGATGCTCTGGGTCGCATTCTCGAGGGCATCGGCCACGAATGCACCCGCGCCGCGAGCGCCTCGCAGGCGAGAGACGAGCTCCGAACCAGTCGCTTCGAGCTCGTGCTGTGTGACATCAACATGCCCGGGGAGTCCGGGCTCGACCTGGCCCGGCACGTGCTGAGCGAGCACGCCGACGTGGCCGTGGTGATGGCGACGGCCGTCGACGACGCGGACGTGGCGGAGACCGCGCTGGAGCTCGGAGCCTACGGCTACCTGATCAAGCCGACGGGGCGCAACGAGCTGCGGATCACCGTGTCGAACGCGCTGCGGCGGCGCGATCTGGAGCTGGGGCACAGAGACCACGAGCGTCAGCTGGAGACGGCCGTCGAGGAGCGGACACGCGAGCTTCGCCTCTCCCGCGAGGACACGATCCAGCGCCTCTCCAGGGCCGCCGAGTTCCGCGACAACGAGACCGCCGAGCACAACCAGAGGATGAGCCACTACTGCAGGTTGCTCGCCGAGCGCCTGGGCATGGACGCCGGGCGGTGCGAGCAGATCCGCCTGGCCAGCGTGATGCACGACGTGGGCAAGATCGGCGTGTCTGATCTGATTCTGCTCAAGCCGGGGAAGCTGACCGACGACGAGTTCGCCCAGATCAAGACCCACGCCGAGATCGGCTACCGCATCCTCTCCGGCTCCAGCTCTCCCCTGCTCGAGCTCGCCGCGGCCATCGCGCTGACCCACCACGAGAAGGTCGATGGCCGCGGGTACCCGCGCGGGCTCTCTGGCGAGGCGATCCCGCTCGAGGGTCGCGTCGCCGCCGTGGCCGACGTCTTCGACGCTCTGACCTCGAACCGCGTCTACCGCGATGCGTGGCCCGTGGAGCGAGCGACCGACCTGCTCGTCCGGGACCGCGGCTCTCACTTCGACCCGAAGATCGTCGACCTTTTTCTTGACTCGATGGACGATGTGCTCCGGATTAGAAGACGCCATGCCGATCAGGACCCTGAAGCAAGCGAATCTCGGGGGTGAGCCGTGAAGATCGAAGATCATCTGCCGGCGGTCTGTGAGCGGATTGGGATACTGAACGACCCGGGTGCGATGCGGGAGCTGGGGCAGCTCCTGCAACAGGTGGTGCATGACCTGAACGGCCCCATCGCCACGTTTGGCATGGAGCTCTACACCCTGCGCTGCGCCCTGGACGAGCTCTCGGCCGAGTCGGACGCCGTACGCCAAAAAAGAGATGGGCTGGCCGCGATCTGCAACAACCTCGAGCGCGCTCGGCGCACCGCCGCCGAGATCCTGAAGGTCGTCGGCGACGCGGGTAAGCGCTGGAGCCAGGGAGATCCCCAGGGAGATCCAGGGGAGCTTGATCGATGAAGCTGCACATGGCCAGGGTGCTCGTCGTCGACGACGACGCCGAGTTCTGCGAGGCGCTGGGGCGCTGGTTGACGATGCTGGGCCACGAGCCGTTGATCGTGGGGTCCGCCGAGGAGGCCCTCGAGCACCTCACCGCGGGAGCCGTGGACGTGATGCTCCTCGACCTGCAGCTGCCCGGGATACACGGGCACGCCCTGCTGAGAGAGATGAGCAGGCGGGATTTCTCGATTCCGGTGGTGGTGATCAGCGGCACCGGCAGCATGGAGGATGTGATCGAGATCCTGCGGCGCCGGGCAGTGGACTACCTGCGAAAGCCCTTCCGCATGGAAGACCTCTCCGCCGCGCTGGACAGGGCGCTGACAGCCACGGATGAGCACAGGACCGGGCCAGGACCCGCTCCGTCGTCGGGCCATGAGCAGAAGAGTCTCGAACAGGGGTCGGATGACTCGACCTCGGGTTCACCAGACGACCCGCGCCTGATGGCGATCCGGCTGATCGGCAGGCTCGCCGGCGGCGAGATCGACCTTCCGACGATCGACGGCAGGGCGCCAAAGATCCAGCGGTTGATCGACCAGCCGAATCACGATGCTGCCCGCGTTGCCGATGCCCTGGACCAGGATCAGACCCTGATCGCCTCGGCGCTACGGCTGGTCCAGTGGCTCTGGCGCCCACCGACGGGCGGGGCGTTGAGCCTGGAGCAGGCGTGCGATCAACCGGGCGGCGGGGTGGTCCTGGCCATCGCCCTCGGTCTGCTGGTCAAGAACGCGCTCTCTGCGGACAGGGACCCGTACCGCGCGGCGCAGGAGCGGATGTGGCGCAACTCGCTCGCCTCCGCGCACATCGCCACCCGGCTGGCACGGCGTATCGACCTGCCCGGCGCCAGGAACCTGTTCCTGCTCGCGCTGCTTCACAACCTCGGAGAGCCCTGGATGTTGAAGCTGCTCGCGGCGGAAGACGGTATTGTCCGCTCCGCCCACCCGCCCCACCGGACTACAATTCCCCTCGAGCAGATGACGCCCGAGATCTCTCGCGTCCACGAGAAGTTCGGCGAGGAGCTGGCAAGATCCTGGAGCATGCCACCGCAGGTCATCCGGCTGGCTGGACATCACCACCAGCCCGCCGCCGTGCCGGAACCCGACGAGCAGCGGCTGACACGCGGCCTGGTCCTCGTCTCGTGGGGCACCGCATGCGCCAGCGGGTTCACCTGTCTGCCCGGTCAAGAAAAGCGCGGTGCGAGGGAGCACCTCGCCGCCCTCGGCCTGGATCAGTCGATGCTGGACGGGCTGTGCCACGAGGCCGCGGGGTGGATCGACGCGATCCCCGCCGACATCAACGAGGACTTGGAGTCCGGTGGGGCGGGCGGGCGGAGCAGACAATCGAGTGGCGACGACGGGGACAACAGAAGAATCGTCATCCTCCTGGTCGATGATGACGCCAGCTTCAGGGAATCCTTCAGGCGGGTGGTGGAGGACGAGTGCGCCTCCGTCATCGAGGCGCCCAGCGGGCTCCACGCCCTGCGGTTGCTCGAGACGGAGCGGGTCGACATCGTGGTCGCCGACCAGATGATGCCCGGCATGGAGGGCGTCACCCTGCTCGAGACCATCAGCCGGCAGCTGCCCGCCGTCATCCGCGTCCTGCTCACGGGGCACCCGGGGGGTGACGTCTTCATGAACGCGATAAACCGGGGCAAGATCCACAAGGCCCTGGCGAAGCAGCTTCCGCCAAGCAGGATACGCGAAGAGATCCACGAGCTGGTCAACCAGTGTCTCGACGCCGGCGCGAGGAGAACCCCGATCTAGCAAGCCAA
>Ga0180009_10007272_pt1 | contig 11376 bp, 9 predicted proteins | sample OS_PC_MetaG_FD_123537 | JGI IMG/M metagenome (GOLD analysis project Ga0180009, IMG submission 123537) | Groundwater microbial communities from the Aspo Hard Rock Laboratory (HRL) deep subsurface site, Sweden - OS_PC_MetaG | ecosystem: Environmental > Aquatic > Deep subsurface > Groundwater...
GTCGGCACCGCTCATGCCTGCGCCCATGTTGCCCGAACTGTCCAGGATAGCCCCGGCCAGGGGCTGGTAGATGGCGCTGCCGGCCATGGGAAACACGTACATCAGGCCGGTGACCGTGCCGGCGACCTGCAGGGGAAAGCGTTCCTTGGCCGCCGCGAAGCACACCCCCGCCGGGCCAGCTCCCAGGAATCCGAATATAAGATTCCAGGCGTAAATCTCCGTCAAAGCCATGGCGCCGTTGCGGGCCAGCATCCATATCGTCAACCCGGCCCAAGCCACCATGCTTCCCCCCAGCACAGCCCCCCGCGAGGCCACCTTGCCCGCGATCCAGGCGAAAACCAGGGGACCGAACACCCAGCCAAAGGCGAACAGGTTGATGACCTGCCCGGCCTGGGTCTTGCTCATGGCGTAGGCCTGCATGTAGTAAGGCCCGGCCCACAGCCCGGCGAAGCTGAAGAGAATGCCGCCGTTGAAAAAAAACCAGCCGGCAAGGAGCCAAAAATCCCGGCTGCCCAGGATAATGCCCAGGGCGCGCGCGAGGGGAATGGCCACCAAGGGGCGGCCGTTTTCCAGGTCCTCCGGCTCCACTGGCGGCAGGCCGAAATCTTGGGGTTTGTCGCGCACCAAAAACCACACCAAGAAGGCGTTGATCATGGTGAGTCCGGCTATGGCCCAGAAGCTGCCCCGCCAACCGATGGCCTCGCTGAGCCAGGCCAAGGGAGAGCCGGCCAGCAAACCGCCCAGCCCGGCGATGGAGATGACCAGGGAAGTGCCCAAGACATAGTCCTTGGCCGGGAACCAGGCGGTCAGGGCCTTGTAGGACGGCACCAGCACCACCGACACTCCCAGGCCCACCAACACCCGGGACCAGAAGGCGGTCCCCACGCTGCCCGACAAGGCGAAAAGCACCGAGCCCAGGCTGGCCACCAGCATGGACAAGGTGACCAGGCGGCGGGGACCCAGCTTGTCGCTGATCATGCCTCCCGGGGCCTGCATGATGGCGTAGGGGTAAAAGTAGGCCGAAGCCAGCAGCCCGGTCGCGGCCCCCGAGGCCCCGAAGGAGTTCATGATGTCCTCTGACAACACCGCCGGACACATGCGATGCACGTACACCAGCAGGTAGGAAAAGGACAAGAGCCCCAGGATAACCCACCGGTAGGGCGAAGCGCGGTAGACCGCCTCTGTTCTAGGCACGGCTCGCCTGGGATTGCCCACCCCGCTTTTTCATAATGGTCACCACGGCCACCACCACCAAGGGCGCCAAACCGGCAATGCTCAACAGCACGTTGGGCACGATGAGAGCCACGGCGGCGGCCAGGAACACCAGGCGCAGCCAGGGGGACAAGGGCATGAAGAACCAGCCCACCAAGCCACCGGCCAGGGCGGTTACCCCCAACAGGGCGGTGGCGGAGTTGAGGATGATTTGCATCACGCTGCCCTCCAAAACGATGGAGGGGCTGTACAGAAACAGGAAGGGCACGATGAAGCCGGCCAGGCCCAACTTGAAGGACTGGAAGCCGGTTTTCATGGCGTTGGTGCCGGCTATGCCGCTGGCCGCGTAGGCGCTGATGGCCACCGGCGGAGTAATAAAGGAGATGATGGCGAAGTAGAAGATGAACATGTGGGCCTGCAAGGGCGAGACCCCCATGTCGGTCAGGGCCGGCACGCCCAATATGGCGGTGATGATGTAGGCCGCCGTGGTGGGCAGGCCCATGCCCAGGATGATGCAGGCCACCATGGTCAAAAGCCCGCCCAGCCAGAGCACCCCGCCGGAGAGGTGAATGACCATCTGGGTGAAGCGCACACCCAGGCCGGTGAGAGACACCACCCCGATGACCATGCCCGCGGCGGCGCAGGCCATGGCCACGGGCACGGCGGTGATGATGCCCTGCTCCAGGGCATCGATGATCTCCCGCCAGGGCAGGCGTTTTTCGCGGATGACGATGTAGAGCGAGGCGGTGAACACCAGGGTGCAGATGGCATAAAAGCCCGAGAGCATGGGCGAGAGCTGTTCGACGACCAACAGGTAGACCAGCACCACCAAGGGGATGAGCAGGTGGTAGCCCTTGCGCAGGGTGTCGGAAGCCTTGGGAATCTCGTCCTTGCCGAGCACCTTGAGCTGCTTGCGTTGGGCCTCGAAGTAGACCATCAACCCCACTGACATGAAATATAAAAGCGCCGGGATTATCGCGGCCAAGGCGATGTTGGCGTAAGAGGTGCCCAGCAGCTCGGCCATGACAAAGGCCCCGGCGCCCATGACCGGGGGCATTATCTGCCCGCCGGTGGAGGCCACCGCTTCCACCGCGCCAGCGAACAGCGGCGAGTAGCCGGTGCGCTTCATCAAGGGAATGGTGAAGGTTCCGGTGGTCACCACGTTGGAGACCGAGGAGCCGCTGATGCTTCCCATGAGGCCGGAGGCCACCACCGAAGTCAGGGCCGGCCCGCCCCTGTGCCTGCCGGTGAGGGCTAATGCCAGTTGGATGAAGAAATTGCCCGCGCCCAGCTTGTCCAAGAAGGCGCCGAAGATAATGAACACCACCACGAAGGTGGCCGACACCGCGATGGGTATGCCGAACACGCCCTCGGTGGTCCACACCAAATAGCTCACCAGGCGGTGGGGGCTGTAGCCCTTGTGGGCCAGGATGTCGGGCATGTATGGTCCCAGCACGCCATAGGCCAAAAAGGCCAGGGCCACCAGCACGATGGGCATGCCCACCGTACGCCGGGTGCCCTCCAGAATGAGCACCAACAGCACCGCGCCCATCCAAATCTCAACTTCGGTGGGCCCCATGATGCCCCGCTCCAGCACCGCCTCGGGGACAAAGGCCTGCAGGAAGAACGCCGCGACGGCGATCATGCCCAGGGTTATCAGCCAATCCACCACCCCGGGGTTGGACCCGCCCCGCCCGGGTAGGGCCCGGTAGATCAGGAAGGTCAGCAACATCAATCCCAGCAGGTGTATCGAGCGCTGGTACAGGGGCGACAACACGCCGAAGGCGGCGGTGTAAAGATGAAAACATGCCAGACCAACCGCTACGATGAACACCAGCCAGCGGGCGACGCCGGTTAGCTGGCGCTTGGGGCCTTTATTCTGGTCAGACGCAGCCATTTTCGCCTCACTTTATGCGAAAAACCAAAGGTTGGCCTGGGCTACCCCACTCAGTGAACAGGTAGACGCGGCTGCCTTTGGCGTTGTGCAATATCAGTTGTTGGGGTTTGGTGAAGGCCACCCGGGTGGCGATCTGGGCCAGAATATCCGAGGAGCGAGGCTTAATGTCGGTCAGATGAATTTGGTGGGCCCCCACCCGGACGCGGCTCTGGTAGCGTTGGTCGCGATAATCGTAGGTGTCGGCCCCGTAGGAGACCTCGCAGGGGTAAAATTTACCCCCCACCAACCGGAAGGACTCTTCCACCCACTGGCGGTCGTAGGAATGGAAAAACCTGATGGTGACGTAGTTCAGGTCCTGGGCCGGAAGCTGGGCCCGCAGCCCGGTCTGGGGGTTATAAACAGTCAGCGCCCTCCCGCCGCCCTCCCCTGGCGTGGCCAGGGAAAGGCAAAGGGCAGCCAGGAGCATAAGCAGGATGTATTTGCCCAGGCGGAAGAGCGCTGACATGGTTCTGTTTTCCGTCAAGCCTACTTGATAAGGGCGGCGGGGACGTCCAGGCCCTTTTCCTTGTAGAACTTCACCGCGCCGGGATGCAGGGGCACTTGCAGGCCCTTAACCGCGTCCTTGAGGGTGGTGTACTTCTTAACTGCCGGGTGGGTGTTGGTCCACTCGCCGGTGTTGGCCCACAGGCCCTTGAGCATGGCGTAGACGTCGTCAGCCGACAGTCCGGCCTTGGTGCTGGTGTACATGACCACCCGGCTGGTGGGGGTGGCCACGGGCTTGTCCACGTTGCGGTAGGTGCCGGCCGGCACTTCCAGCTTGTTGAAGTAGGGGTACTTCTTGTAGAAGCCGTCGTCGGCCACGGGAACCATCTTCACCTTGTAGCTGGTGGTCAGGTCCAGCAGAGCGGCGGACTTAAGCGGATGGGTGATGATGAAGGCGTCCAGGGTGCCGTCCTTGAGCGCGGCCACCATTTCGGCGTTGGACATGAACTCGGGCCTGATGTCCTTGTAGCTCAGGCCGTAGTACTCCAGGATTTTCAGCGCGGCCCGCTCGCCGCCGCTGCCCGGGGCGCCCACGCCGATGCGCTTGCCCTTGAAGTCCTTGACGCTGTTTATCTTGCTATCGGCGCTGGTGAAAATCTGAGCCCAGGAAAGCAGGGTGCCGAACAGGGAGCGCAGCGAGGTGACCGCGCGGCCCTTGTATTTGCCCTGGCCGTTATAGGCCAAGAAGGCCACTTCGTTCTGGCTGATGGCCCAGTCCACGTTGCCCTGGGCCAGGTTGCGCAGGTTCTCTAGGGAAGCGGAGCTGGCCTCGGCCGAGGCCTTGTAGCCGGGGACGTGACGGTTGATGGTTTCGGCCATGGCCACGCCCATGGGATAGAGCGCCCCGGCGGTGCCGGCGGTGCCGATGCTGATGCGTTTGTCCGCGGCCGCGGCCGGCAGGGACAAGGCCATGCCCAGGGCCAGGGCCATGCAGATTACTAGAGCTTTTTTCATTATCCTCATCTCCCCGTTTCTCGTGCGGGCCGGAGCTGGTCCGGCCCAACCTTTATTAAAAAAGCGGTTGGAAGCCTTCGCCTCCATCTGGATTAAACGATTTCCCCGCGCTGGATGTTGGCCCCCATGGTGCTCATCACCTCGTAGAAGTTGGGGAACGACACCCCCACGTACTCGGCGTCGTCGATGATGGTTTCGCCCTGAGCCATCATGGCGGCCACGGAGGTGGCCATAACGATGCGGTGGTCGTGGCGGCCGTCGATGCGGGTGCCCTTGAGCTCGGAGTGATAAACGGTCAGGCTGTCCGGGGTCTCATCGAAACGGCCGCCCATCTTGATCAACTCTTCCATGATGGAGCGGGTGCGGTCGGTTTCTTTTAGGCGGCTGGCCTCGATGTTGTACAGGCGGGTTTTGCCCTGTGCCTTGCAGCCCAACACCGCCAGGGCGGGCACCGCGTCCGGGGTGCCGGAGCAGTCGATCTCGATGCCTTGCAGTTCGGATCCGCCCTCCACGGTGACGGTGCGGCCCTCGTCCTCGAAGGTGACCTTGCCGCCCATCTGCTTGATGATGTGGGGATAGGCCCGTTCACCGGCATAGTCGTCGGGGTTCATGCCCACGAAGGTGACTTTGGAATCGGTGATGGCCGCCGCCACCATGGGATAGCCCGAGCTGCCCCAGTCGGCGGGTATGTCGGCGGTGAACCCTTGGTATTTCTGGCCGCCGGGCACGTGGAATACGTCGTAATTATCGTGGGTCACCTGGCCGCCGGCCCGTTTGATCCAACCCATGGTCATGTCCACATAAGGACGCTCCATGAGCTTGTCTTCCACCACGGTGATGCCGTCGCGGGTAAGGCCCCCGACGATAAGCAAGGGACTGAGCCACTGTGAGTTAACCCCGGGCAACTTGGTCTTGCCGCCGGTCATGGGGCCCTTGATCACCAGGGGGGCGGTGCCTGAATCACGGGTGGAATAGACCTGAGCGCCCAGGTCGTTCAGTGCGTCTATAAGCGGCTGGGCAGGCCGGCGGCATATCTGGTAGTCGCCGGAAACCACCGAGCAGCCTTGTATCAAGGAAGCGATGGCCGCGATCAGGTAATAGCCGGTGCCGGAGTTGCCCGCGTCCAACACGCAGCCGGGCACCTGGGGTTGGTTGCCCACGCCTTCGAACACCCAGCACTCGGGGTTTGATGTATCGATCTTGGCCCCCAAGGCCCTCATCATTTCCACGATGGAGAAGCTGTCCAGGCCGGGCAGGCAGTTGCCCACCCTGGAGGCTCCCTGGGCCAAACCGCCCAAAACAATGGCCCTGGCCGAAGCGGACTTGTTTCCCGGAATCCGCGTGGTCCCCTGCAGGGCAGATCGGTTCACGATGAACTTCATTGTTGGCTCCTTGCAACTGGTTGACTCCCGGGCGCGTGACCCCGGAGTTGGGAGATGGTCTGAGCAGTTTCAAGCACCAATGGCAGGTATTCCCCCAGTAGTTCTTGTTTGCTGCAAAGTTGGCTGAACACCGGAACGTTGATGGCCGCCTCGGCGTAACCGGCTTGGTTGAAAACCGGCACCGCCACCGAGGTGAGCCCCGCGAAGTACTCGTCCTCGCCCAGGGCGTAGCCCAACTCGCGGATGCGGGCCAGGCGTTCCAAAAGATTATCGCCCCGCAGCCCTATCTGTTGGGATATCCGGGGGTCACGGGAGAGTTCCAGGACAATGTCCTGCAAACGCTGGGGTTCCAGAAAGGCCAGCAGGGCCAAACCGACGGCGGTGTTGTGGGCGCTGAGACGGCTGCCCACCGCCAGGTCTATGCCCAGGATGCGGCGCACCTTGATTCGAATGATGTACACCACCTCGCCGCCGTCGGGAATGCCCAGGTTTACGTTCTGGCCGATTCGCTTGGAAAGCTCCTGTAAATAGGGCTCGGCCATGGGGGCAATATCCTGGCTGGCCAGAGAGGACATGCCCAAGGACATCACCTTGGGACCCAGGCGATATTTAGCGGTGTCCTCGAAATAGTGCAGGTAATTGCTGGCGACCAGGGTTTGCAGCAGGCGGTAGGCGGTTGCCTTGGGCAGGCCAGTGTCTCGGGTTATCCCGGGCAGGCTATGGCCCTGGGGGTGGCGGGCCACAACCTCCAAGACCTTTAGGCCCTTTAGCAGCGATTCGACCACTTTTACCGGCATGTGTCTCTCATTGTGATACGTTGTTTCGTTTATAGGTATTTTTAGCCACTACCTCCGGTTTTTGTCAAGCGGTTTTATTGTCGCATTAATCTGGAGCCCCAATGCCCCACGCGGCAGCGGAGACCCGCCTGGCCAGAGACAAGAACCAATATAATTAATAAGGCTTGGTTGCGGCTGGATAAAACAGGAATAGGCCAAGTGGGGGTGAGGTGCGAAACATACCACCAAAAAAAGCGGGCGATTTGCTCTCCCGGCCGGTGTCCCGGCGGGGAGAGCAAATCGCCCCAGTTATGGGAGGGATCAGTAGTTGACCTTGTCCAGGCCCTTGAGGCCCAGGATTCCCCGTGCCTCGGCCGGGGTGGCCGGCTCCACGCCCAGCTCGCGGGCGATGCGGATCAGCTTGGCCACCTGCTCGCCGCTGCTCTTGGCCAGCACGCCTTTTTCTAGGTAGAGGTTGTCCTCCAGGCCCACCCTGGCGTGACCGCCCATGAGCAGGGCGTGGGTGGTCATGGGGAACTGGAAACGCCCGGCCGCGCACACCGACCACTGGAAGTCGCCGATCTGGTGTTGGGCGGTCTGCACCATATAGACCAGGTTGTCCACCGTGGCGGGGATGCCGCCCAGGATGCCCATGACGAACTGGAGATACACCGGCTTTTTGACGTGCCCCGCCTGGATAAGGTGGGCCAGGTTGTTGATCATGCCCACGTCGTATATCTCGAATTCGGGCTTGGTGCCGTTCTCGCCCATGATCTCCAGGAACCTGCGCATGGTGTAGAAGCTGTTGGGAAAGATGAAATCCTCGGTGCCCGCCAGATAGTCCTTCTCCCAAGAATGCTTCCATTGCTGGTGTTGCTTGGCCACATGGAACAGGGCGAAGTTCAAAGAGCCGGCGTTCAAGGAAGCCAACTCGGGCTGAAGATTGGCCACCACCCGGGAACGGTTCTCCACCGGTTCGCCCAGCTTTCCGCCGGTGGTGGTGCACAGCACTATGTCGCAGCGGCGCTTCACCTCGCTGACCACCTCCCGGTAAATATCCTGATCGGCGTTGGGCATGCCAGTTTGAGGGTCGCGCACGTGCAGATGGGCCACCGCGCCTCCGGCTTCATGCACCGAGAGGATATCTTCAATGAGCTCCTGGGGAGTGACCGGCAGATAAGGCGACATGGTGGGCGTGTGAATGGCGCCCGTGACCGCCGCGGTGATGATTGTCTTGCGTACTGCTTTACCCATGCCCAAAACCTCGATCCAACCCACCGATGGGGGGCTTTTGCGGGTCCGCCCCTTGAGGCGGTCCGCTATTGCTCGGTAAAGATCTCCCGGAGAATCTTCAGCAACACCTCGTCGCGCCGGGAGACCACTTGCCTGAGTTCTTCAGGCGTCCATTTATGAAACCCTTGGCCGCTCTTGGCACCCAGTTCGCCTTTACCGATTTTTTCGGTTAGCAGGGGTGAAGGCTCGGTGGAGCGGTCCAGATGGGGAAACAAATCCTTATGCACCTCATAGGCGAGATCCAGGCCGGCCAGGTCGGCGGTGGCCAGGGGGCCCAAAAAGGCCAGGCGCAGGCCGAAGCCATAGCGCACCACCTCGTCCACGTCCTCGGCGCTGGCGATGCCCTCTTGAACCAGGGCGATGGCTTCGCGCCACAGGGCGTGCTGCATGCGGTTGCCCACGAAGCCGGGCACGTCCTTTTGCACCCGCACCGGCCGCTTGCCCACCCGGCGCAGCAGGGCGAACACCGCATCCATCACCGCGTCCTCGGTCTTGGGGGCCCGGATCACCTCCACGCAGGGCACCACATGGGGCGGGTTCCAGAAATGGGTCCCCACCACCCGGCCGGGCCGGGCCAGGCCTTGGGCGATCTTGCCGATGCTGATGGCCGAGGTGTTGCTGGCCAGAATGCACTGGGGAGTGGTCAGATCTTCCAGGGAGGTAAAGACCTTGCGCTTGACCTCCAGGTTTTCGCTGACCGCCTCGATGATAAGGTCTTGGCCCTGGCACAGATCGGCCAGGTCGCGAGCCGGGGTGACGCGGGCCAGGGCAAGCTCGATTTGGTCTTGGGTGATCATGCCCAAGCGCAAAAACACTTGCAGGTTGTCGGCCATGCGCTGAAAGGCCGCGCCCAGTATTTGGGGGTTTTCGTCGAATAGCCTTACCCGGCAGCCGCCCACCGCCAGGAGTTGGGCGATGCCGTGGCCCATGAGGCCGGCGCCCAAAACGCCAATATTTTTAAGCCCGTTGTCGCCCATGCTGCTCCGCCGCCCCTACTCGGGCAGGTAGATGACCATCAAGACCTTGACGTCCTGCTCGCCCATGGGCAGGCCGTAATGCTCGATGCTGGAATCAAAATAGATGCAGTCGCCTTGGTGCATGATGAATTCGTCATTGCCGTGGAAAAAGTGCATGGTGCCCTGGAGCATGAGCATCATTTCCTCACCCTGGTGCTGAAACACCGCGCTCTCGGTGGAGCCGGCGGGGATGGTGAGCACATAAGGCTCCATGCGCTTGCCGGGGTACTTGTGGGCCAGGGTCTCGTAGGAATAGCCGAACACCGTGCCGTCGCGGGCCACGGGCTTGCGTTCGGCTTTGGTCACCAGCGAAGTGGTGACCTTTTCCTGGCCCTCCCCAAACACCTCGGAGATGGTGGACCCCAAGGATTTGACGATGACCAAGAGCGTGGAAACCGGCGGGGCTTTGTCCGAGTTCTCCACCTTGGATAGATAGCCCTTGCTCAAGCCTGTCCTCTGGGCCAAGGCATCCAAGGAGAGCCCCTGGCTGGTGCGCATTCTTCTTATGTTGGCCCCGATTTCGCTCTCTGGGAGCATCTTGCTTTTCCCATCACGGCTAGGCGCTTCCCGCCGTTTTTTAAACAAAGGCGCAGTCGGCGCCCCTATTTCCTTTTTAGAAACTATCCACGCCTAAATATGCCTTACGGTATATTTTTTAAGCGGTTTGGCTATATTATGCGATCGCCTTGCGTTTCTATAATGGAAACATACATGAAACCCAAAATACAGATCAAGACTTTTTTCGCTTCGTGAATCCGAGGCGAGCATTCTCCCCCGAAAACTCTCTGGAGTTGAGCGCCGCCGGACACAAGCGGCTGAACCGATGCGTTTTACCTCGCCTCCGCCCGAAAAATGCTTTGCGCTGCATTGCGCCCGCACTGATGCATGTTGCCGCACATAGCCCCAAGCATTTGTTTTTACTTATAATTTAATTGCATTTCCGCCGGAGTTGCTGTCGCCGAAGGCAAAATGCCCACGGCTGCCGGCCGCGCCGGCAAGACAACCAACATTTTTAATCCGTTATTTCAATATGTTATACCAACGCACCCTGTTTGGCACAGACCCTGCTTATTAGAAAGGCAAAACAAAACCCACGCGGGCCCACCAAGGCCGGGAAGGTAAGCCATGACCACCAAGACAGGAAATAAGACCAAGAGCCGGGCCCCCATGGTGTTTGATATGACCAGCGATGAGTGCATATGGTCCAAGGCGGGCGTGGTGGCTCCCCGGCTGTGTCATAACGCCTTCGACTGCCTGAGTTGTTCCTTTGACAAGGCCATCCAGCGCAAGCGGGTCCACGGCTGGCATGCCGGCGGCCTGGAGCAACCCATGGAGGATTACTGGACCAGCGAAAACTGGCAGAACACCGCGCCCCACAAGCGCTACTGCCGCCACATGCTCACCGGCCGCGTGCCCTTCAAGCTGTGCCCCAACCACTACAATTGCGGCAAGTGCGCCTATGACCAGATGCTGGACGACGAGGGCCTGGCCCAGCCCATGGCGGCGGCGAACCTGGTTAACGCGGCGGGCTTCGAGGTGCCCCCTGACTATTACTTGCACCCCGGTCACACCTGGGCCCGGGTGGAGTACGGAGGCCGGGTGCGCATCGGCCTGGATGACCTGGCCGCACGCCTGTTCGGTCCGGCCGACGAGTTTCGCCTGCCCCAGTTGGGCATGGCGGTGGCCTGTGGGGGCAAGGAGGTGGGCTTTTCCCGGTCAGGCCATCAGGCCCGGGCGGTGAGCCCCATTGAGGGTGTGGTGGTGGCCCGCAACCCCAAGGTGCTGGATAATCCCGCCGAACCCAACCACCTGCCCTATGGTGAAGGCTGGTTGCTTTTGGTGGAGCCCATACGCTTGCAGCGGGACCTCAAGGGCATGGTCAGCGGTGAAGATAGCGTGGCCTGGATGGAGCAAGAGTCCCAGCGCCTGTCCGATGTGATCACCGCTGACACCGGCCAGCGCCTGGCCGCCACTGGTGGCCGAATGGTGCCCGACATCTACGGCGCGGTGCCGGGCCTGGACTGGCAGCACTTGGTCAAGGACTTCCTCTCCGCCTAGAAAAGCCGGGCCCCGGTCCTCGGCGGGCCGGGGCCCTTTAGGCCAGTTCGATTTTCAGGCGAGTCAGTTCCCGTTGGCAAACGGGACAAAAGCCCATCCTCAGCCGGTCCAGGCCGGCAGGTCCGGCCGAGAACTTCATGAGACAACCGGCGGCGCGGCAATGCTCCAAGCCCAGCACGTGTGCTATTTCGTGCAGGCCAACCTTGGCCGCCCTTTCCAGCATCAAGTGGCGGGTGGTGCGCCCA
>Ga0180009_10007273_pt1 | contig 11373 bp, 6 predicted proteins | sample OS_PC_MetaG_FD_123537 | JGI IMG/M metagenome (GOLD analysis project Ga0180009, IMG submission 123537) | Groundwater microbial communities from the Aspo Hard Rock Laboratory (HRL) deep subsurface site, Sweden - OS_PC_MetaG | ecosystem: Environmental > Aquatic > Deep subsurface > Groundwater...
AGCCAGTGTAAATGTTCGCGGCGCTCTGCCAGGGCCGCGGGACTCATGGGATCGGTGCCCCACTGCTCGGCCAGGGCGGGGGTGACGGTAAAATAGTTGGTGACGATGCCTGAGATCGATAGATAAAAATGTTTCGCGGCCAGGGGGCCGGTCTTGGGGGAGACCTCGGCCAGGGCTTCGGTGATCCAATCAAAGAAGGCGGCGAGGTTCCGGCGCACCATGTCTGTGTGCGGCCCGCCGGCGGTGAGCTGCTGCTGTACCAGGCGCGGATAGATTCGATGCTCTTCGATGAAGTTGAGGTATGCGTCCAGCACGCGGTGCATGCGCTCGAGCATGGTCCCCTGGCTTTTAAAGGCGGGAGCGAGGGCATCCCGATGGGCGTCGTAGTATCGCTCGAGCACCTTTTCGAACAGCTCGGGCTTGGAGCCCCAGTAGTAAAAAACGAGCGCCTTGTTCACGCCCGCCCGCTCCGCAATATCCCGCGCGCTGACGCCGTCATATCCGGACTCTCCCATCAATTCGGCGGCCGCGTCCAGAATTTGTTCAGCGCGTTCTGTCTTGGAATCTTTGCTGTTTTTTACTTTGGCCATGGACTCCATCTTTTTTGACCGATTGATTTAACCAAACGGTTTGACCGAGTGGTTAATGCATGGTATATCATGCTTCACAATGCGTAGCCAGCAAAGAAAAAACGACCGATAATCGTCACCGGGAGGTAATCCGATATGGGACTCATCGCAAAGCTGAAAAAGAAAAAAAAGATCAAGGGCGGGGAGATCCTCTCGCTCATGCTCAGCGCCGAGGGCGTGGAGAAGGTTTTTGGCATCATCGACGGCACCTACTTCGGGTTCTACTCGACCCTGGGGGCCCACGACATCGACCTGGTGACGCCGCGACATGAGACCTCCGCGGTGCACATGGCCGGCGCCTATGCGCGTCTCACCGGCAAGCTCGGCGTGTGCATGGCGAGCAACGGTCCGGGCGTGGCCAACGTGCTGCCCGGCGTGGCGGTGGAGAACGCCGAGGGCAACCGCGTGCTGCTCATCACGAGCTCCCGCCGGGTGCCCATCGTCTATCCGGATCGCGGAGGCACGTTCCAGTATTTCCCCCAGGTGGACGTCATCGGCCCCATGGCCAAGTGGAGCTGCTCGGTGCCCTCGGTGGATCGGGTGGCCGAGATCATGCGGCGCGCCCTGCGGATCTCCTATACGGGGCGTCCGGGCGTGGTGCACGTGGACATCCCCGAGGACATCTTCAATGGGACGTTTGCGCCGGATCCCACCTGGTTCCGCGAGCCCGCCAAGTACCGGCTCTTTGCGCCCCTGCATCCCACCCCCGACCAGGTGGATGAGGCCGCGCGCATGCTCAGCCGCGCGAAGTCTCCGCTGATCCATGCCGGCTCCGGCATCGTGCACGCCGGGGCCGAGGCTCAGGTGCGCCGGTTGGCCGAGCTCCTCGAGGCGCCGCTCACCACGAGCTGGGCCGCCCGCGGCTGCCAGGACGAGCGCCGACCCCAGGCCGTGCCCATGGTGTACATCGACGCCATCGCCAAGGCCCGGAACGATGCGGACATGGTCATCGCCCTGGGCAGCCGCCTGGGGGAAACCGACTGGTGGGGCAAGGCGCCCTACTGGGCGCGTCCCGAAGATCAGGAGCTCATTCAGGTGGATATCGACCCGGAGTATCTGGGCAACATCCGCCCCGCGGATCTGCCCATCCAGGCCGACGTGAAGGTGTTCCTGGAGCAGCTCATCGAGCGCCTCGAGCGCACGCCCCAGTCCACCTCGGCCCTCTCGGAGCGGCGCAAGCACCTGGGCGAGATCAAAGACGCCTGCCGTCTCCGGCGGGAGCAGCTGGACGAAAGCTACGACGACGACTCCGTGCCCATGCACACGTCCCGGGTGCTCGAGGCCTGCCAGAAAGAGTTTCCCGAAGACGCCATCATGGTCGTGGACGGCGGCAACACCGCGGTGTGGTCCAACTTCTACCATGAGATCCGCGTCCCCGGCACGGTGGTGACCACGCCCAAGATGGGCATGCTCGGCGCGGGCGTGGCCCAGACCCTCGGGGCCCAGGTGGCGCATCCGGACCGGCGCGTGTATTGCGTGATCGGTGATGGCGCCATGGGGTTCCATATGCAGGAGGTGGAGACTGCCGTGCGGAACCATCTGCCGGTGATCTACCTGGTGCTCTGTGACCGGCAGTGGGGCATGGTAAAGATGAACCAGCAGTTTGGCTTGCGGCCGGTCAAGACCCTGCTGTTGCGGTCCCTGGGGCCCGACGAGACCATCAACGCCGACCTCGGTGAGATCGAGTTCGACAAGCTCGGTCAGGCCATGGGCGCTCACGGGGAGCGGGTCGCGGATCCGAAGGACCTCCCGGGCGCGATCCAGCGCTCCCTCGCGGCGGGCAAGGCCGCCGTCATCCATGTGGACGTGGATCCCGTCAAGCACATGTGGGCCCCGAACCTCAAGACCTTCTCGGACATGCACCAAGAGCCCGAGGGATGAGCGGATCCAACGGGAAGAGCCCGCGAAAGGCGGTCCTGGTGACCGGAGCAGCGGGGTACATCGGCAGACTCGTGATGACGTCCCTGGCCGCAAATCCGCGCGGCCTGGAGCGCATCGTGGGCACGGACATCCGTGAGCCCGCCGGGGGGCCGCCCGAGGGTGTGACCTGGATCACCCTGGACGTTCGCGCCCCGGAGCTGGCCGACGTGATCCGGTTGCACCACATCGACACGGTGGTGCACCTGGCGGCCATTGTCACACCGGGGCCGGGGCAGACCCGGGAGCTCATGTACTCGGTGGATGTGGAGGGCACCAAAAACGTGCTCGACGCCTGTCTCGCCGGCGGCGTGAAAAAAGTCATCATCACGTCCAGCGGCGCGGCCTACGGCTACCACGCCGACAACGCGCGCATGCTCTACGAGGACCACCCCCTCCGGGGCAACGTCGAGTTTGCCTACTCCGATCACAAGCGCATCGTGGAGCAGATGCTCGCCGAGTATCGGGAGCAGCATCCCGAGCTGGAGCAGCTCATCTTCCGGGTGGGCACGATCCTGGGAGAGTCGGTCTCCAACCAGATCACCGCCCTGTTCGAGAAGGCGGTGGTGCTTGGGCTCCGAGGGTCGCCCACGCCGTTTGTTTTCATCTGGGACCAGGACGTGGTGGGGGTCATCGAGGCCGGCATCCACACCGGCGGAGCCGGCATCTTCAACCTGGCCGGGGACGGCACCATGACCCTGCGGGAGATCGCGCGGAGGCTGGGCAAACCCTACGTGGCGCTGCCGCCGGAAATGGTGGCCGGGGCCCTGTCGGTGCTCCAGCGGCTCGGGCTGACCCGGTACGGTCCGGAGCAGGTGGGCTTTCTGCGGTACCGCCCCGTGCTGGCGAATGACCGCCTCAAGAGCGAATTCGGATACACCCCTCGACGCACGTCCCGGGAGGTCTTTGACCTGTACGCCCGGAGTGTGAGTCCCCGGGAAGAGGGCGCGCGTTGAGCGCGGCGCAGGGGGCGGCCTCGGGAAGCCAGCCCGATTGTCGAACCCTCGCGCGGGCCGAGTGGCCCGACCTGCGGCTGGCCTACAACACCGCCGGGGAGGGCGATGCGCCGGTGCTGCTCATCATGGGCTACACCGTGCCCGGCAGCGCCTGGGTGCATCAGATCCCGGCGCTACGCGAGCGCCATCCGGTGGCCTGGTACGACCACCGCGGATGTGGTGACTCCCAGGCCGAGCCCGGTGCCTATACCATGGAGCTGCTGGCCGGGGATGCAGAACGATTGTTGGACCACCTCGGCTGGGAGACCGCACACATCGTGGGCGTGTCCATGGGGGGCATGGTGGCCCAGGAGCTGGCGTTGCGCTGTCCCGAGCGGGTGCGCAGCCTCTCGCTCATCGCGACCCACGCCGGTGGCATGCGCAGCCGACTGCCGACCCTGGCCGGAGTGGCGGGGTTTCTGCGGGCCAACCTCGGGGCGCGCAGCGAGCGCATGGCGAACCTGGAGCGCCTGCTCTTTCCCGAGGCGTACCTGGCCACGTGCGATCGGCAGTGGCTGTCGGAGGTCTTGAAAAACGACTTCGGTCGGCCCATCCACCCCAAGTACCGGCTGTCTCAGCTGGCGGCCGTGATGCGCCACGACACCCGGGATCGCCTGCATCAGTTGGGCGGCATTCCGACCCTGGTGGTGAAGCCCGCCCTGGACAAGCTGGTCAACCCCGAGGCCTGCGAGCAGCTGGGCTGGCGGATCCCGGGGGCGCGGCTCAAGGTGTATCCCGATGCCGGCCACGGCGTGATCCGCCAGTGCGCTGCCGAGCTGAACCGCGACCTCCTGGAGCACTTCGCCTCCGTTGACGCTAACGCCCGGGCCCAGCACACCGGCTCCGGGGCCAGTCCTTTCAATTAAAGCGTGCTTTCGTCATACTGGGGACATCTGCTTTGCGCGGAGGAGCTCGAATGTACCGGTTTGCGATTATGGGTGTGGCGCTGGCGCTGGCGTTGGTGCTGATCGCGTGCAGCGACGACGACTCAGGGACGAACAACGACCTGAACAACAACGGCAACGCCAACCCCACCTGCGGCGACGGCAACGTGGATCCGGGGGAGTCGTGCGATGACGGTGACGCCAACAGCGACACCCTGCCGAACGCCTGTCGCACGGACTGTGTCGCGGCCGGGTGCGGGGATGGCGTCGTCGACAGCGGTGAGGCCTGTGACGACGGAAACACCGCCGACGGTGACGACTGCCGGGGAGACTGTCTCCAGGACTTCACCCTGTGCGGCAACGGCAATGTGGATCCCGGTGAGGCGTGTGACGACGGCACGGGCAATTCCGACGAGCCCGACGCGGCCTGCCGGACCACCTGCCGCGCCCAGGGCTGCGGGGACGGCATCATCGACAGCGGCGAGGTGTGCGATGACGGCAACCTGGCCAGCCACGATGGCTGCTCCAGCGGGTGCACCGCGGAGGTCCCGGCCTGGGTGGAGGTGACAACCACCGTGGCGCCCGACGGTCGCGAGGGCGTGGCCGTGGCGTATGACTCGCGGCGGGGTCGCCTGGTACTCTTCGGGGGCGGCCCGGAGGGTGCATTCTTCGGTGAGACCTGGGAGTTTGACGGCCAGGACTGGTACGATGTCTCGCCGGATCCCTCGCCCATCCCGCGCAAGTTCCACTCCTTGGGGTACGACGAGGCCCGCGGCGTGGTGGTGCTCTACGGCGGCATGAGCAATGCCAGCGAGTACCGCGACGACACCTGGGAGTACGACGGCACCTCCTGGGTGGAGACCTCGCCGCCGTTGTCCCCGGGCGCCCGGAACCAGCACGCCATGGCCTACGACGCGGCCCGGGGCGTCATGGTGCTTTTCGGGGGACTGGACCCCAGCTACCTCGACGACACCTGGGAGTACAACGGCACTGTCTGGCTCGAGCGGCCCACCGCCACTGCCCCCGCCGCGCGGCGCTCGGCGTCCATGGCCTACGACGCGACCCGGGCACGCACGGTCCTGTTCGGCGGCGTGGTCTGGGATAACGACACCTGGTTGTACTCCAACGACACCTGGGAGTGGGACGGCTCGACCTGGGTGGAGGCCACTCCCACAACATCCCCCACGGGTCTGGAGGGCCACACCCTGGCCTACGATGCATCACAGGAGCGCGTGGTGCTCTTTGGCGGCGAGGTGACCAGCTTCTACCAGGCGGACACCTGGCTCTACGACGGCACGACCTGGACCCTGATGCCCTACAACCCGTCCCCCGTGGCCCGGACGCGGCACGCCTTCGGCCCGACCCGAGGCGGCCTGCTCGTGTACGGCGGCTACATGAACGACTACCCCTTCTACCCGGAGGACACCTGGATCTACCGCCCGCTGAGCGGCTGGCCGGAGGAGCAGTGCGACAACGCTACCGACGACGACGACGACGGCCTGGCGGATTGCGCCGACCCCGACTGCAACGGCCAGGCCTGCGCCGCCGGCTTCTGCGTGGCGGGAGTCTGTCAGTAACGGTGTTGCCAAGTAGTCCCGGTCAGGGCGACACGGACGGTAGGTACACGAGGAAGGTGGTTCCCTGGCCGGGGGCGGACTCCACGGTGATGGCGCCGCCATGGTCGCGCACGATGTGTAGCGCGGTGGAGAGGCCCAGCCCGGTGGAGAGCCCCAGCCCGGTGGACTCGGACGTGGTCCGGCGGGAGAAGAAGGGATCAAAGATGTGGCGTTGGACCTCTGTGTCCATGCCGGGCCCGGTGTCCTGCACCGAGAGTCGGACGTGTGGCCCGGGCTCGAGCGGTGGATGCTCGTGGGCCAAGGAGGGCGCCACGTCCACGGCGTCCAGCGCAATGGTCAACGTCCCGCCGTCGGTGCCCATGGCTTCGTAGGCGTTGATGCACAGGTTCAGGAGCACCTGCTTGAGCTGCTGCTGGTCGGCAATGACGGTCCCGGCGTCGGGGTCGATGTGGCGCTCGATGGCGATCGCGATGGCAACGGTGGCCGGGAGGGACACCTCGAGGAGCCGGAGGGTCTCGTCCACCACCCAGTGCGAAGCGATGGCTCGTCGCTGGGGGGGGGTTCGGCGGCTGAAGTCGAGGATCTGCTTGACGAGGTCCTGAGCCCTGGCCGTCGCCTCCAGCACGGCCGCGAGCTTTTCCCGGGCGGGGTGCCCCGCGGGAATGTCGCCGTAGGTCATCGAGGCGAAGCCCTGCACCACGCCGAGCAGGTTGTTGAAGTCGTGGGCGATGCCGCCGGCCAGGGTGCCGATGGCGCCCACCTGCTGGGCTTTTTCGAGCGCTTCGAGGCGCTTTTGCACTTCTCGCTCCGCCTCGTCGCGGGATTGCTCCAGCAGACGGGACGTGTCTTCGCGCAGGGTCACGTCCCGCAGCATGAGGATGCGTCCCCGGATGGTGGCGCGTCGCCGGTGGGTGGCTTGCGAGATGGAAAGCACCGTGGTGGTTTCCGGTCCGGGGTGGCGGTGCAGACGCTGCGAGAAATCCCGTTCGGACAATACGCCGGGTAGTACCTCATCGATGTGCTGGCCACGCGCTTCGGAAATTCCCAGGAGGCGACGACCGGCGGGATTGGTGCGCCGAATCCTGCCCTCGGGATCGATGAGCACCATGCCCTCGGGGGAGTCCTGGAACAGGGTGCTGGCGAGCTCCTCGAGATCGAGGCTCAAAAAGTTGTACCGCATCACGGCGCCGTAAATGAAGGGGCAGATGGTGGCCAGCGCCGCGCTGCTGAAGGGGGATACGTCGTGAGTCTTGAGCACCAGGGGCAACAACGCGTTGATGAGCCAGGCCAGGAGCGTGGCTGTCGCTCCTCCCACGAACAGCAGGGTGTACGAGTGACGGCGATCCGGGTCCCGGGTGCGGCGACGGGCGGTGAACAGCAGCACCAGGCCCACCACTCCGCCCAGAATGCCGATGGACGAGAGCACCGGGGTGTGCAGGCGCCCCGGAAGGTCGACCACGCCCCAGTCGTGGCGCTCGTAGCCGATGACCCCCAGATCGGTGAACCCGTACACCAGCACGCCGGCCACCGAGAGCCCGAGGGTCAGATAGTACAGCCAGTCGTTGGGCCGCGTGGTGAGCCGATAGACCGCGTGGAGGAACCAGAACCCGATGGTCAACCAGAACAGCGCGGTGATCTGCTGCATGAGCGGCTCGTGCCCCTTGGACAGGGGGGAGTGGTAGATCAACTCGGCGAAGATGGTCGCCGTTTGCATGAGCATGAACAGTCGCAGCGCGTGGTTCACCGGATCATTTCGTCGCTGCGCGTAGACCATTCCCCAGACGAAGACGCAGGCGACCAGCGAGAGGGTCATGATGATCAGCGTGCCCATCATCGGTCGAGCAGCTTTCGGACCAGCGATCCCAGATGGTCTCGGGTCATGGGTTTGGGCAGGAAACGGACGTTGTCCAACTCATCCGGTAGCTGGTCATCGACGCCCTCGATGTATCCCGAGACCAGAATTATGGGCAGGCTCGGATTCAGCCGACGGAGCGCGGTGACCAGCTCGGTTCCTGACATCTCCGGCATGGTCTGGTCCGTGATCACGAGATCAAACGAGTCGTCGGCACGGTAGGCCTCCAGCGCGGCGCGCCCGCTGCTGACGGTCATCACCCGGTACCCCAAGGCCTCGAGCATCCAGCGCCCTGCCCGGGCCACCGGCTCGTTGTCGTCCACAAAGAGGATCCGCTCGGTTCCGCCGGCCACCGAAAGGACCTCGGACACCAGCCGGGTCGCCGGCCGCTCCACGGCGGGCAGGTAGACGGTAAAGCTCGTACCGCGGCCGATTTCGCTCTCGACGGCGATGGCGCCGTCGTGACTGAGCACGATCTGCTGGGTGGTGGACAGGCCGAGACCGGTGCCTTCGCCCTGAGGTTTAGTAGTGAAGAACGGATCAAAGATGCGGGCAACCACCTCGGCGGGCATGCCGGGACCCGTGTCGCTGATCGTCAGTCGCACGTGGGGTCCGGGGGACAGGGTCGGGTGGCGTTTGACGAGTTCTGCGTCCACCTTCCAGGCGACCAGCTCCACCCGGATCACACCCTTGCCAGGTCGCATGGCCTGCACGGCGTTGGTGTACAGATTGATGATCGCCCGCTGGAGCTGGGTCTGGTAGCCGGGCACCGTGATGTTGTCGGGGCCGAAGCTACGCTCCACCAGGATGTTGGCGGGAAGCGACTTTTCCAGCAGCACCAGGGTGTCCTGCACCAGGGGGGTGAACGCGATGTCCCGCTTGTCCGGCGGGTCGATCTGGGACAGGGACATAATCTGGCGCACGGTGTCCCGGCCCCGTCGAGCGGCGCGGAGCACGGCGTCGAGGTCGCCCCGGGCTTCGTGGCTTTGGGGGAGGTCGTCCCGGGCGGCGGACGTGGAGCCGACGATGACGGCGAGCAGGTTGTTGAAGTCGTGGGCGATGCCGCTGGCTAAGGCGGAGATGGCCTCCATGCGCTGCATCTGGGTCAGCTCGTCCATGCGGCGCCGGGCCTCGGCCTCCAAGGCGTCTCGTTTGCCCCGGAGGGCCTGCTGGGCCTCGTGCGGCTCGGTGACATCTCGCAGGAGCCGCACCCGGATGGGAAGCCCGCCCAGCTGCCGGGTGGTCAGCATGGACAGGGACAGGACGTGCTCTTTTCCCCCGCGCCTGAGGGTGACCGTGCGCTCGTCGTGCTCGGTGTGCTCGGTGTGCTCGCCCGGTGGCTCCCAGGCCGGCAGTACCGAGGAAACCGGTTGGCCCGACGGGGTGTGGTCCGGGGAGGCCAACAACTCCCGCGCGGTGCGGTTCATGCGCAGGATCTGCCCGTTGGGATCGGTGACGACGATACCGTCGTGGATGTTGTCGAACAGCTCCTCCGCCATGCCCTCCACGGCGCTGGACAAAAAAGCGTAGTGGGTCAGGGCGAAAAGGATCGAGAAGGTGAACGCCACCGTGGTGGTGGCGCCCAGTCGCGGTACCTCCGCTGGCCCCAGCATCAATGGCAGAAGAAGGTTGGTTGCCGTGGCGATCACGAGGGTCACGCTGGCGCCGGTAATTACGAGGGTCAGGGGACGGCGCAGGGTGCGATTGGGTTCGGCCCGCCAAGCGCGCACCAGCAGCATCATGCCGTAGGCCGCTGCGCTCAAGAGGGCCGCGAATACCAGGGGGAAGCCGAGCGGGTTCAAGGTCACCGACAGACCCCAGCTTCGGTGCTCGAAACTGGTGAATGTGACGCCGGGCAGGACCCCTGCGACCACCCCGGCCACGGTGAGCCCCAGGCACATCCAGAAGGGCCCGTCGTAGCGGCGCCCCAGCAGGGCGTACGTTAGGTTGAGCGCCAGCAGCCCGACGGGGATCCAAAAGATGCTCATGATGCGCATGATGATCAGCTCCCGCCCCACCGCCACGGGGAGAGAGGTGAGCACCTCACACAGGAGCCAGCCGCAGCAGGTCGCTGCGTAGAGCAGGAAAGCGCGGTTCACCGGATCCCGTCGACGCTGCCCGTACACCGCGGCGCCTGCGAAGACGGTCATGAGCAGCGCCACAAAGGGCAGGATCACATACCAGGAGAACACGGAAGGATTCTAACGGACTCTCGGCCGGAGGGGGAGCCCTCATCCGGGGAGGGCGATTACAATCGTCGCAGGCGGGCGCGGACCTCGGGGGCCTCCTTGGCGGCTGTGGCCAGGACCCTCGCGCCGAGGCGGAGCAGCTCGGCGGCGCCCCGGACAAAATCGGAGGGGGGCGGCCCCAGCTCGGGGAAACCGTCGGCGTTGCCCGCGACCTTTCCCCAGTTGTGAAAGAGGCGGCCCCAGTCCGATTGCAGCACCTCGTGCACGCGATTGTTGCCGGTGTACGGATACCAGTACAGGTCGTGGTAGATGACCGACGCGAGGTACGACCAGGGCGCCAGCCAGGTCTTCAAAGACCACTCGATGGGTTTCTTGAGCCGCCCCCAGTAGATTTCATGCTGCATCCGGGCCGCGAAGGTGAGGTCCTGCATGGGACCCTCGAAATTCCAGCGCTCCTGGGCGGCCTCGAGGTCACCCACCAGCTCGATCTCTGCGGGGTCCCCACAACCGAGTCCCATGTCATGGGCGAGCCGGATGAATTTGATGGAAAGCGGATCAAAGCCCATGAGCTTGGCGGCGACCGCGTCGATGGCCACCTGGTCGGACGACGCCAGGATCACGTTCTTGACGTGGGGGATCATGCAGCGCGGCCCCGGGCCGTCGCCGGCGAAGGTGCCGTCCATCACCGCGAAGAGGCCGCGGTGGATGCGCTTTTGGATCATGAGCAGATCCACCAGCGTCTCGTGGATCACCGGATGGGTCCAATGGCGGTGCTCGTTGAGCAGCCCGCCAAAGGCGTTCTTCATGGCGCCGGTGGTGGTGGTGAAGACGTGGGTCTTGATCGTGGGCAGGTGGATGATGTTTTCGCCCGGGAACCGTCGCGGGATGTAAAAGCCCTTGGGGTAGACGTCGTTCAGGACGAGGAAGTCCTTCGCGAGGTCTCCCACGGCCTCGTGCACGTCCATCCACTCCTCGCCCTCGTACAGGTGCACATTCCGCAGGCCGTGATCTTGCAATACATCGATCTGCTTGTTCTCGCGCTCGCCGAGGTGGGAGTCGATGACCACGGTGCGGTTGTGGCAGCCGTGAATGAGCTCCGGGTCGTAGCCGTCCTGCTTCATGGCGGAGATCACGCCGTCGAGCTGCCAGGGCGTCGTGGAGCTTGCGGGGTAGAAGAAGTGCCAGCTGATGTTGATTTTCAGGGCCGTGTCCACGGCCGGGTCCACCACCTCCTGGTAGCCGGCCAGGTTCATGAGCTCGTGGTAATCCCGGCGGACGGTGGCGGGGCTGGTCTTGAGTATGGCGACCTTGGACTTGGGCATCTTGCACC
>Ga0180009_10007274_pt1 | contig 11371 bp, 13 predicted proteins | sample OS_PC_MetaG_FD_123537 | JGI IMG/M metagenome (GOLD analysis project Ga0180009, IMG submission 123537) | Groundwater microbial communities from the Aspo Hard Rock Laboratory (HRL) deep subsurface site, Sweden - OS_PC_MetaG | ecosystem: Environmental > Aquatic > Deep subsurface > Groundwater...
AAAAACATGGAAACTAAACTTAAAAATGTCTTCCATCTTATTTACTCCAGGTAACATCTTTCATGAGTCAATGTTACCCCGCTTCCTCCCTCTTCGGGTAACATTTTATTATGAGGCAACTGGAATGTCTGACGCATAGGTTTGCGCCAAAAACCCCAGGTGGTCATGACGCTCCAGAAGCTTTTTATAACGGAGGGTTTAAGGGCTATGATGCCGGACGGAGATGCTGTGGTAAGTAATACAAGGGATTTGGCGAGTGAGCGGGCGCCAAGAATCTGGGCCAGCAATCCTCCCATGGAATGGCCCATTATAATCGGCTTAGCGTCAAGTTTCCCGATCTCCCGTTCGAGTAATTCGGCATAGTCAAGCAGGCTTGTCGTCCCGAGGCGCGGGTCCGGAATTCCTTTCGGGTCCATATCGTGATAGGGCAATGTGACAGCGATACACCGGTAGCCTTTGGCTTCAAAGACACTCCGGAACTTTTCCCAGTACCATGCCCCGCCCCACATTCCATGAATCATGAAGATTGTATCGGCCATTTTGAACGCTCCCTACAACTTGAATTACATCAATGCAACTAGTCAAGGACGCTTAAAATATCTTGATGGGACTTTTGAAATGCGGACTTAATAACAACAAAGTATATGATTTGTCAATGAATATTGACGGCTTCGTAAAAAATCAGTTTTTGCCACGAAGACACAAAGACACAAAAAATTGCCTATTGAAAATATTCAAGTTTTTCTTTGTGGAAATCGCAGCGGGACGCCCCTAAAAGCCTTCCGATGCGCTGGTCTCGAAGTCTGTCAAGGAAGTTGAAAACTTTAATCAGCCCGCAGTTGGGTGAGCCAGCCGCTATTTGATGCCGGAGCGCATGAAGCTCTGGACAAACTGGCGCTGGAACAGCAGGAAGGCGATCAGAAGCGGAGAAACGGCAAGCAGCGTGCCTGCCGAGATCACAGAAAAATCGACCCCTGATTCCGGGGCGCCGAAGATAGAGAGGCCGACAGTCAGCGGCCGGGATTCGGTTGAGTTCGTAATGATGAGCGGCCACAGGAAATTGTTCCAGTGGTAGCTGACTGAAACGAGTCCGTAGGCCAGATAGGTTGGCCTGGAGAGCGGGATGTAAACCTTCCAGAGAACCGCAATCGGGCCCGCTCCCTCGACACGGGCCGCATCCTCCAGTTCCCGCGGCACCTGTTTGAATGTCTGACGCAACAGAAAGATTCCGAACGCCGAGGCCATATAGGGCAGGCCGATGCCTAAAATAGTATCGACGAGCCCGAGAGAGCTGATCGTCTGGTAGTTCTGCACTATCAGAACATCCGGCATGATCATGATCTGGACGAGCACCAGGATGAAGGCAAGTTCCTTTCCGGCAAATTCGAAGCGGGCGAAGGCGTATGCGGCCATCGTGCAAAGAACGAACTGTCCCGCCAGCGTGATCGTAACCAGGACAAAGGTATTGAAGAAGTAGCGGGCGAAGGGAGCGACTTTCCAGGCATTCCGGAAGTTCTCAAGGGTTAGCGGCGCCAGCGGATCAAAGCGCGTGACGAAATCCATCGGATGAAACGCCGCCCAGGCGGCGTAAAGCAGCGGCGCCGCCCAGAGAAAAGCCAGCAGCCAGGCTGCCAGCGTCTCCAGTTTTTGAACCCAATCAGAATTACCGGTTATCATTGGTAATGAACCTTTTTTTCAATATATGTGAACTGCGTAATGGCGAGTAAACTTAGAATCACCAAAAGCACCACTGTGAGCGTCGAGGCATAGGCCGTGTCCCAGAAACCGAACGCCACCTCGTAGATGTAGTATAAAAGAAGCGATGATGCGTTGTCAGGCCCTCCTTTTGTCAGGATGAAGATGTGATCAACGAGCTTGAACGAGTTGATCGTCGCGTTGACAAGAACGAAAAGCATCGTCGGCATCAGCAATGGCAGGGTTATGCGGCGGAAATAGTAAAAGCGTCCGGAGCCTTCGATCAGGGCCGCCTCCTCTAACTCCGGGGGGATGGCCTGGAGCGCGGCAAGAAAAAAAATCATGAAAAAACCTGCGTCTTTCCATATCGCCAGCACCATCATGCATCCCAGGGCCGTTTCGGTGTCGCCAAGCCAGGTATGGCTGGTCATGCCGAAGAGCGAACCGATCTTGTCAAGCAGCCCGATCTGGGGTGTGTAGAAGAAAAGCCAGATATTCGCGACTGCGATCATCGGAAGGATCGTCGGCGTGAAATAGGCCGCGCGGATGATGCTTCTGCCGGGGAGTTTTTTATTGACGAGGAGGGCCATGAAGAGGGCCAGCGTGACGCTCAGCGGAATCACTCCGAGCGCGTAGAGGAAATTGTTCTCGAGAACCTGCCGGAAGACGGGGTCGGCAATCATCGAACTGTAGTTTTCCAGGCCGACAAACCGCGAGGGCCGCCCGCCTTTCGGAGTCGAATAAAAGCTTGCGAAAAGCCCGGCAATGACCGGGTAGTGGGTAAAGGCGGCCATCAAGACCGCGGCGGGCAACAGGAAAAGCCATCCGTAAATATGAGCGGTTTTTTGCACTGGCAGCTTCATGAATTCCCCTGACTGTGAGTCGCCGCCACCTCCCGGCGGGAAGCGGCGGCGGGATGTTATCTGTAACTGTGGAGTGTGCGATCTGCCTGATCCTGGGCGCCCTTCAAGGCGTCACTGGCGCTTTTGCCGCCAGTGAGCACGTTCTGGAGAGCATCGTCCAGGAACTTTTTGACCCGCGCATTCTCGTACGTCGAGAATTCCGCGGTGGCATATTTGAACTGGTCGCGCGCGACGGCCGCGGCCGGGAATTCCGCCACGTATTTCTTAAGCGTCGCTGTTTCATAGGCATCGGGGCGGGTCGCCACATATCCCGTTGCGATTGACCACCGGGCAGTCAGCTCCGGCGAGGTCATGAATTTTATAAACTTCAGAGAAGCCTTTCGTTCTTCGGGCGTCGCATTCTTGAAGATGTAGAAATTGCCTCCTCCGGTCGGAGAACCGCGCCGTTTCCCTGCCGGCAGCATGCTGACGCCGAAGTTAAATTTTGCATCCTTGCGCACCGCGGTCAGATTGCCGGTCGTGTGCCACATCATAGCCGTGGCGCCTTCGAGGAATTTCTGGCGCAGGGTTCCCCAGTCCGTCGTTCCTTCCGGCATAACCTGGTCTTTTACGGCAAGATCGCGCCAGTACTGCAGGGCTTCTATAACCGCCGGTTTATCGAAATAGGTTTTGTTGCCGCTTTCGTTCATCAGGACTTCCCCGTTCTGAATCGAGAGCGCCTGAAACATCCAGTAGGGGTATCCGGTAGAGGGAATCTGTACGCCCCAGCGCGTGACGTTGCCGGAAGCGTCTCTTTTCGTCAGCTTTTTGGCCGCGGCTGCCATCTCGGTCCAGGTTGCGGGCGGCTTTTCCGGATCAAGACCCGCCTCCCGGAAGGCATCCTTGTTGTAATACATGACGATAGTGGAGCGCTGGAACGGAATACCCCAGAGTTTTCCTTTGGCACGGGAATTTTCCATCAGGGAAGGATAGAAGCCTTCAATCCATTTTTTGTCATCCGGCGAGGTCGCAATCTCGTCAAAGGGGACTATGGCATCCTGCTCCATCAGTTCGAAGACGTCAATGGAGAACAGAACGCTGAGCTGCACCGGCTGATTCGCCTTTAATGCTGCAAGGGCTTTGACGCGGGTATCGTCGTAATTGCCCGCGTAAACCGCCTTGACCTTGATATCAGGGTTCTCCTGTTCGAATTCGGCGATCATGCCGTCGATCGTCTTGGTTATAGGCCCGCCGACCGCCACAGGGTAATACATGTTGAGGTTGACTGTCGCAGCTTGCGTCGCCATGCCCGTACAGACGAACGTCAAAACGACAACAAGGAAAAGAAACGCTTTGAATAACTGTTTTTTCATAGATGCCTCCTTTTTTTCTGTTGTTGTGTGAAATCTGAAATCATTGCAGCTATTGTTCCCAGCGCCGGCCGGTTGCTGTTTCATAAAAATTGGTCAGGGAGGCGGGCCAGTTTATAAAGACCCGCGTTCCCGCCTCTATGTGAACTTTCCCACCCTGCCGGACAATACATTCGGTATCAGCAATTTTGCAGACGATCTGGCTGTCCGCTCCCAGATATTCAACCCCGGTTACTTCGGCGGGGAGCCCGGTTTCGGCAAGATGCATACCCTCCGGACGCACTCCGACCGTCAGTTCCGAAGGGGCGTTCCTGAGGAACCCTGCCGGCATATTGGCAGTTAACCAGTCAGAGATCTCGGGATCGCTCGCGGGCAGAAGGTTAATCGGCGGTGTGCCGATAAATCCGGCCGTAAAACTGGTTGCCGGGCGGGCGTAGAGTTCCGCGGGTGAAGCGATCTGCTCGACATGGCCGGCGTTCAGAAGAACGATCTTGTCGGCCATAGTCATAGCCTCGATCTGGTCATGGGTGACGTAGACCATCGTGATGCCCAGACGCTTCTGCAGGGAACGGATTTCGCGGCGCATTTCATGACGGAGCTTCGCATCGAGATTGGAAAGGGGTTCGTCCATCAGGCAGACCGGAGCTTCGCTGACGATCGCCCGCCCCAGGGCGACACGCTGCCTCTGCCCGCCGGAGAGTTCTGCGGGTTTGCGATGCAGCAGCCCCCCCATATCGAGGAGTTCCACAACCTTGTTCATGCGGCGCTTTCGTTCGGCGGGTGCAAGGCGGCGCACCTTGAGCCCAAAAATGATATTTTCCTTGACATTAAGATGGGGGAAGAGCGCGTAAGACTGAAAGACCATCGAGATATTGCGTTTTGACGGAGGAAGGTGCGTCACATCGCGGCCGTCAATCATGACGGCGCCGCCCGAAAGCGTTTCCAGCCCGGCGATAAGACGTAAAATCGTAGACTTGCCGCATCCCGAGGGACCAAGCATCACCAGAAGCTCACCGGCGGTGGCGGTGCAACTGACGCGGTCCACCGCCGTTACCTTTCCCCATTTCTTCGAGATGTTGTCCAGCTCTATTTGCATCCCATGTTCCTTCCTGATTCGTCCGCATGGTTTCTTCAAGACGTCTCTGATAATAAGATTTATATCAACTATTCAGCACAATGCAACTTTTGACGCATTTCTATAGTCAAGTAGCCAGTAGCCAATCTTATTCGCCACACTCATTGAAACCTTTGCATAACACTCCCTTTTGCCCGATAGCGCTGCAGGTTAGCGTTATCGCTTCACTCCGTGTCACTAACGTGTCTGCGTCAGGCCAAAATTGAATGTTCTTCAAAGACCTCATATCCTGATGGGACTCTTGAAATGCGGATTTAATAACCGCAAAGCATGTGATTTGTCAATGAATATTGACGGCTTCGTAAATATTGAAGTGTCAGAAAAATATTTATCGCCCGAAAGTCGATCATAGGGTTCAATGGGTCGTGGGTTCGAGGGTTCGAGTGAGGGGAAGGTGATATCACACTAATGGCGCTTTTGGCTTTTACCGTAAACGGCTTTTTCTTCAGCAACCATAACCTGTTTTGGGCGGCTTCTGCGTTGGATTTTTACATGGATCGTCGCCCCGAGAACCTCCGATACACGGCGCAACATGCTCAGAGAATGCCCTTCATAAGACGGTGATTCTATACGGCTGATCTGCTGTTGAGATGTTCCCACCAGATTTGCCAGTTCTTTTTGAGATAATCCGCATTCCTTTCTTAAAGCAGCGAGTTGCATTGCAATATCCCAGTCATCACCAGCCTTTTTATAACGTGCGGCAAAATCCGGATCTTTCAACTGATCTTCGAGATATGCGTTAAAATTTGTTTTTTGTTTCATAACGGATTCCTCTTCAGCCAATCACGTTTTCTATCCAAAGCAACCCGTCGATCCCGATCGCGAATTTTTTTTGCTTTATTCCTGATCCCATGCACAGCAATAATTCTCCGTCCCCGCACAAAAAAATAGAGCACCCGTGTGTTAGGCTTACCCACATGTCTCAACTCGAACAGGTCATCTCCAATAGGTTTTGACAGCGGCGGCCTCTGATAATAACGGCTTTGCAGTTTAGCGAGACCCGCGAGTACCGCCGCAAAATCGTCCGGATCAGATTCCTTAAGGGTATTGAGAAACTCAATCAGGGGGCATCGGCCTGCAACTGTTTCATAGAATTCTACCGTAAATTCCATAACAAATCAACACCAATATTGATGTATTACCTCTCAGGAGAGCGAGACCGGCACGCCCTTGATATTTGAAGTTTCTTTGCCCCCGGAGCGAAAGGATCAGAAAAAAATCTAAGTTCCACAATAGTAAGCGTAACCATGCCGGCTATTATTACAGAAAAATTTTCCTGTAGTTTTTCAGAAGATGCCCGTAGTGCAGCTTCTGGTTTACAATCATGGATTTAATCTGACCGATCGGCATTTTCTCCCTTATGACATACCGATACATCCCTGCTTTCGAAATATCGCCTATAAACAGTACTCCTACCAGCCGGTCACCATCAGGGCTGAATACCACCTTACGGTACGTTGATCCGGTGGCATGGACATGGACTTCATAATCCGTATTTTTGGTATGCACAATGCCCATTGACACAAAGGGTTCATCGGCAACCTGGGTGGCATTCATGATCCCGAAGGTTCCTGAATAGGCGGTCTTTCTGCCTGCCATGTTAAAGCCGGCACACCTTCCCATCTCCACGGCATTTGTCCACAAGCCTGTCACTATCCTTTCACCTGTTATCGGATCAAATGTAACCGCCACATCTCCAGCGGCAAAGGTGTCAGAAATATTGCAGGCTGTATACTTGTTCACAACAATACCCTGGTCTGTTAATATTTTACTGCCGGACAAAAATTCGACATTCGGTCTAACTCCTTTTCCGATACAGACCATCCGGCAAGGCATCTCGGATCCGTCATCAAGGGCAACGCCCGTCACACCGCTTTTGTCCGACAGGATTGCTGAGGCACTGCACCCGGTTTTTATTTTCAACCCGGCCTTGTCCAGTGCTTCCCGGATCAGCGAGGCATCCTCGGGTTCCATCAGCTGTGAAAGCACTTCAGAAGAATACACTACCAGCGTGACTTTGACACCCCTTTCCAAAAGAGCAAATGCCGCCTTGAGATTGACCAGCCCACCCCCGAGCATTACAGCATGATCGGTTACAGCCGCTCTTTCAGCCATAGCCCTGGCGTTGGCCAGTGTCCGAAGCGCAAAGACCCCGACTGCATCGGTTCCTTTAATTTCCGGCGGTATGTAAGGACGGCTTCCGGTTGAAAACAGCAGTTTGTCATACGATAGAGCCTCCCGGTTGCTTAGTCTTACCGTCCGTTCGTCAACATTCACGGAATCAACCCTTGAAGCTGTCCGGACATCAATGCCGACGGCTTTATAGGGGCCTTTGCCTGACAGTTCCATATCCTTGGCACTCTTTTTACCGGTAACCATATAGGGTATCAGGGGCCTGAAATACGGCATATCCGGCTCTTCCGACAGCACTGTAATCGACCCGTTTGGGTCCTGCTCCCTTATCGACTGCGCAGCCGCCATTCCGGCCGCGCTGCCACCAATTATTACGTAATTCGCTTTGTTGACGGCCACTTCATCCCCTTTCTCCGGCAAGCATTTCACCGGAAACATCTTTTCGGACATCACGTGAAAAGGAATCAACGGTTTTGTAGACCAGTGCCTGTGTGGGGCATGAACTCACACAGGCCGGGATTTCTCTGTCCGGGCACCGGTCACAGCGATAGGCCTCGCGCTTCTCCAGATGCCGGCCGATCACACCATAAGGACAAACCATTACACAGGTCCAGCATCCGATACATTTATCACTGTCGGTCATCACAACGCCTTCGTCGTTGCGGCTGATGGCGCCGCTGATACAGGCATGCATGCAGGGCGCATCCTCACAGTGGCGGCACACCACAGGCACTTTTCCGTCAGGGGCGACCCATTCCACATACACGCGGCTTTTGGGCGCCGGTTTTTCTGAAATCGCACCGTATAGATTCTTGCTGTCCGAATGTTCCACTTTGCATGCAATTTCGCAGGATTTACATCCGGTGCACCGGCTTGCTTTTACAAATATTTCCTTAGGCTGATACATAACTTACTCCTTGTTTTCGAGTTATATTTGCGGCCTTTTCAAAAGCCGGAAGCCCTATCAAATACCGAGGCCTTTGCGCCTCTCATCAATAGCAGCCAAAAGCTTGTCCGCCGACGATTCAGGATCAAGATCAACGATAAAATATCCGCCGGTCAGGCCCTTTACCTTGTCCGTGAGAATCTGTGTAACCGCAGGACTTCCGAGAACCGGCAGCATAACGCCGACGTGTGTGGGAAGGCCGGCAGCTACGGCATATACCCCGATGGAAACCGCCTTTTCCGATACGGCCTCGGCAGCCGAAGCGACCACGGGCAGTTTGTCGGTGTCCACCCCCAGATAGTTGGCGATGGCTACCGTGATTGCCACAGCCCGGGAATTGTCAACGCACGATCCCAGGTGCAATACCGGCGGAAGCGGACCATTGAGCCCGTTTGCCTCACCGATGGCCGTCAGTACGGCTTTCAGGCCATCGCCGCAGAGCCTGCCCACATTTGCAGGATCCATAAACCCGTGCCTCATCAGCGCACCGGCGCCGCATCCGGTGGCAACGACCAGCACATTTTCCTTAAGCAGTCTTTCCGCAATTATCTTAAAGTTTTTATCCTGAGGCACTTTGACATTATTACAGCCGGCAAACAGACATATCCCTCTGATATTACCGTTTTTTATATTGTCGACAAGAGGCTTTAGAGGGTCTTGTGCGTCCAGTTTGGAAAGAGCTGCCACAATAGATTCAACTGAAAATCCGGCAACGACTGTATTCTCAATATCCGGAATATCAACGGGTTTGCCTTTTCTACGGCCAAAGCCTTCTATAGCCACCCGGATCACTTCCTTTGCTTTCTCAGCCGCAGCCTCTTCCGAAAATTCTATATGCTGCGCTCCGGTAATTTTGCAAATGTCCATGGTGGTTATAATCTTCGTTCCCATACATTCGGCAACCGTGACAACGGACGGCATAATGCACTGGTAGTCAACAACCATGGCGTCAACGGCGCCCGTCAGCATGGCCATCTCCTGGCTCACCGAATGGGTGCATGACGGAATGCCATGACGCTCCATCAGTTCGTTTCCTGTACAACATACGCCCACAATGTTTATTCCCGAAGCGCCCGCATTAGAGGCTTCCTTTTCCATGTCGCCGGCCACAGCGACAATTATTTCTGAAAGAACCGGATTATGACCATGCACGGCGATGTTCACCATATCTTTCTTCAGGGTTCCCAGATTGGCTTTGGATACAAGGGGGGTGGGCGTCCCGAACATAATATCGGCAAGGTCAGTACCCATGTAGCATCCTGCCAGGTCAGCCACTCCGCATCTGATGCCGGCAATCAGCAGATTGACGGCATACGCATCGACACCGTACAGTGTCCTGTGCATGATTTCGGAAATCTCGTGGTCAATACCTTTCGGAACAGCACCTATGTCCGAAAGAGCTTTTACACGGCCCGGCGTGACTACAGTTGCAGCCCACAATACAGGGGTTTCCTTTTCGTGAAAATCGGCCAGGGCCGCCTTTGCGACATCCTCTGCGATCGCCATCTCCTCCCGCCCTTCTATGGCAATTCCAAGACGGCTGGCAACAGCTTTGAGCTTATTACCGTCCTTGATGGAATAGTCCTTGGCTTCTCCCTTGGCCATCTTCATCATCGTATGTGCCAGATGTTTTGCGTGCCCCGAATGAGCGGCTGTTCCAGCGGCGATTGCCCTGTCAAGCCCCCGTGCCACCATAACGTCTGCTGTAGCGCCACATATGCCCGTTTTCGGCTCACCCCCAAAAGGGTCAATCCTGCAGGGCCCCTGGAGACAGTGACGGCAACAAAGGCCCGTTTCGCCATAACCGCACTGAGGGGTCATGGCTTCGTACCTGTCCCAGACAGTGACAATTCCTTTTTTATAGGCCTTTGAAATCATTTGCTGGACGGCTGGATCGATACTTTTTTCTTGAACATTCAGTGTATCTGACATAGAGGTCCTCCTATTTTATTGATTGGTTTTTTAACTTACAAAAATTTACAATTTCAAATGAACAGACGGTGGCCGAGTCGGGGAGACCCTTGACTTCTGAAGTTTCTTTGCCCCATGTGTTAATTTAAGACGGTATAAATATTTAAACTCGTTCAACAAGCTTTCCGCTGTGTTGATCTCAAAGTCCGCCCTCCCGAATTCATAGACAAACTTGTCATAGGTTTCCTTCTGCTCTTTTTCCGGGAGAAGGTGCAACATCGAGTAGACGGCCTCGCTGAATGTTTGGGGCATCATGAAGATTATATCGGTCATATTGAATGCTCCCTTTAACTATTACATTCATGTAAATCGTCAAACAGGACGCTTAAATATCTTGATGGGACTGTTGAAATGCGGACTTACAGAATCACATTGTGTGTGGTTTGTCAATGAATTTTAATGGGATAGGATTCAATCCGCCACAAAGATCGGCGGACCTTCGGGAGGCGTGAGGCGGAAGGCGAAAAGAAATAAGGGGTCGTGGGTTCAGGGGTTCAAGTGACATAAAGCAAAGCATCAGCGCTCAATGCTGAAAAATTATAAAATCTTCACCCCTTTTTTTATTTCTTCAGCAAAAGGATTCCCGCTTTTAAAGTCTTCTTCAGTGATAGGATGAGGCTCTATGCGCAGATCAAAATTCCTCCGAAGCCGCATTAAATTTGACAGTTCTTTTATAGTATCTTTATACCCTTCCAATACGAGAGCTATGTCAATATCGCTGTCATCGTTGAATCGACCATGCGTGTACGAACCGAAAAGAAAGGCTTCCTTTACATTATAATAACGGTTAGAAACAAGGAAGTTCACGTAATCCCGCCCGAGTCTCAAAGCATTTTTTTTATCCATATCCTGAATGACCTTATTTTGGTAATATATTCTTCAGCAAATTTTTTCGTGCACATCGTGTAAAATTTCAAATTATAATCGTCATAGCGCGCTTTAATATTGAAGCTTGTCAGAGTATCGAGGAAATTTTTCTGTTCTTCTGAAAGGTCGAGTTTTGCTTTTTCGGCAATGCGCAATAAATCGTGAATATACGGCGTATTTACATCAATATATTTTGCATAATATGCTTTTAATAGTTTTTCAATCACGATGTGCCCGATAAATAAAGACCACGGATAATTTTTGCCTTTAAACAGATATTGCATGGTTTTATAGTCGTTATCCGCTGATTTCAGCCAGTATTCCAAGATAGAATTTTTATTCATAAGTCAGTTATATCATGAAATGATTTGTTCGCCAACTCTACAAAATAAAATACTTACCATTATTGATG
>Ga0180009_10007275_pt1 | contig 11370 bp, 6 predicted proteins | sample OS_PC_MetaG_FD_123537 | JGI IMG/M metagenome (GOLD analysis project Ga0180009, IMG submission 123537) | Groundwater microbial communities from the Aspo Hard Rock Laboratory (HRL) deep subsurface site, Sweden - OS_PC_MetaG | ecosystem: Environmental > Aquatic > Deep subsurface > Groundwater...
CGGCGACCAGAATGCTGCAGGTCTACGACCTGGCCAGCAACACGTTCGAGAAGGTCTGCGACATGCTCGTCCGTCGCTGGTACGCCACGGCGACCCTGCTGCCGGACAATCGTGTGTTGGTGGTTGGCGGCCGGGGGAACAATACCGCCCCCTTGTCCACGACCGAGCTCTGCGATCCCGCCAGCGGCCAATGTGTCGCCGGTCCGGAGCTGCAGACACCAAGAACCTGGCACACGGCGACGCTGCTGCCGTCGGGACAGGTGATGATCGCGGGTGGCGTGGAGGACGGCTCAGCGAATGTCGAGCTTGTCGATCCGGCAACCTCCACGGTGTCCGCGGTCCCCTCCCCACCGCCGAGGACCCGTCACGATGCCGTGCTCCTGCCCGACGGCACCGTGATGTTGAGCGGTGGTCAACTGGCCAATGGCGACGTGCCCGTGGCGGCGGACGTGTTCGATCCGGTCCGCATGACGTGGAGGCAAGATTCGCAGACTCTGCATGATCGCTTCCTGGGCACGACGACACTCCTGTTCGACGGCCGGCTGCTGACGGTCGGCGGCGTCGATTCACCGCAGACGGCTGAATTGCGGTCGACGGCCTCTTTCGCCGAATCGCCCAGGCCGTTGGGATTGGCCCGTTCCGAACACGCCGCGATCACGTTGGACAACGGTGACGTCCTGCTGATCGGAGCGCGGGACCACGTGATCGCCGATCGTTTTTCGGCCACCTCCAGGTCGTTCACGTACGCAGGGATGCTGCGCACGGCTCGGGTTCAGCTCGACGCGGTGCGGCTGGACAACGGCCTGGTGTTCGCCGTGGGCGGTGAAGGCAGCGCAACGAACACCGCCGAGCTCTTCGATCCCGAGACCGGCGCGTCGAGCGCGGTACTTCAACTCGCCGTGGGGCGGCGAGAGCTCCGGGTGACGAAACTACCGAGCGGACGCGTGCTGATAACCGGCGGCAACGAGACCACGACGCAGGCGGAGCTCTTTGATCCAGCCACCGGCTCGGTGTCGACGACCGGCTACATGAGCGCCGTCCGTTTCGCCCACACGGCAACCGTTTTGCCCGACGGTCGTGTGCTACTTGCAGGGGGTTCGGGCGAACAGAACAGCAGCACGACAGCAGAGCTGTACGACCCAGCTACCGGTGTATTCGCACCGACCGGGAACATGCACGCAGCTCATGTCCATCACCGTGCGGCGCTCCTTTCCGACGGGCGAGTCTTGATCGCCGGTGGCTCGTCGACGGTCGAAGCGTACGACGCAGACACGGAAGAGTTTCAGATCATCGGCTCGCTCTCAGCCGCTCGCGAGATGAGCGGGCTGACGCTGCTGCCGTCGGGAAAGGTGTTGTTGACCGGGGGGCTGCCCGTGACCGACGCGGACACTGCGGAGTTGTTCGATCCCGCTAAGGGTCAGTCGACGCTGGTGGGGAAGCTGACACAGCCTCGGATCGGGCACACGTCGACCCTGCTGCCCGACGGACGTGTGCTGATCGCCGGAGGATTCACGGAGTACGACGCGGCGGGCGCGAGCGACAAGGCGTCAGGGACCGCTGAGCTTTACGATGCGGCGAGCAAGGCCTTCTCCGCCGTCACGTCTTCGGAAACGGTTCGAGCAGGAAACACGGCGACACTCCTGCCCAACGGTGATGTGTTGCTCGCGGGTGGGGAGAGCTCCGCGGAGGTCGACCTATGGGACCGCAAGGACGGACAGAGCGTGCCGGCGGTATCGATGAGTGCGGCGCGCGAGCACCACGCGGCCACGCTTCTGCGGTCCGGACGGGTCCTGATCACCGGTGGCACCAACATGGCCGGCCCCCTGGTCTCCGGTGAACGGTACGACTGGCGACAGAAGCGGTTCGAGCCGACCGCCGACATGCTCGTCGCTCGCGAACGGCACGCCCTGACGCTGCTGCCCTCGGGCAAGGTGCTCATCACGGGCGGCAGCGACGATACCACCGTGGAGGTTTATGATCCGACGGCCGACGAGATGGTCGCGGTCGGTCAGCTGCATTCGACCCGCTTTGCGCATGCCGCCGTGCTCTTGCCTTCCGGAAACGTGCTGTTGGCGGGAGGCGTGGATGCCGGAGGCCGGCCCGTTGACACCGCGGAGGTTTGGAGTGTCCGACGGGCGGAAAGTACGCTGGTTCCCACCACCACGTTGCGGGGAGGCGTGATGTTCGGCGCCATGACCACGGCGGGAACGGCGCTGGTGAGCAGCGAGCGCGGCACCTGGGCATTCGACGGCGACGGCAACGAAATGGCGACGCAGAAGGCGACGGTGGGTCAGCCCGTCGCGGCGATTCCGCAGCTTTTCGAGGGGGTGTTGTTCTGCGGCACGCGGTTCCGTGACGGCGGTTTCGCCGCATGTGCCACCTCCGATGCGCAGCGAGCGCCCACCGTGCCCGCCCTCATCCTGGCAGGAGCCGACCCGGACGCGACAGCCACCCGGTTGATCGACGGCAACTTGCTGATCCGGACCAACTACGGGGGACAGCCCGCGTCGTTGACGTTTCGCTGGGTGCCCCCCGGGGCCGTACGCCCGAGCATTGAAAAGGCCCCTGGAGTCATCGAGATCGGCGAACAGGTAAACGTGGAGGGCCAACGATTCACCAGACCGTCGGCCGTGGGAAGCGATGCGTTGGGACCGAGTCCCCTGTTGGCGCCGGGCGTGGTGTTCGTGCCAGCTTCCGGGGGCGCACCGACTCCCTGCCCCGTGACGACGTGGACCGACACACGATTGAGCTTCGAGGTACCGTCGACGCCGTACCACGGACGCGGCTGGATCCATGTGATGGTCGCCGGTGTGCCCAGCATCGGCTGGTACGTGGAGCTCCAGCCCGGCCTGAATGCAGCGTCTTGCATGACCGACGGGGAATGCGTCAGCGGCTTCTGCGTGGAAGCGCTTTGTTGTGACGCGCCATGCGAGGAAGGGTGCAGCTCGTGTCTGATGAGTCGAAACGGCGTCGCCGATGGGACTTGCGCGGCCGTGATGGAAGGAACGGATCCTCGCGATGCATGTGGCTTCGAACTCTGCGGCACCACGGGTGAATGCGATGGCCAGGGTGCCTGTTCGCTCGTTTCGGAGCGCAAGCCTTGCGACGAAGACAAGCTGTGTATGAATCAGACGTGCGCGGCCACGCTCGGGGAGAAGTGTGCGTCGAATCGCGATTGCGCCAGGGGACAGGTTTGCGCCGTGCAGGGCACGTGCACGGCGTTCGTTCCCAACGGGGCGCCAGCGGATCCGGGAGCATGCTCGGTATCGACGGCTGGCGAGAAGAGGTCATTCGGAACCCGCGGGTTGTTGGCGTTGCTCGTGCTGGTGACGCTCGGCCTTCGGCGGAAGGTCCGGATGCTCAACTAAGGGATCACCAACGAATAACCTGGTCCACTTGGCGTCGAGAAACGGGTGGCACGGCCAAGCAAGCCTTTGAACGCCTGCAAGCTCCCGCTTGGCCGTGGGCGGCGAAGGGCAAGCATGAAACACGGCCAAGCAGTCCCTTCGCGGCGATTGCACTCTTGCTTGGCCGTGCCACCCAAGTCGCACTCGGTGGACCAGCTATTTCCTTGGCGGTCCCTAAACCTTGGTGGGCTGCTGTCTTCATCAACGCGATTGGGCAATAGGGCTCCCTGGGACCGACTTGACACGTTGTCAGGCAGCCCCACACTGTAGGTGTGAAGGGGCCACATTGAGGGGCGTCCCGCTCGCGGACGGAGGGATCAGCATGGCACGGAACCACGATGAACCGTCAGCCGTTGGCGAACCGCCTGAACGCAGGCGTTCCGAACGCCACGTGGCACTCTTCCCGGCGACCTTCGAGACAATCTTCGGCGACCGGCAGTTCTGCCTGTCTCACGACGTGAGCAGCAGAGGCGGGCTGTTTCTCACCACGGAGGAGTACGAACCGGGCGAACGCCTCGCGGTCGAGCTGCATATTGGCGGCCCCTACGCCGAGCAGCGCAGCACGCCGGCCCGCGTCGTGCGGGTCCGGGTGCACGGACCCGACACGGTTTGGCTCTACGACACGGCGGTGGAGTTCGAGCGCCCGTCGACGGACCTGGACAGCGAGGCAAAGTCTCTATCCGCGCGCCAACGTCGTTTGGGACTGCTTCAGCGCAACAAATCAGACAAGGACGGTTGAGGAGCACCACGCTCGCCAAGACGAGTGGATCCCCGAGCCGGCCACGGAGTGATCCATGACGATGCTCACAAAAGCTGGTGCTCTCGTGGTTGGGCTCGCCTGGGGCTGCGCATCGCCTACGCTCGATACGCACAATACTTCGACAACCACGGTGGAGTACGAAGCACCGGTCGTCGACCCGGTCCGTTCCGAATGCTCCAACACCGCGGTCGGCGCATCGGTTACTGTCGAATCCCTCGATGGGGGGCAAAAGGCCCTGCGCGTTCGCCCTGGCCCCGTGGAGCTCACCGGAACCACGTGCACCGATGGTCGCAGCATCTCACCGGGTTCAGGTCGAGAATAACGAAGGCCTCAGGGCGGCGGCAACGGAACAAGCCGCGCCGTTCCTCCGATCGTCGACCAGCACCCCGCCGGCAGGACCGTCATCCGGGGCTATCCCTTCGAACGACCCACCTTGTTGGGCGCGACCGCAGGCGCGGCAGGCGGCATACGGCACTTCAGTCCGACAGACTCGATGCCTGGGCGACTCCGCAACATACCAAGCGGCGCAGCGGGCGTTGCCTCGAGGTTGGCGTTCACATCGGCGACCGGCTTCCATTCTTTCCATCCCTGCCGCCACACGACCACCTTCTCGGATATCTTGCCCGCGTCGAGACCGGTGCGAAGCATCGAGGCGCGCACGGGACCAACGGTGATGGCGCCATCGGCCAGGTAGTAGGAGATCTCGTGGGAACGGGATTGCTGCGGTGCCGGCCGGACCTCGCTGACCGGCGTCGCCGCGCGTTTGGAAGGGACACGGAGCGCGGGCGGCGGCGGTGGCGCAGGTATGATTGGCATGAGCGGCTTGGAACCCCCGCCCGGCGGGGACGATGAACCGCGGTCGGGCGCCGGGGGTAGCGGCGATGCCCGGCGTGCGGGAGGCGGTGGGGGAGGCGGTGGGGCTGCGATCGCCACAGGGTGTTTGGAGACGCGTCGGCGCGGTGCGGATGAGGCCCGGCGCGAGGGCGCGGCGGGTTCGGCCGGCAACGCAGGGGCGCCCGGTGGAACAGCACAGCTCGGCCCGACCAGATCGAGGTTGGGCACAGCGTGTTTTCTCCGACGCCCGGGCAGCGCAGTGAACACCTCCGAAGCCCTGCGCCACGTGGGCCATCCCTCGGTCCATAACAACGAACCGATGGTCACATGGCCAGCTCGATAGCCCGCTCGCACAGTCTCGAGGGAAACCGGACCCGCCGTGGACGATCCGTGTGCTACGAAGTAATCAGGTTCGAACTCGAACTCAACGTCAAGCGAGAGCATCTCGTCGGGGTCCTCCGCAGGATCGGGCGGAGGCGGTAGTGTCGAGTCCACCAACTGGAGCACGGGACGCTTTCGACGAGCGGGCGACTTCGCCACCCTCGGCGCGGAAGTCACGACATCATCCGAGCTGACCAGGTCCTCCTGCAGGACGTCGTCAAGCGATAGCTCATCCGCGTCGCAGGCGTGGGCGAGGGATTGGGCGAGCTCTTCCGACGAGGAGAAGCGCAGGGAGGGATCCCGGTTGCAGGCCTGGGCAAACCAAGCGTCGAACCCGGGCGGCACGTCCGGATTGAGCGTGGATGGCACGGCCATCGGGTGCGCGCATATCTGCATCACCACGGCGCCGGGGGCCTCGTCCTCGAAGGGTCTCTTACCTACCAGGCATTCGAAGGCGATCACGCCAAGCGCCCAGAGGTCCGTCAGGTGATTGACCTCGCGCCCCTGCGCCTGTTCGGGACTCATGTAGTTGAGTGTTCCGACCAGGGCGCCGGCTACGGTCTTGTTGCCGCTGCGCACGGCAAACGGCGAGTCCGCCTTCGCTACGCCAAAATCGAGTATCTTCGCCGTCTCTTCCGCGTCGTCATCGATCGCGAGAAAGATGTTGTCCGGCTTGATATCGCGGTGGACAATCCCTGCTGCGTGTGCCCGCATCAGCCCCTTACTCACCTGATGCAGAATCCGGCACAAGTTCTTCGGCGGCAGGGTGTGCTCCCGCTCGAGCCGCTCCGCAAGGCTCTCGCCTTCCAGCAACTCCATCGCGATGTAAGGGCCGACCACGGGATCCACGTCGTGATCAAAAAGCTGCACCACGTAGGGTGACCGGAGCTGAGCGGCGGCGCGTGCCTCCCGGCTGAACCGGGTGATGGCGAGCTCGCAATCGAGCAACTCGGTCGAGATGATCTTGACGGCGACCAAGTTGCCCATCGTCAGGTGCTCAGCGGCCCAAACGGTAGCCATGCCTCCCTCGCCCAACGGGCGAACCAATCGATAGCGGCCTCCAACAATCTGACCGGAAACGGGCATCAAAGCTCTCCGATGTGACCATGCCACAAGCGCCCGCGATGAGAAAGGGCAACTGCCGGTCCTGCTTCGCCTCTCGATCCACGACCGACCCGGTCGAGGCCATGCTCTCGATCACCGTCAAGGTGCGCGCAGGTGGGGCAAGGTCGCGCAGACCAACCGAGCCACCCAGGAAATGTTCCGACGACGTTCGGCCCATCGTGATCGTTTTAGACGCCCGACCAACGCCTGAACGTCCCACCTGACGCCTACCGCGTCCCTGGGATATACTGTTTCCGTGCGCCCACCGCGCGCGGAGGAAGTAATGAAGAGACTGAAGAATCCCGTTGCGGCAGTTGCGATGCTCGCTGCCATTGCGATGCTCGCTGGCTGTTCTTCAGCCGATGAATCCGGGAGCCAGCCCGGCGGCGACGCGGGCGCCAGCGACACGTCCGCTCCGTCGGACGCGCAGACCGAAGGGGCCGTCGATGGGACGACAGCGGATGGCTGCACGGCCAAGACCTGTTTGAAGGTGGGTGCAGGCTGCGGGATCGTCGACGACGGTTGTGGCGGCACGTTGGACTGTGGCACCTGCACCGCCCCGGACATTTGCGGCGGCGCCGGCGTTGAGAATCAATGTGGGTGCACGGTCAAGTCTTGCTCCCAGCTCGGGGCCAATTGCGGGGACGTGGACACCGGCTGCGGAATCGTGTCTTGCGGCGATTGCTCCTCTCCCAACACCTGCGGCGGTGGCGGGGTCGACAACCAATGCGGCTGCAGCTGCAGCCTTCCCAACGCGCAAACAACGTGCACGGCGGGCAGTTGCCAAATCGAGGCCTGCGAAACCGGCTGGGCTGACTGCGACGGCAATGACGCCAACGGCTGCGAGACACATGTCGAGGACGAGGTCGACAACTGCGGTGTTTGCGGCAACGTCTGCTCGTTTCCCAACGCAATTGACGTGAAGTGCACGGGTGGGTCCTGCGCAATGGGCGGGTGTGCGTCCGGGTTCGCGGACTGCGACAGTGTCGAGGACAATGGGTGCGAGGCGAACTTGGGGGCGGATCCGACCAACTGCAACAGTTGCGGAAACGTCTGCCCGCCATCCGGCGGCACGCCGGTATGCGTTCTGGGGCAGTGCGCCGTCTCCACTTGCTCCCCCGGCCTCGGCGATTGTTCAGCCACGCAGCCAGGATGTGAGACGGACCTGCTGACTTCGACGTCCCATTGCGGCTTCTGCGGAAATGCGTGCGACTTTCCCCAGGCGAGCCCGACGTGTGAGCAAGGTCTCTGTCAACTCGGATCCTGCGACGCGGGCCATGGCAACTGCGACGGTAACGACGCCAACGGGTGCGAGACCAACACGGCGTCCAATACGTTGCATTGCGGCTCGTGCCTGAGCGCCTGCAAGCCCGCGGCTCACGCCACGACGTCGTGTGTCCTTGGCAACTGTGCGTACGCGTGCTTGCTGCCCTGGATTGACTGTGACGATTCGGATGGTTGCGAGATCAACGGCAGCACCGACGTGACGAATTGCGGCGGTTGCGGGCAATCCTGCAGCACGAACAACGTCATCAACCTGTCGTGCAACACCGGCGCTTGCGTGGGGGATTGCCTGCATGGTTATGCGGATTGCAACAACAACCTTCGCGGGGACGGGTGCGAGACCAACACGAACAGCGACCCGACGAACTGCGGCGGATGCGGGCTCGTATGCAGCTCCAACCATCTCGAGTCGACCACCTGCAAGTACGGGGCTTGTGGCGGTACGTGCAGCTCGGGCTGGGGCGATTGCAACAACAACAAACTCGTCGACGGGTGCGAGGCGAATCTTCTGACCGACAAGAACAACTGCGGGACTTGCGGTCACGGCTGCGGGGATTGCGCGGGCTGCTCCAACGGTGTCTGCGTCAGCCTGCCCTGCGAGTAGCAATGGGTGCAATTCCCTCAGCGCGGCGGCGGCGGCATGATCGACATGATGTAGCGGCGGACGTAGTCGGCCTCGAACACCGTGACGACCTCGATCAGAGCCTCCGGTCGTTTTCGCGCCGACGGGGCGAACAGCCGGATTCCAAGCTCGAGTGAAGTGAGGCCCGAGTGCTCGAGCTTCAAGCCCTTATCCAGCGACGCGAACCAGGCCTCCAGATCCCCATAGCGCTGCCGCAGCAGGCGGCGTCCCTCGAAGGTGGGAAACGCCGGTCCACGAAACTCGATGGCTTCGGCCGCGTCCGACGGGGCGTAGTGAACGCGGATCCCGAGCTCCTCGAACGCATCGCGATGCGCGGAAGGACTCATCTCATCCAGGCGCGAGTCCAGCAAAGCTCTCACCTGGGCTGCAGGCATTCCAAAGCGGATCGCGCCCGCCGATTGGTACGGATTGATTTCGAACTCGAGGGCGTCCTTCATGGTCGCCCCCACCCATACCACGAGGCCCTACCGTGATCCCGCAACTTTCCCCGGCGATGGTCAGTCGACGCGGCGCAGGTTGATGTCCACGCTCAACCAGGTGTCCACAGTCTCCGAGGTCCCCGGGATCGTGGCAGTCCGAGGATACACGCCCGCGATTCGAATCACGCTCGGATCCTTGTTGGCCTCAATCGGACCAGAAAACAGCAGTTGTGGCTCACCGTACGGGGGGAACGGTCCGAACCAGGCATGGTCCGTCGGGAACTGTTCGATCGTCGGGCCATCGTCAACCGCGACCCAGTTCGGGTTCTGGAACGTGACGGTGGTGGTGAAGCTTGACGTCAGCCCCGTATCCGGACCGCAGCTCGGAATGATCAGAAAGAGCTCCCAGGTGCCGATCTTGGCCTGAAACTCCGGCGGGAACTGATCCTTGATCGCGCCATAGAGCTCCTCGGGAAACGCCGAGAGCACCACGATAGCTCCCTCCTCGCCGAGGGGGATCTTGCGACCCGAGTAGGCGGTTGTCCTGATCAGCTGGCGGGACACTGGACCCGTGCCACAGCCTTCGCACGTGTTGTCTGCGCCGCTACCCGCCTCGTAGTCGGCCGTGCACTTCGAGACCGCCAAGCCAATCCCCTCGGCGTTCGACACGACGGAATCGGAGAGTTTTTCGCTTCCGCCCATGGTGACGGTGGTCTCGTACAGGACGCGTCCGCTCCAGCTCGACCAAACTCTCAGCGTCCCTGGGCCCTCGTACTCATCGTGCCCCTCGCCGACCTCACGGATGACCATCGTGCCGACCCAGCCTTTGGGAACAATCTCGATCAGCTCTTGGGTCACGTAGCGCTTCGGCGATGCGACCTCCAGCATCCAGTTGCCCGCGATGTCCACCGCGGTGCTGGCCACGCCCAGCGCAACGCCAATGGTGCTCTCCGCAGCGGCTTTCACACCGGTCTTGCCCACGCCCCAGGCGGTATCGAAGCCCGGCGCCTTGCCCCGTCGAAGTTGGGCCGAGAAGACGGCGTGGCGTTTGCGTTCCGTGCCCTTGTCCAAGTCCGAGAGCTGCGGAAGGATCTCAAACTTGACGGTGTTCTTGGCCTCGGTGTCGCTCACCTTGGTCAGTTGGTTTTCGAGCCGCGAGCTGTACTTGAAGTCCTGCCCCTGGGCGAACAGGACTTCCGTGCCCGAGCCCTTCTCGATGCTCCAGGAAACACGCCAGTTGGCGGCATCCTTGGCGACGTCGTTGATGTCCGTCTTGGTCGGTAGACCCATGGACTGCAGACAATTGTCGATCGCTCCGATGGTCTGTTGACCCTCTTTCGTGACCCACTTCTGGTAGTCGTCATACACCTTCTGATCGACACCAGCGTGTGCAGTCACTTCGCCGATCTTCACAGCGGCCGACTTGCGGGGCTTTCGGGTCGGGCTCTCCGAATCGATCGTCAAGTTCAGCGTGCCGTAGCGCATATACTGCATGAACTTCCAAATCTTGGTGCCCACCTTGACCGACTTCACCGCGGTCCCGAAGCCTTCGACCGAGAGCTCGGTGAACGCGGCGGTGGCCTTGACCAACGCAAGATCCCCAACCGTGTCCCAAACCCCAAGCGACTTCTTGAACGCAAGACAGGGGTCCGCGTCCCGTAGCGTGGGAGAAGAAGCTACCGGCGTCGCCACGCGATCGAACGCGGCGGAGAGTAGCTCCAACTCCAAGGTAGAGAAGCGCACCAGATCGAGATCCTGGGAGGACAAGCTGAGATTGGCGCGCGGCGACTGCAATTGATTGTTGGCAGCGATGAAGAGAATCGCAAAGCTCATCGGGTCGGATGGGTTCTGCCGGGCGTCGTTGGTCCACGCTGCCAGGAAGTCCATGAAGCTCTGCGCAGGACTCTTGCCCTCGGCCACGGGCCAGCCAAAGTCCCCAAGCATCCGGGCAAGCTCGGAACCGCTCAACGTCGCCGTGTCACGTCGGGCTCTCGCTTCCAACGCCAGGTCTGCCAACAGCACGGTAGGAACGAATGCGCTCGCCGATGGAGCCGCCCCCTCACTGACCACGACGCCATCGCGCATCGTCGACAATCCGCCCTTGTTGAGCGCGGTCTGCGTCGCTGCGATCGCCTCGTCGAGGGTCGTGGCGGCAACGATGCTTTCGGCCAATTGGGTGACATCCTCGGGCAGATCGAGAGCAGGTGCATCCGCACCAGGGTCCTCGAAAGGCATTTCGTCGGCGTTGCCCGCGCTCGTGTCCGCACCGGAACCGGAAGCGCCAGAGGAGCCCGCGGTCCCTCCGCCTTGCCCACCAGCCCCGGAGCCTGAGCTCGAGCCGGAGCCGCACGCAGCAAGCGTGCACGCCACCAGCAGCACCCCAAACGTGATGAACCGGTAACGCATTGCGCACCTTGCCGCCGCCATGGTTTGTGTGGATGGCGTCAGAATCTGGCTCATAAGGCCGACACGATCGAACCGCCAGTGCCCCCACGCTTTGAGCCCCCCCTAGCAGCGGTGACGATCTCGCGATCCGAG
>Ga0180009_10007276_pt1 | contig 11369 bp, 12 predicted proteins | sample OS_PC_MetaG_FD_123537 | JGI IMG/M metagenome (GOLD analysis project Ga0180009, IMG submission 123537) | Groundwater microbial communities from the Aspo Hard Rock Laboratory (HRL) deep subsurface site, Sweden - OS_PC_MetaG | ecosystem: Environmental > Aquatic > Deep subsurface > Groundwater...
CTCCCTCAGCCGCTCCCACTGATCGTCCCGCAAAACCTCGCCTTCCACACCAGCCTCCAAAAGCCAGTGTTGAATCCGATTTGCCAGCCAAGGGGAATCCCTAATTTGTCACCGCAGCCTAGTCGACGCGCAGGTTCTGCTGCACCACGGAGAGCATTTCCTGGACCGAGGAGAATTCGACGCCGACGCCGTTTTCGAAATGGCGGGTGACGCGGGCGCGCATGCGTCCGACGGTGAGGGGCGTGCCCGGCGCCGGTCGGACGTCAATTTCGATGGCAGCGCCCGACAGCGAGATGTCGATGATCTTGCACGAATAGCGCCGCCCGTCCTCGAGCATGATGGTCGAGTGACGGTTGTCGGGCACGACGCGTTCGTGGCGCCGGTCTTCGGGAAGGTTCAAAACGTCCTTGTTCGCCAGCCAGGTGAGCTGGGCGGCGAGCTTTTCGCGCTTGCGCGGCGTCGAGATGACCTCCATGACGAAGCCGCCGTCGATCTGGTCGACGATCGGGCCTTCGATGCGCCCGATATCGTCGAGATAGGCGATGACGCGCTCGCCCGACAGGCCCGAGACCGGCGCGATGATGACGGCGTCTCCGGGCGACATCTCGATGATCTGGCACGGGAACTCGCGTCGATCGGCCAGCATGTAGCGGCCGAGAATCGACACTTTCACCCGCTGGAAGCGGGGAGGATCGTCGCCGAACACCGGGCGCTCGGCACGGAATGCTCTGGCGGAAGCGGAGTTCAACATCGTGCACCGAACCGACTGTGTCGCGCGTACGGATATACTAGCGGTGCAACAGTTAATCGCGGGTAAGCCGGATCGGGAAAACTTGCCTTTGAAGCCGATTTGGGCGGCAAGCATTTCCGCGCAGGCGAATACCGGTCAGGCGCTACGAGCGGCCGCCGTCGATCACCGCCAGATGGGCGTAGCGGCGCGCCTCGAAACCGAAGACGCGGGCCGGAACGGCCACCGGGCCGGCCGCCATGGCGGCATCGCGTTCGGGGAAGGCGATGGCGTCGTTGCCGTTGACACCGGTGACGGAGGGATCGTCCGGCCAGATCAGCCTCAGGCCGGTGATCTTTTGTTCGATGAGCGGCTGGGTGCCGAGCCAATAGGGCTCCTGCAGCGCCGTCATGGCGCCGAGAATGCGGGCATTGGTGCTGCCATTGTGGCGCAGGGGCATGAGGATGGTTTCGAACTTGGTCGACTGGCCGGTGATGGTGCTGCCCTGGAACGTGACCAAAGCCACGGCGTGGTCGTCGGTGACGGCGCGCACCAGGGTTTCGATGGCGTCGATGTCCTTGGCCTGCCACAGTTCGGAAAACGACCTTGCCTTGAGCTCGCGGCAATAGGCCGAGCACAGATGCGAACCGGCGAGGCGGAAGGCATAGGTGCCGTCATCCTCGGCCTGGAGGATGAAGGTATAGGCCAGGGCATCGCGGATCTGGGTGGGATCGAGATCGCGGCGGTCGGGCGCCGAGCGCGCGCCGCGCAGGCTGTTCCAGTACGCGAACAACAGCTTTGAGCTCTTTTTCTGCATGACATCGTCCACCCGGTACGCGGGTCCGCAACGCCCGCATCCCAGTGTCGCAAAATTGCCCTGAAACCGCGCGCTTAAACCTTCGTTAAGGTTAATGGCGGCGCCGGCTGTGGACAAGCTGGGTAAAAGCCGCCTAGGCCTAGCCGAAACGGAGCCACGAAGCGATGACCGACGCCCAGCCAGGAGGCCACGAGCCGATATTCAACATGCCGGGCCCCGTCATGGCGCTCATCGGCGTTTTGATCGCCATACATGTCGGACAGGAAGTGGTTCTCGACGCCGCGAGCCGCTACGATCTCAACCTGTGGTTCGCCTTCGTGCCGGCGCGCTTTGCCTTTCCCGAGGAGATTCCGGGCGGCACTTGGCCGCTTGTGTGGACCCCGTTCACCCATGCCCTTTTGCATGCCAACTGGTCGCACGCGATCCTCAACATCGCCTGGCTGGCGGTTTTCGGCACGCCGGTGGCCCGACGCTACGGGGCGGGGCGGTTCCTTTTCGCCTTTGCGCTGACCAGCGCCGCCGGCGCCCTGGCCTTTGCCGCCGTCCACAGCCAGTCGGCCGCCTTCCTGATCGGCGCCTCGGGCGGCATTTCCGGACTGACCGGGCTTGCCGTGCGCTTCATGTTCCAGCCGGTGGTCATCGCGCTCGATCCGGAAACCAATGCGCCCGTGCCGGTCGGCCGGCGCCTCGCCTCCATCCGCGAGGTCTTCGCCAACACCCGATCGCGCAGCCTGACCCTCATCTGGCTGGCGCTCAACGCCCTGACGCCGCTCCTGCCCATGCTTGGGGGAATCGAGGCCGATATCGCCTGGCAGGCCCACCTGGGAGGATTTGTCGCAGGCTTCTTTCTCGCACCGTTCCTGGAAAACCGGAGGCAATCATGACCGAGAGGACGTTCGATACGCGCATCGAGACGCTCGAGACCATCGTGGCCCATCAGGACAAGGCCATCGAGGAGCTGACCGCGGCCCTTGCCGCCCAGTTCCGCGAGATCGAGGCGCTCAAGCGCCACCTTGCCCGGCTCGGCGAACAGGTCGAGGACATCGGCGCCCACCCGGCGCTCACCCCCGAGCGCGAACCGCCGCCGCCGCATTATTGAGGGAGCACAGCCAACGCTCGGAGGCTTTCGGGGAGGGCATTTCAAATCCATCGGCCTCATCCTGAGGTGCTCCCCTCGGGCCACCCGAGGGGAGCCTCGAAGGATCGGCTAGAGCAGGTCACGTTTAGGTGGAATCGGATGACCTGCTCTAGGTTCTTGAGTGGTCGTGTTTTCGAACCGGCAAAGTGGCGTCCACTTTTCCTGAAAACACTCCAAAAGCACCGCGACCAAACCCTCGCCCTTCGAGGGGCCCCGCGGGTCAAGCCCGAGGGTCCCACCTCAGGATGAGGGTTTGGCAAAAAGGCAGCCGCCATCGCCCCCGCGCTCGCGCCGGGGAGTCTTCGGGTGGAGCGTGGCATGGGGCGCGGTTCACCCGTATGCCGGTAGACGGCAAGTAAAAGGGCGCATCGCGCCCCATGCCATCCGGGATTTTTGGCTTATCCTGCGTGACCTCGGGGTGCTGACCCGTTTTAACCCCCGCCTGCGCGCGCCGGCTGCAACAACCCCGCAAGGGGGAACGCCATGTCCCCGCAGGCAAAGTCCCGGCGAACTCCACGCGGCGAATGCAGTGCCCCGTGTACGGCTTACGGCTGGCCTCGGTGATACCGGCCGGTCAAACAGCTTGGCCTGGACAAGGGCGACCCTTCGTCCGCCCAGACCCTTGCCACTCGGTGCTCGTGTGCACTTACGCTCACTGTGGCTCGGTGGCGGGAGGATAGAGGAGGCGCAAGGGGGCGGGGATAAGGTTTTGGGGGATGGCGGGTTGGGGCCCCATCTTGGTCGTTCGGACGTAGCTAGACCGCCCCAAAATCGGGCTATCGCTCGCCTTTGTTCTTGAAGCTACGAGGAACATGGCGCCCGAACGCCCGCGACTGTGCTGAGAATCAAGTTAGGCCCGTTACTCGGCTGAGCGAACGTCGTGATCGATGGTGATTGCGGGCGACGTGAGCGCAGGCGACTCGGGATCCCACACGTACCGACCTGTCTTTCCGCTCAAGAGCGGCGCGCCGATCACGAAGCGCTCTTCGTACCTTTGATACAGAGTCTTGAAGAACCGCGAGAGGTGCAGCTTGCTTGCAGCATCCGGGAAGCCGGCGAACACGTTGCCCGCGTCATCGCCGTGCGGCTCGATCATGACGGTGGTCATGGCTTCGTAGCGGCTTATTTCATCGCGGATGCCGCGTCGCCCGGTCATTTCAGATAGTGCCGCGTGAAAGCGAACGATGCCTTCCACGACATTGCCGTCGCCGTCGAAAGCAAGGTCGTTCTTGGTGCCCTTCTTCTTCTTGCCGCCGTTCACGACGCTGTCAACGACCGCCTCGGCAGCCGCAGCCGTATCGATGTCCGCTTGCTCGTCCTCGCCGTCAACGTCGGAGTCGGACTCGCCAGCGGACTCAGGTGTCTCGGCTGCGACGTCCTCGGCAGGTTCGAGCTCCGGCGCCGCCGCCGCGTCTTCGAGCGTGCGGTTGGCGCGCAGGATCGCGAAGTAACCGACGACCATGGCCGGATAGGTGATGTGAAGATTGGTACACTCGCCAATCGTCTCTTCCATCCGATTGGTGAGATTGCGGAAGGCTTTAGTGACGCCTTTGCAGGAAACAGCGAGCACAGGCCCGAGGTCAGGGATGCTCACGACCACATCGACATTCTTCGTCTTGAGGCCGCCTAAGATTGTTTGCTCGCCGCCTTGGCCCACGCTGGCGTCGTATTCGATGCTATAGCGCCGTTCACTCTTCTTGCCCTCCTGTTTGATCTTGAACGGCGGACGCGGCATGATCCAACTAGGATCAAGCCCACCTTCAAGTACCAGGCGGCAAGCGACATACCAGTGCAACGGTTTGATATGTCCGGCAGATTCGGTCTTGCCGGCATGTGTTGCGAAAGCCTTGAAGGCTTCGCGTTCAGATATCCATTGGCATCGTGCGGCGTCAGCTTTGCCTGCCATGGTGCCTCCAGGTTCGAAGCGTGTCGGTCGCTTCGGCGAAGAGCGACATAGAGAATTGATCAACAGCCTCCGCCAAGACGATCTGAGTCGCCTCACGCGGTTCAAGCTTAAGCATGCCGCCACCTAAAGGATGTCCCTCAAGCTCAGTGCTGAGCTGAACGAGCGGCGTACCCCACGCCTTCAAGTGCTTTACGCCGTCGCGGGACTTGAGGCGCACGGCATGCACGGAGTTGGTGCAGGTGCAATCGGCGCGATTGGCGACCAAGCTCGGCTGCTCGCCCGACATGTAAGACAGGAAGTAATCCGGCACGTTGACGTCGGGTACCGAGAACCAAGGATCGCGCGAGCGGCATTTGTAGGCGCTACTCGCAAGCTTAGCGGTGTCGGTGGACAGATAGCGCATCACACTCGCGGGAAGATCGGAGGACTTCGGCAATCTCAACAGCAATACCTGCTCATCGTCCCGCAACCAAGTCGCGACGTTTGCCTTGGTCACTGCCCTGCTAGGCAGCGAACGTCCGTTACGGACGGTCGGATGCAAAAAGCGCTTCGGGATATCCCATCGGTCGGCATCGCTGGGGCGCAGATGGAAGAAATCGTTTGCGCCGCTTACATACCCGATGCCCACGGAGGCGATATCGCCAAGACGGCGTGTTTCGCCTCGCCCCGCGACGTTGAGATATGCCTCGCGCACAGGATCGGACAGAAGGTAGGGGCGCAGACGGCTCTTCCACTGGCTGCGCCATTCGGCGACCCCGACGCGCCGCATGGCGCGTGGCGGTTTTGCAGCCGGAACGAAGCGGTCGCAAACGGTGAAGCGGATATGATCTGTCGAGCCGCCTAATCCGTCGGCGTAAAGCAGCCAGCAATCTTCGGAGAGATCGGGGAAGAGTTTCTCACGCACCGCCACAACATGCACGGTGGTGAAATTCGCAACCAAATATGAGAGCAGCGGCACGGCGTATGGTGCATGCCCGATCTCGGCAGGCACCACAAACGCCATGCGACCGCCTGGCTTCAGCAGCGACGCTGTGGCGACCAAGAACGGCGCCCATGACGACGCGAGGCCCGAGAACTCGGCACCAAGACTGCGGCAAAGCGCGGCCGCCTTCTCGCGCACCGCGCCGGAGAATGTTTGATAGCGAATGAATGGTGGATTGCCTGCGGCGCAATCAAAGCGTTCCGTCGTCTCGGAAGCCCAACTGAAGAAGTCGCCTTCGTGCACTAGCGCCCAAGGAGCGCGTTCCATGGCTTCATGTGCTGAGCGAATATCCTGCTCGATGCCGACGGCGTTTCGATGGCGGGCGATAAATTGACCGTCTCCGCAGGATGGATCGAGCATCCGGTCGCTGTCGCTATGAACAGCCCAACGCACGAGGCTCGCCGCAACATCGTCGGGCGTAAAATAGGCTCCGGAGAGCTTCTGGCGGGTGCGTATGTTGGGCATAGTCACTCTGTGCCTACGAACATGAATCGGCTGTTCAAGGATGCGTACAATTCGTGCGCCTAGAAATGAAGAGAAATCACCCCCGAAGCGACTTACGACGCTAGTTCTTGTTATGTTCCTTCGCAAGGACCATGTCTAGCCTCCGGCGAACTAGTTCCGCCTGAAAATTTTGGGGCGGCTAGTGGGTCTGAAGCCGCGCGAACATGTCGGGGATCAGACCGCGTGGCCTGAAAGCGGCCCGTCAAGAATCGACTCCAATCTGCCGCTTCCTGCCCGACGGCTTTGGGCCAAAACCCGTCGCCCCATCTCGCGCCTATCGCCCGCTCACCGCCTGTCCCCATAGACCTCCCCCGGATCGAACAGCCGCGTTTCGCCAGTTTTTTGCAGGTGGGCGCCGCCGGGCAGGGCGACGAGTTTTCTGTAAAAGCACGACTTGCGGCCGGTGTGGCAGGCGGCGCCGTGGCCGGTCGGGGTGACATAGGCGATGAGCGCGTCCTGGTCGCAATCAATGCGCATCTCGACGAGTTTTTGCACCTCGCCGGAGGTCTCGCCCTTTTTCCAGATGCGGTTGCGCGAGCGCGAGAAATAATGCATCTCGCCGGTTTGCAGGGTGAGCGACAGCGCCTCGGCGCTCATATGCGCCAGCATGAGCGGCAGGTTCGAGCCGGCTTCGATGGCAACGACCGTCACGAGCCCGGCCGCATCGAAGCGCGGCGCGAAGACCTCGCTCTCCTCGATCTCGGCTTTTGACAGCACGGCCTGGCTGGGAAACTGCATTCTGGCCTCCTCAAATAGAGCATGTTCAAAAAAAAGCGGATGCCGCTTTTCCGGTTCGAACATGCGACCACTCAAACATAGACGGGCTGCGCGACGCGGCCCTTGGTGCCGAAAACCGAGAGATAGCGGGCGATCTCTTGCGGGTCGCCGAGCGCCTTTTCGGGGTTGTCGGAAAGCTTGACCGCCGGTCGGCCATTGGCGCGCGACGGCTTGGCGACGAGCGAAATCGGCGTCAGGCCCGGCAGGTCGAACGGGGCGCACTTGCGGAAATCGTTGGTCAGATTGGTCCCCCAGCCGAAGGCCATGCGCACCCGCCCGGCGAAATGGTGATAGGTCTTTTCGATCGTATCGATGTCGAGCCCGTCGGAAAAGATGAGGATCTTGCGCTGCGGATCGCGGCCATGGGCGGCCCACCAGTCGACGATCTCCTCGCCGCCCGAGATGGGCGGGGCGCTGTCGGGCCGGAAGCCGGTCCAGTCGGCCACCCAGTCCGGCGCGTCGCGCAAAAAGGCGGTGGTGCCGAAACTGTCGGGCAAAACGATCAGGAGGTTGCCGCCGTAATAGCGCTTCCAGTCGCGCAAGACCTGATAGGGCGCGTCGCGGAGCTCTGTTTCGCTGTCGGCCAGCGCCGCCAGCACCATCGGCAGTTCGTGGGCATTGGTGCCGACCGCCTCGAGATCGTTGTCCATGGCCAAAAGCACGTTCGAGGTGCCGGTCAGCTTGTCGCCAAGGCCTTCCTTGAGGGCCTCGACGCACCAGCGCTGCCAGAGGAACGAATGGCGCCGCCGCGTGCCGAAATCGGAGATCGACAGGCTGTCGAGCTTTTGCAGGCGTTCGACCTTTCCCCAGAGCTTGGCCTTGGCCCGGGCATAGATGACGTCGAGGGTGAACGGGCCGAGCTCCTTGAGGGTCGCCCGCGAGCGCAATTCGTTGATGATGGCGAGGGCGGGAATTTCCCACATGGTGGTCGCCACCCACGGCCCGTGGAAATCGAGTTCGAGCTGGCCGTCGCGCACCCGGAGCTCATAGTCGGGCAGCTGGAACGCGGCGAGCCAGGCGAGGAATTCCGGGCTGAAGATCTGCTTGCGGCCGGCAAAGCTGTTGCCGGCGAGCCAGATCATTTCCTTCTTGGTGAGCCGGAGCGTGCGGGCGAAATCGAGCTGGGCCCGCAATTCGCCCTCGTCGATCTCGGCGGCGAGCCGGACGCCGGTGGTACGATTGTGCAGCGAAAAGGTCACCTCGACATCGCGGTAGAGGCCCCAGATCATCTGGAGCATCAAGAGCTTGTAGAAATCGGTGTCGAGCAGGCTCCGAACGATCGGATCGAGTTTCCAGGCGTGATCGTAGACCCTGCGTGCGATGTCGGTGACCGGCATTTAAAAGACGTGCTCCGCGCCGCCGGCGCGCAAACCCGCGCCGGACCTCTGGTCGAGGCGATTAAATCAGGACTTGGCCGTTTTGGCTAATGTCCTCGGCGGCCGGGCGCGGCTAGACCAGCTCGACCCCGGCGTCGACGAGACCGGCGCGCATGTGGACCGCGCTGCCGTGATCGTCGATGGCCCGGCAGGCATGGGCGATCACCGCGGTCGCAAAGCCGGCCGAAGCGGCATCGAGGGCCGAAAACCCGACGCAATAATCGAAGGCCAGGCCGCAGAGCGTCACCGAAATGATGCCGCGCTCGCGGAGATAGCCGGCAAGTCCGGTCGGCGTCTCCCGGTCGTTCTCGAAAAAGGCCGAATAGGAATCCATGCCGTGCCGGAACCCCTTGCGGACGATGAGTTCGGCCTTGTCGGTCCTGAGATCGGCATGGAAAGCGGCGCCGTGGCTGCCCTGGACGCAGTGATCGGGCCACAGCACCTGGGTGCCGTAATTGAGTTCGATCGTATCGAACGGCTTTCTGCCGGGATAAAGGCTGGCAAAGCTCGCATGACCGGAAGGATGCCAGTCCTGGGTCAGAACGACGTGGTCGAACTCGGAAATGAGCGAATTGACATGCGGCACGATCTCGTCGCCGCCGGGTACGGCGAGGGCGCCGCCGGGGCAGAAATCGTTCTGGACATCGACAACGATCAGGCAGTGTTGCGACATGGCGTCCTCCGCTTTGGTTCCGCGTTGGAGGCGATTTGTCGAACACAGCGCCGCATGCGTCAAGAACGGCACCGTGCCGCGACAGGCGTCGGCGCTACGGGGTCGGTCAGCCGTTCTGGCGGATCAGCTCGAAAAAGCGCCGCCGTTCCGGGCCTTCCTCGGCAAAGACGCCGGTGAAGCGCTGGGTCACGGTCATGGCGCCATGGGCCTGGACGCCGCGCATGGTCATGCACAAATGTTCGGCCTCGAGCATGACCGCCGCGCCGCGCGGATTGAGATGCTCGTTGAGCGCGTCGATGATCTGCGCCGTCATGGTTTCCTGGGTCTGGAAGCGCCGGGCAAAGGCATCGGTCAGCCGGGCGAGCTTGGAAAGCCCGATCACGCCTTCATGCGGCAGATAGGCGATATGCGCCTTGCCGAAGAACGGCACCATGTGGTGCTCGCAATGCGAAAAGAACGGGATGTCCTTGACGAGGACAATGTCGGTATAGCCCCCGACCTCGAAAAAGGTCTTGGAGAGGATTTCCTTCACGTCGGCCGAATAGCCGGCGAAAAGCTCCTCGTAGGCGCGCAGCACCCGCGACGGCGTGTCGATCAGGCCCTCGCGGCCGGGATCCTCGCCGGCATAGGCCAGAAGGGTTCTGACCGCCTGTTCCGCCTCCGCCAGGGAGGGGCGCGCCGATTGGGTCGCCGGCTTTGCCGCCGGCGAAAGCCGCTGCGGACCGAGAATGCCGTCCATGCCGAACTCCCGTGCTGTTCTGGCTCATATACGCCGTCGCGGCGGCGCCGGATCACAAAAATGCGAGAGGCGCGACCGGCGGCCTGTGTCGCTCAATATAGGGTGAAGCGGCGAGGGGACAAGCTTGCCGCCGACTTTGCCGCTTGAACCGAGGGCGGAGATGGGCTTTGACTGGCGCCATGGAGCTCTCCGACCTTTATTCGCAGCGCATTCTCGAAATCGCCGGGCGGCTGGGCGACCTGCCGCCGCTCGCCGATGCCGATGCACGCGCCAAAAAGGTCAGCCGCGTTTGCGGCTCGACCATCGAAGTCGCCGTGAAGCTCGAAAATGGCAAGGTTTCCGCCTATTCCCATGAGGTCAATGCCTGCGCCCTCGGCCAGACATCCGCCTCGGTCATGGCCGAGCACATCCTCGGCGCCACCCCTGACGAATTGCGGCAGTTGCGCAACGAGATGGTTGCGATGTTGAAGGACAATGGGCAGCCGCCTTCGGGGGAACGCTGGGTCGATCTCAGATATCTCGAACCGGTCAGAGCCTATCGGCCCCGGCACACTTCCACCCTTCTGGTCTTCGAGGCTGTGGTCGACTGCCTCGACCAGATCGACAAGGACGGACAAGACCATGCGGCGGAACTGGCCGTTTCTCCTGCGCGCCATTGATCTGCTCGTCTCGGTTGTCGCCGTCGGCCTCATCCAGGTCTACCGGTATACCCTGTCGGCGATCACCGGCCGCACCTGCCGGCACGCGCCGACCTGCTCGGAATTCACCCGCGACGCCATTTGGCGATTCGGCTTCTGGCCGGGCGGCTGGATGGGCGCGGCGCGGCTCTGGCGCTGCCGGCCGGGCGGCACGCATGGCTACGATCCGGTGCCCGAGGAGGCGCCGAAAAAGGCGCACTGGCTTCTGCCCTGGCGCTATGGGCGGTGGAAATAGTGCCGCATGCGCGCCGCGAGGGCTTTGGTCCATCGGCATTTGGCGATAGGAATGGTGCCGACACAATCCGAAAATCGCGATGAGGAGGCCTTCAGATGGGCAAGCGCGTGGCATTTACCGGCGGCAGCGGCAAGGCGGGCCGGCATGCCGTCCAGTACCTGGTCGACAAGGGCCATGACGTCGTCAATCTCGACCTGGTGCCGCTCGACCATCCGACGGTCAAGACGCTGATCACCGACCTGACCGACGAAGGCGAGGTGATGAACGCGCTTACGTCGCATTTCTGGTTCGACGGATATGAAACCGGCCGCGCGCCTTCGCCCGTCGATGCCGTCGTGCATTTCGCCGCCATTCCGCGCGTCATGATCAAGCCGGACAATACCACGTTCCGCACCAATGTGGTGTCGACCTACAACGTCATCGAGGCATCGATGAAGCTCGGCATCAGGAAGGTCGTCATCGCTTCGTCCGAAACGACCTTCGGGGTGTGTTTCGCCGAGGGCGACAAGGATTTCCACGAATTCCCGCTGACCGAGGACTACGACACCGACCCGATGGACAGCTACGGGCTTTCCAAGGTGTGCAACGAAAAGACCGCCCGCGCCTTCGCCATGCGCTACAAGGCCGACATCTACGCCCTGCGGATCGGCAATGTCATGTCGCCCGAGGATTATGGCATCTGGAAGAGCTTTTTCACCGACCCGCCGAGCCGCAAGCGCAATGCCTGGGCCTATATCGACGCCCGCGACCTCGGCCAGATCGTCGATCTGTGCATCAAGAAGGACGGGCTCGGTTTC
>Ga0180009_10007278_pt1 | contig 11366 bp, 7 predicted proteins | sample OS_PC_MetaG_FD_123537 | JGI IMG/M metagenome (GOLD analysis project Ga0180009, IMG submission 123537) | Groundwater microbial communities from the Aspo Hard Rock Laboratory (HRL) deep subsurface site, Sweden - OS_PC_MetaG | ecosystem: Environmental > Aquatic > Deep subsurface > Groundwater...
ATTTCGAGCCTGGCGCTCTGGTCGGTGCCCTGCCAGGGCGCTCCCCGCTCAGCGTCGGCACGAAGCACGAGAACTCCATTAGACTTGTCGGACACCAGCTTTATGTACTTTGCGAAGTTCTCCGCCTCATCGAGTGATCTCGCCTTGAAATGTTCTGAGTAGACAAGCCTTGTTTCGGTAGCTGAAGTCTTCATAGAGATTGTGCCCGTAAATCCCGACGAGGCTGTGAACGCCAATCTGGTGATTCCGTCAAAATCCAATTGTTCAGTAATCGTTTCTGACTCATAAATATTGCCGGTCACATTCGTAATCTTGACAGTCTGAGCCGAGGTGCCTGAAAACGACAACAGGAGAATCAAGATTGGCAAGTATGTCGCATGTTTACAGGTCTGAATTGGCATAATATCCCTCTCGCTCACTTCCTGACTACGGTTTCCCCAGCCCCAGGTTTCGTCTGTTTTGCAGATTGAAAAGCCTGTGAGATTTCATACATGGCAATTCCCGCTGCAACAGGGGCACTGAGCGATTCGCAGCCATCTCCGATCGGGATTCGGATCACCTTGTCGCACAATGAAATAACGCCAGCCGAGATACCGTGAGCCTCGTTTCCGATAACAAGGCACACTGGTCTGCTACCTTCCGGCATACTATCAGAAATATCGCTTTCAGAACTCGTTCCAACTACTCTACGTCCGGAAGCCTTCAAATCAGTCAGCAAATCAGCCAGTTCAGCATCGGCATGGATATCAAGGTGGAATATGCTGCCAGCAGATGCCCTGACGACCTTGGGCGAATACAACTCGACAGAACCTGAACTCAGTATCACATCTCTGAAACCGAATGCGTGCGCCGACCGCAGAATTGCACCGAGGTTTGATGGGTCTGCCATCGCGTCAAGAGCAAGAATCAGCTCCGAGTTAACCTTCGCAGGAGTGTCGTTCTTCTCAGGTCCTGATAGCACCGCAACGATTCCCTGCGACGACCGGGAGCTATCGAAACGTCTCAGATCCCTGGCTGCCAGTTCGAATATCTCCTTGCCGTCCACTCTTCGAAGGAATTCCTCTCCAGTCGAAGTCAGTTCAGACCGTGACACGACAAGATACTGGATCGGCCAGTTCGCCTTGATCGCTTCCTCTATTACTCTCACTCCGGAGACAAGGAAAGCGTTTCTCTCCCGCCGTCCCTTGACCGTCAACAGCGAGACGAATTCTTTTAGCCTGCTCCCACTCAGTTTCATGCCATCAATTAAGCGGAAAAGTCAGTTTAAAGTCAACCGAAACAATTAAGCGTGATTTCTGTTGCGATTGGGTTCACCGTTTCGTAGTTTCTTCCGATGATTCGTCTAAGAATTCTCTTTGGCTTGCTTCTTCTGCTGCTCCTGCACACATCCGGGCTCGGCGGACAGGCAAGGACTCTCGTCAGATTCGATCTCGACAGTCTTCTATCACGCGGCTTTCCCGAGTACCAGCCGAAGCTCGGAGGTGCGAGAGTCGGCCTGGTGATGTCTGGTGGAGGAGCGAGAGGTTTAGCACAAATCGGCGCATTGAAAGTCCTCGAAAATAGCGATATTGAAGTAGATCTCATCGCCGGCACAAGCATGGGTGGTGTGGTGGGCGGACTGTGGGCCGCTGGATTCTCCGCAGACAGCATCGAACGCCTGGCCAGGAATGTTGATTGGTCCAGTTTTTTCTCCGATAGACCGAAAAGGTCTAATCTCTTCATGACACAGCGTGAGGAGGGAGAGAAACATCTGCTGACGCTTCGATTCGACGGGTTCAAACCGACAATCCCGACCGCTCTCACCTCAGGACAGAAACTGACCTCGCTCCTCAACAGACTCTCTATCGAGACAAACTATGGTTGCCGCCACGATTTCGACAGGCTTAGGATTCCTCTGAGGATATGCGCAGTCGATATTCTGACAGCTAAGCCGGTTATCATTCGCAAGGGGAATCTTGCAGACGCCCTTAGAGCGACTATGTCCGTGCCGCTGGCTTTCACACCGCTCGAGATTGATTCCATGATGCTCATGGATGGTGGACTGCTGATGCCAATACCGGTTGAAGTCGCTCGCGACGCAGGAGCAAACGTCGTAATTGCCATCAACACAACATCAGGACTGCTCGAAAGAGATCAGATTTCTGATGCGATCGACATAGCGAATCAGACCACGACTATCATGCAGCTTGAGACCAGAAACAATGAACTTTCCAAAGCAGACGTGGTGGTCACTCCGGATCTCGGAGGGAAATTGGCAACCGATTTCAGCGGAATTGACCTAATGATTGCTGCCGGAGAAGCGGCGATGCTGGAAGCCCTGCCACAAATCAGGGCGAAGATTGACACCGAACGGTATTTGTGCGGCGACGCAGCTTCGGTGCGAGTCGATTCCATATCAGCCCCGGGATTTTTGCGGACTAATCCGACAGTTATTGATCTTACCAAAACGGCCAGGCAGGGGAAGCTGCTCACCATTTTCCAGATTAGGCAGGCCGCACTTCAAATCCTGAACTCGGGGACCGTATCTCATCTTGAGGTAAGGCATGTTGAGTCTGACAGTCTCGGCCTGCTTATCTTGGAATCATGCCCGATATCGCCTGCCGCCAGGGTTGGCTGGGTTGGCAACGAGACTATCAGCGACGGAACAATTCGGAGTGCTATCAGCTCATGTGACTCAACCGAGAATGGCGCCGATGCTATTCAGGATGTCTATGACCGATTCTCCGTCCTCTACAGGAGCTGTGGATATGATCTAATGGAGATAGACTCGGTTACGTACAATATTCTCGCAGACTCAACCACTTACTACATCTCCGAAGGTTTGATTTCGCGTGTCATGATTACAGGCAACGACCGCACTCGAGGCTGGGTGATCAAGCGGAATTTCACTCTTGATCCGGGCGAACCGTTCAATCTTGAAGCCGCTGAGAAGGGAATGTCGAACATCTATTCGACCGGGCTGTTCGAACGGGTCAATTTCGATGTAGAGCGTCGCGAAAATGAGGCGCTCGTGCGCATCGAAGTCAAAGAGAAGAAATTCGACCACATGCGCATCGGAGCACACTACCACGAGCACTACCATGCAGAGACTTTCGCGGATTTTGCCGACGCGAATGTCCTTGGATTGTCACACGAATTGTTTTTCAGGGTCCAGTACGGCGAGAAACGGAAGTACTACAGTCTGAATCTTAAGGCAGACAGGATATTCGAAACCTATCTCACATATCGCATAAAGTTGTATCACGAAAGGCTGAAGCGAGATCGGTATGAGGACAATGTCTCACTCGGATTCAACAGAGAGCGACGCACCGGCGCTATGGTAGCTTTCGGCCAGCAGATATCGAAACTTGGGACGGTTACGATCGAGGCAAGAGCGGAGCGGCTCCGAATCGATCTGCCGGTATTCGCGGGACTGATACACAGAAGTCTGCGCAGCATTACCCTGCGGTCGAAGGTCGACAATCTCGACAAATACCCCTACCCCGATGCAGGTGTCGCGGCCCACTTCTATCTTGAGCTTGCGTACGATGCTTTCGGCGGAGAAGACCGCTATAAGAAGGCGTATTTCGATTGGAAGGCACAGATTCCTCTCAGTGATAAGCTCGGTCTCCAGCCAAGCTTCGCCATCGGTGCGTCCGATGTCGCGCTGCCAATGTTCGAGAAATTCTCCCTCGGTGGCAACAGGAATCTGTATGGATACCACAACGACGCTCTTGAGGGAGATAAGCTGTTCAGAGGAAGTTTCGGCCTTAGATATGCCCTGCCGTACGGATTTTACGTAACGGGACGGTATGATGTCGGCAATATCTGGAGTACACTCGAGGAAATTCGTTTTGACAACCTGCTCCACTGCTCCGGCGTAGAACTGTCATACGACTCTCCGCTCGGACCGATTTCGGTCAGCTATGGCCGAGCGGAACGCGAGCATGAGCGCGCGTATATCGATGTCGGTTATGATTTTTGAGAAACGATGCTTCCTGACGGCTCCCGCGAAGCAAACCACACTCCCACCAACACAAGGGCAATCCCGAAACCTAGCCGGGCTGTAATACTCTCATCGAGGATTAGCCAGCCGAGAAAGAGCGCTACAATCGGCGTGACAAATCCGACCAGCGACAGTGTGACAGCATTCATTCTCGATAACAGATAGAAGAAAGCCCAGAATGCAAACGCTGTTCCGACCAGAGCAAGATGCAACGTCGAAAGAATCGTGTTGGCGTTGAGCTTGAGTGCAGATACGTCATCAAATACAAGCGCCATTACCAACAACAGAATAAAGCCTGGTATCATCTGCGTGTGCGTCAACAGAAGCGGATCGACATGGCGCAGATGTTTTCTCACGAATACCGTGGTAAATCCCGCTGTCGCCGAAGCGAGCGTGATAACGACAGCCCCCCATATTGCCATTTCCCCATGCAGAGAGATATCGCCGAGATAGATCACGACTATTCCGGCAAAGCCTACAACGATGCCGATGACTTTTAACACGGTCACCCTCTCGCTGCGGAGCATCATGTATGAAAACATCGCAACGAAAAATGGAATCGATGCGAACAGAACCGAGGCGGTCCCTGACGACACGTAATTCTGTCCCCAGTGAATGAATCCATAACTCACGCCGTACGACAGCGATCCTACCAGCATGATTTTGCCCCAATTGCCAGAAATCGATTGATAGCTCGGGCGTTTGAATAGTATCACCGAGCCAAGGGCTATAAAACTGATGAAAAACCTTATGGTGGCAAGCCAGAATGGCGGGGCCGATTCGAGGCCGATTTTCACGACCGGCCAGTTCGATCCCCACGCAAGCGCAAGTGCTACGAAGAGTATGAATTCACGCAAGCTTCTAATCTCCTCCGAATCTGGAGATAAGTGCAATCCGGCGCCAAGTCAACCTGAATTCGCAGTCTGCATGATTTGCGTGGAAGATTGCCGGACAGCCGGCTAGTGCGCTGTACCAGCAGAAGCACTCGTCGGTGAAGGTGTCGAGTGAATGATTTTGAGGTCCTTGATTTCTATCACCTGTGGCTCAGTCTTACCAGTCTCAACTATCGAACAGCCCCAGATCGACCGGACATGCGCTCTGTTCCATCGGGTCAAATCGATTTCGATCTGTGTGAACTCCTTTGAGAGAGTCTTGTCGACCGCTGGAAAGGTGCCGTTCGGAGAATCGCAATCCTCGATAAGCGAGAAGAACTGAACGTCTATCTCGCTGGCTTGTGATCGTGCGAGGAATGTAATCTTCTCGGCGTTTTCCATGTCGTAACCATCTTTGCCGAGGAGGATTTCCTCGTCAGGCGAGAGAGTGAAAATGCAGCTGATGCGATCAGAGTTGTGATTGCTGAAACTCAGAATAACAGTTGATCCGCGATCACCACTGCAATCAGATTCGATCAATGAGCCGCACGATTCGATTCTCGCAAATCGGCTCTGGTCACTGCATGGCACAACCGGCTCCGGTTCACCCTCGCGGACAAGCGTCACGTTGTAGCTGACTGTATCCGCCGATTCCGGAATAGTGGCGAGGCAGTACAGTACCATGAACCCTTCGCGCGATGCTGATATCGCACAATCAATATGATCTGACTCCACATAGGTAAGCGCCACGCCATCTTTGTCGGTGAAGAAGTAATTCTCGCGACAATCCACAAAAAGCATCACATCCGGCACCGGGTAACCATTTGAATTATGGAATATGCCTTTCAGTATGACGCCGGCTGCAGGCTGAGATATGCAGAATAGCAGTAAGAATGCAATGACAGTACGACTCATGAATCGGATTCCTTTCCAGCATTCTATCGGCAAATTGACGGTTTGGAGGCATCGCGCGGAAGCCTCAAACGGCCATTCTGTTCAAGTTTACAGCAGTGCGTCTGCGGATTTCGATTTCGATAATCTTAGTTATCCTTTGACACCGGATTAGCTATTGCGTAGTTTATGGCCATGGAAGAGACAAAGCCGAAAGAGACAACTCCCGAGACCGAACCGATCATAGCCTGGTCAATCCATCCGGCAAAGCAGAGGCTCTGGGTGACAGCTGCGGTGATAGTCTTTATTCTGATAATCGCCATCGGCATTTATTCGTGGACTGTCTCGGCACTATTTACGGCGCTTGCGACGATGATACTGATCGGTTCACTATCAGGCTACTTCTTCCCGACTTCATACAAATTCTACGACGACCAGGTTGTGGTCAAATATACGATCACAAGCATCAAGAAAGAGTGGTCTCAGTACAGATCGTATTACAAAGACAAGAGTGGCGTGCTTCTTTCGCCGTTCACCCAGCGGTCGCGTCTCGAAAACTTCAGGGGCATATACATACGCTTCGGAGATTGCGATCGGGAACGTGTGATGGAATTCATAAAATGCAAAGTCGAAAGTGACGACAATGGGACTCGGTGATATGATTCCGGGCAGCAAGGGGCAGCCGGAGAGTCAGAAAGAACTCCCGCCGGAGCAGCAGGAGATTCTCGAAAAAGTCGCGAAAAAAGTCGTGCGGTGGCGCATGGCTGTCCCGGCGATCATGGCGCTTGAAACTGCCAAGCCGCTCACCTTCATCGGGTCGCAGGTGATGGTATTCTTCGAGCCGATTGTGCAGACAATATTCTCGATAAAGTACTACGACACCTTTCGTGAAATGATGGAAGATCGCGAGAATGTCGAACGGCTGCTCTTGTGTATTGAGAAATTCGACGCCGAGCTCAAGGTCAGAGAGAAAGACTACAACAAGAAGCTCAAGAGATATCTCAAGAAGCAGTCCTGGGGCAAGCGTTTCTGGATGTGGCTTACCGGCCGCTATCCCAATCTCGAACAGCTCGAAAAAGAGCTGTCAAAGTATGGCGCTATGTCGAGCGAAGATCTCGACGCTAAATGACGCCGACCTCTCAGCAATCCCCCGGTGCCGGGCCACCTGAAAATATATACGCGATCAGATAAACCACATCATCGATATCAATAGCGCCGGAGCAATCCGCATCACCTGAACCGATCGGATCGGGAACCGGGCCGCCTGAGAAAATATAGGCGATCAGGTACACGACGTCATCAATATCGACCGCGCCGCTGCCATCGGCATCACCCGGAACAAAAACGTTAGCTATCGAGAAACTCGCCCTCGGTGAATACGCCGTCGTAACGACAGGCGCCGACGACGGTGTCGCCGCCACGCGCCAGTAATAGTCTCCCTCAGCAAGTGGATCGGTTGCAATTGACGATCCGGACGGCTGAGTCGCGCTATACACGACATTGGTGAATCCGAATTCTGTCGCCACCTGTACCTGATATGACGCTGCTCCCTCGGATGCAGTCCAGCGCAGTTCTGGTGTCTCCGTGCCGACCAACGCTCCCCCCTTCGGCGATATCGGCAAAGGAACATCAATATTCGTGTGGGAGAGAATCCACGCGTACCAGCCCTGCAGAAAGGCAACCAATGATGCATGGTCGAGTCTCTCAATACCATATGCACAGAATGTCGTCGCTAGCGTACCGACAACAGGATCGCCGCTCGGATAGCTAACGGCTATCGCACCATCATCGAGCGCCTCCTGCAACGTGGCTGCTGCACCGGCTCCGGCGATTATGAAATCGGAATAGTCATAGAATGTCCATTCCATGCTCGTTCCGCTAAAGCCGTCCATATATGATCCGGGAACGCCTTCAATCAGATAAGCTCCTTGATCCTCCTGAGGCACGCCGGTGACATGCATGTAGCCGGCAAGGAACGAGTCCATGCCGAGATCGTAGATATAGTCCTGGCTGAATAGACCAACACGACCGGCGTTGTCGAGATACTGCTGCAGCACTGTCCGCTCTGCGGATGTCAGGCACTTCTCATAATCAGGGTCCGACGTTCGCGTGCCAAAATATGATCCGTTCGTCCAAAGCACGAGCTGATATGGTATGAGCTTGTCGTATTCAGGAGTGCCATCGGAGAATGTGCGATAGACATCAAAGGCAACACCTGCATCATACATCGCATCAACAAGATTGTCCGACCAGTTCGAGCCGTTATTGTCGAGCACCAGCAGAATCTTCTGGCGATTGATGTCGATTCTGATCGGAATTTCCTGCGGACTGCCGTCCGCAGTCAGGTGCAGATTGAATGTTGCCGCCGAATCGAAATCTGCGATTCCTGTCAGCACTTCGAACCTGAACGGTGATGGTTCATTCGCGACAACCGACGCGTGGCTGGCGCTGCCGTAGTCGGCGCTGTTATCAATAATCGAGACGCGCGTATCTGATGTGCTCAGAATCCCGCTGAGACCTGCCGCACCGCCACCGTCGCACGCGAGTGATATCACAAGATCGACCACCTCGCCGGAATCGGCATCAGAATTGAAATTCGGTGGTGCACCGAGCGAGACCGTGTCGAGAATGTCGTACGAACTCAACCTGTAGATTGGTTCGTCGGGATCGACGATGAGATCAAGTAGCATCGAATCGGCATAGTATTCAATGCTCGCGATGGTCACGATGTCGGTAGTGTTATTGTAATCGAAGCTGTTGGGATTCGACGAAAACGAGAAATAGTCGTTCCCGGTCGCTCCGGGGTAGAGATCGCCCGCGTCTCCCCTGTTTGTGCGAGGGTGTCTATTGCCGCCACCGTAATCTTTTTCGAGATCGAAACTGCCGTCAGCCTGCTCTAATGTGACGTAACGATGGCTCTCGTCCTGCTGCCATCCGTTCTCATCGACATGCCAGATCGCCAAACCGCCATCCCCTCTGAAAAGTGAATCGAAACCGATCTTTGCGCGGTCTTCTACAAGAAAATACTCGTGCGGGCTAATTGGGTGATGAATTCTATAACAGACGGGTGAAGTGACGGCCGGCGGAATCACGAGACCGATCATGTTGGCAGTTACATCAATAGGCGTCATCCAGCCCATTCTCAGCTTCATTTCGGCGCACATGTGTGTCGGACGTTCCGGGTTGCCGGGAAGCGCGCCCCATGACCCAGCCGCCATCAAGCAGTACACGCCGATCCCCTCCGATGTGCCGTCGGTGTCGTACAGATCGGGAAGTCCAAGAACATGCCCGTACTCATGGCAGAAAACTCCGATTTCGATCATCGCGCCGCCGAGAAGCTCTTCCGGCTCTATTGAGTAACGACCAGTTGAAACGAAGTCATTTGTGTATACTTCATGATACCATGCATGCGACCAGATGTCGTTCGGATCGCCTGTCTCTTCACCGCCCGGACCGGCATGCACGAGGAATATTCCCTCCGCGTAGCCGTCGCCGTTATTGTCAAACTGTGCGAAGTTTATTGTCGGATCAAGGATGTTCACACAATCCTCAAGCAATCCCTGAGAGTTGTTCGGATACCATCCCATGCCGTAATTGCCGTCTGAATAGTATGTGTATGGATGCGGAGCCATTATCCACGCAGTGACAGTTCCGGTTGGTGAAAATGCACCATATGAGACTTCCTGATAGTATTCGAGAAGCGAACCGGTCGGGATAACGCCCGTAGAAAACATCAAGTCATCATAGGCTAACTGTGGATGATTGACATCGTCCGCCTGATTATCAGGGAATTCTACAAGGATCAGCAGGAGATTATCAGTATTGTTCGGTCTTTTCAGGGCTGCCTCTTCGAGGTCCTTCTTCATAGTTGGTGGCAACTTCGGGATACCATGCTTGACGCCTTCCGGTACCGGCATACCGAGCCGTTCAGTATACCACTCCGGAGGAGCCGGCGGCATCACTGCCAAAGTCCATGAGCTGAGAACCAAAATGAGAACAAAGCTCAAGCACGTTAGTCTAATGAGATTCTTCACGACGGCTCTCCTTTATCAACACTTTGATCCCAACAATCGACATCATCATCACAACTGCCGGACTCAAAGAACAAGTTACGATTTTTGTCAGACAATTTACCTACGTAAGTGATTTGTATGTACGGAGTTAAAATAGCACATCCTGCTGATTTATCAACAGTTTTCTTATCTTTCCGGGAAAATATCTGGCAATCTCGTAAGGGCTTCCCTACATTGTCATTAGATGGTTGATAGTGGAACGACGGTAATGGCATCCAGACGTAGTCTGTCATGAATAGAGACGGTCTCTCCAGCAGAGTTTCTAGGACAATAATTGAATGCGAGCTCATCAGCCGGGGCGATAAGCTGGTCTGTGGAATCTCAGGTGGTCCCGACTCAGTCTGCATGGTGCACATTCTGACAGACTGGCGGCGCGAACTCGGTTTTGAGATGGTCCTTGCCCATGTCAACTATCACACTCGCGGTGACGACTCCGACCTTGATGAAGACCTCTGTCGGAAACTGGCCACTGATCTCGGTATCGACATGCATGTCAGAGCAGTCGATCAGGAAGAGCTGATTCTCTTAAAGAACGGCAATTTCCAGCGGGATGCGCGGCACTTGAGATATGAGTTTTTCGCCCGATTACTCGCGGATATCGGCTGCAACAAAATTGCTACCGGGCACACAGCCGATGATGTGGCGGAAACTTCACTAATGCATTACGTCCGTGGGGCTGGGATATCGGGCATCGGGGGAATATACCCCACGAATGGCAACCTGATCCGACCACTCATCGACTGCTATCGGGATGAGATCATTTCCTACCTCTCCGAGAAACGGATTACCTATCGAATCGATAGCAGCAATCTGGAGAGCAAGTATCTGAGGAACCGCGTCCGAAATCAACTGATACCGTTGCTGAGTGAGAATTATAATTCCAGAGTAGTCCGCGCGATTGCCAGGACAGCGCACATCGCACAGGCGACCGGTGAGTTCCTTGAAAAGCATGTCGACCGGCTCTGGAAAGACTCCGTTTCGTCTTCGCGGCTGGGCAAAATCCTCATTGATGTTCGTGCCTTCACCAGCGGCGACAAGATATTGAGATACGAATTGATCCGAAAAGCGTATAACTTGCTTCTGGGAGAGGACAACCACAGAACATCGCTCGACCTCGAACTCATCGAATCTGCAGACAGACTTACGGCCTCAGAGGTTGGCCGAAGAGCTGACTTGAATAGCGGCATTTCGATAGAGAGGGGTAGCGATCAATTAGTAATTTTCCGCAACGATGTGACAGAGGTCTGCGAAAGGGTCGACGTCCCCGGCATCACCAGGCTTGAAGATTTCAGCCTTGAGGTCCTGTCGGAAATCTGCGATTTCGATGGAGAGATAGCCAAGTCCAGTGATTGCTGGGATGTGCAGCTCGATTTTGACAGGTTGACTCCCCCTTTCTTGCTGCGCACGTTCAGAGATGGAGATCGCGTCAGATTGTTGAATTCACCGGGCAGCAGGAAGTTGTCAAATATTCTCATCGACAGGAAAATTCCCCGGTCGCTTCGCTCCGAAATCCCAATCTTGACGGCTGCCGACGAGATCGTCTGG
>Ga0180009_10007279_pt1 | contig 11366 bp, 12 predicted proteins | sample OS_PC_MetaG_FD_123537 | JGI IMG/M metagenome (GOLD analysis project Ga0180009, IMG submission 123537) | Groundwater microbial communities from the Aspo Hard Rock Laboratory (HRL) deep subsurface site, Sweden - OS_PC_MetaG | ecosystem: Environmental > Aquatic > Deep subsurface > Groundwater...
AGTGCCGGCTCCGGGATCATCCCAGCGGCGGGGCATGTCCACCTCGGCACACTCCGCCCGGCCGTCCGCAGCGCCCTCGTAGAGGCTGCAGCTAACCCAGGCTACAGTGACGAGCTCGATGGGGTAGGGAAACTCGGATATTCCGCCGTCTGGCGACGCATCAACCCCTGAGGCGTCAGCGGCGTTGGCGTCTGGCTCGCCCCCCACGGTGCTGTTACCACAGCCGGACGCCAGGAGTAGAGCAGCGGCGACCAGGGGCCGGATCCTGCCAGTACGTATTAGTTTCATATTTAATCCTCGCTAGCGCGGATCCAGTTGGCCCTGCGGAGAGAGTATCCTCTGGCAGATTCGATAGCGTCAAGGGGCTTGTCCGAGCTCGGGCTTGTCCGAGGTCACTCCGCTGCAATTGACGAAGCCCGTCCTGTGCCAAATCAAAGCCGAGGCAGATCCTGCTCGAAGACGCGCAGCGGAAAGGCTCAGACAACAGGCACGATCAAGTCTTGGATCGAGATACGGACGAGCGGAATATACGATCACCGTTCGCCCGAAGCGCCGTATGCGGGCGGACGCTGGGCCGTTCGCGCACTTGCCCTGGGACAGGCCCCATGATCCAAACATCATCACCGCATCTTTCAGGCAGCGTGTGTCGCGGAGAAGTCCGTCCTCGATGTCGGTGAGGTTCCGGCCGACCTGCATCATCCACGCCGATGTCGGCTGTCTCGTGATCCCAGCGACCTCGATCCTGCGGGTGCTCAACTCGATGACGAACAGCACGTGATAGCGGACCAAGCCGAAAAGCGTCAGCGCCTCGATCGTGAAGAAGTCCGTCGCAGCAAGGGCCTCCCATTGGGCGCTGAGGAAGGTCTTCCATGGCGTCCTCCCGCCACGCTCAGGTGCCGGCTCGATGCCGGCCTCTCTCAGAATTCGTTCTTTGCGGCGATGAGTTGTCGATCACTCTCTGCTACCTTCGGTTAAACCAACCGGCAAAGGTGAGCAGCAGGAACTGGAGGGCGGGCGGCATGGCGTTCATCCCAGGATCTTCGACCGTTGTTTGCCGTGTTACAAATGGCCTACGACGGCGGCCTCAGAGGTCGGCTGAGCGCCGATAGGCCGATTCAGCCGCGCCATTACCCGACAGGCCAAATCGGCGTAATTCCGCGTGGATCGAGTTTCGGTACACAACAGGACGGGCACAGCCGCCCGGCGCAGGGCACCCTGAGGACCTCTTGGCCTCGCTGTCGCCGTACCTCATGGCTCCACCTGGGCGAGCACAGGCTCACGGGGCGTACAGCGGTCCGATGTAGGAGCGCGCCGCGACCACGTTGTCGTACCATTTCCGCGTCTCGGCGTTCACGTTCGAGCCGATGTGCAGCGAGAGGCCGAACCGGTCGATGGTGAGCGTCGGGACGTCGCGAAGTCGCAGGTTCTTGAAGTCCGCCAGGAGCTCGCCATCGAGCCAGAAGGCGATTCGCCCGTCGCGAATCCCGGGCGTGTTGGCCTTCACCATCAACTCGTAGGCGTACCAGCGGTCGAGCTCGGGCACGACGTTCGGCCGGGCGACGAAGTCGGGGCCGAAGTTTCCCGGGATGCTCGTGTTTGGCATTACGTCGCCGTTCGGGAAGAAGTGGTCCCCCCAGATGTCCCGCTGCTCCGGATGGTAGACGTAGTTGTTGAGCCACCCGGGGTTGGGATCCCCCGTCTCGCCGCGCCAGCACTCGTACTCGACGAGGAACTTGTTCGTGCCGTCGGCCGGGACGCCGGGGGTGGCGTTGCCGTTGACGAAGTAGTGCGAGGAGATGCCTCCGCCGTTGTGGCTCGAGCCCACCACGTCGAAGGACGGGTCGAACTTCGAGTAGAAGCGCAAAAACAGCGCGTCGAGCTCCGGGCTCACCGCGCGCGCCACTCCGTTGCTCAGCTCCTGGGCCTGCTGCGGGCTCGTGAAGCGCAGCGACTGCGACCCCGCGAACACATGCCCGGCCGCCGTCTCGATCTCCGCATTGTGGTACACCCCGGCGTTCCAGTTCTGCCCGAGCTCCGCGCCGCTGCTGTACGCCTCGAAGTCGTCGAAGAAGATGACGTCGTCGTCGCCCCCGATCCCCTGGTCGCCCATGTAGTGGGAAGCAATGCCCTGATCTCCCGAGGGCAGGTCGCCGTTCGGCAGCGAGCCGTCCTGGTCCGCGGAGCCGTCGCTCGGGGGCGTTCCGCTGTCCGGCGTAGTCGCCCCCCCATCGTCGCCACAACCCGCGAGGAGCGCAGCGACCATGACCATCATTGTCAGCGAGCTAGTGATCCGCATGTGTGACCTCCCGTCGCCGATCCTACACCGGGGCGGCGCGAACCTCCACACTCATTCTAAAGTCATACCCGCCGTCCTCCGGCGTCGCGCAGCCTCACTCGGCGCCAGCAATTCGGCGAGTCGTTTGGACGGGGACTCGCAGCCACCTCCCGTAAACCTCGAGTCGCTTTCGCGTCCGACGAGTGGGGGCTCGACGGTTGAGTAGCCCCGCCGCCGCCCAACTGGACGAGGAGAGCTGCTGCACCGAGCACTTCGAGCAGCAGATGTTCCCGGTCTCCGAGCCGACACTCGAGTGGATGGCAAAGAGTCAGCATGAACTCTTTTATCGTCGCGGTGACGATTGAAAGGACGAAAACCAACGTGCGCATGATGATCCCTCCGCGGGTCAACTTTTCCACTCACCTTGACTCTGCGTACCGGGTGCCCGATGATTCTTCGATGACAATCGAGCCCGGCGAAAGCTCACTCGACCTCTCAACACTGCTTAGTGTGATGCGAGACTCGGACGCCCATCTCTTCGAGCGCGTCGACGCGGTGAAGGCCATACCCGACGCGTTGGCTCAGGCCGGCAACGAGCACGCGACCCAGAAGGCGACCCTGGCGCTCATCGCCGTGGCCAGCGACGAGGACGAGCCGGAGTTCCTCCAGCGCACAGCGGGTACCGCATTGGGAGAGCTTTGGTGCGTTTCGGGCACCTATGACAAAAAAGTGGTCAAACGACTCAGCGACTATGCGAAAATCGCCTTCAATGCGGCGTTGGGCGAGCGCCGGCCGGAGCTCATCCCAGACACGCCGGAGCGCCGGGTCTGCCGCGAGCACCTGAATCGTTTGGCCGCGATCCAGGCCGGGACCCTGCTCGACCGGCCGGACGAGGATCGGTTTTCTTTCAACGGTGTGGTAGACGGCCACCCCTTCCGCCTCAAGGTCAAAATCAAAAGCGGCGACATCAAGCTCGCGGTCAAGTTACTGACATCTCCAGGCGAGATGACGCTCACCTACTCCCCCCTGCCCGAGGACGAGTCCCGCGCCGCAGATGGCTGGAAAGAACCGCCTCGCCAACACGCGCTCAGCCCCACGGTGAAGTTACTTGAACCAGACGCCGCCGCCATCGCGCTGCTCGCCAGGCTCCCCGAGGAGTTGCGAGACGACGTGGCCCGGGTCATGGACGACACCGGCATCTCCGAGCTGCGCGTGTCCGAGAGGCTCGTCCTGGAGTTTCTCGTCGACATCCACTCCTACGACGATCCTGACGAGGAGCTCGAGCCAGACGAAGAGGCGTACGACCTCACCACGAATATTCCGCCCGCCCTGGCCATGGCGGCTCGGCTGGCATGCGGTCTCGAAGCCATCGCTCCGCCTCGACCCTTGGACGAAGTCGTGCAGTGTCCCTACTGCGGGACGCGCGCCTATTTGACCGCCGACCTCAAGTGCCCCAACTGCGGCGCGGCGGTGTTGTAGCGCGCAGAATACCCCTCCGAGGTTGAGTCGATAGAATCGCCGAGACCTTCGCTGTCTACCGCTCCATATTGCCCAGCAGCCGGGTCAGACGGCGGACGAGCTGCATGAGCCGTCTGCCTTTGATTTCCTTGCGCGGGTTGTTCCAGGTGACCGAGATGCAGTACCAGCCCTGATTCTTTTTGTGCCGCAAGGCGTAGGTCAGGTTGCGTACGCCGGGCTCGCTTCCGCCCTTGAACACGTAGCGATCCCAGATGGGCGCGTGGCGTTTGAGCTTCCCGACTCCCTTCCACAACCGCGTCTCCCGCAGCTCCAGGGCCAGAGCGCAGAGCTCGTCCGTCGTGTAGAACCACTCCAGCTCGCGGATGTACCGGGGGTAGCGCCGGTTGACACACACGCTGTGATCGGCGCCACGCGGACACCGCCCGGGAGAGAATCTCAGGGCCCGGTAAAGGACAGCACCACCGTCGCGTCGCCGATCTCACACACGATGTCATAGTGCTGCGTGCCCGACGTGACGGCGCTTCCCATGTCATAGGAAACCGTCGCGCCAGGAGGTGCCACCAGATCCTGCCCCGCATAAGCGTACTTGCGGTAGGTGCCCGGGATGATCAGGGTGGCATCGCAGTTGTTCGTGCCGGAGATCACCAGGTGGCTGCCGCCGCAATTGGACACCGTCGCGGGCAGGTGCAGATCCAGACAGGGCGTCGGCGGCTCCATGGTGAGGTCCGACACCGCGGTGTCATAGCAACCGCACCCGCACACCGCGCCGACGAGCCCCAGCGCCAAAAATAGCGCCGCCAGCTGTACAAACCTGGTTCTCCGCATAGGTCCCTCCCTGCTCAACTCTCAAGTGGCAACACGATAGCACACACTCCATCAGATTCTCAAACGGGGGCGCGTCGGCGCCAAAGCTCGTCCTGCTATTTGATGAAGCCCCACTTTGTCGTTCCGCCCGCCGAGCCGGCCTTGTCACGGAACTTCGGTGAATCGGAGCAGGTGAACCGAGTTCGGCTCCATATCGATGAGCACGGGCTCACGCGGGTTTTCGAGGAGGATTTCCGCGTCGTCCAGCTTGCCTGCCTCGGCGTCGTACTCCTGGTTGATGGTCAGGACCTCTTGCATAAATGCCGCCATTCCCGCGGCCTGAGCCACGTTCAGGCGTTGGTTCAGGATCTCGCGGTGGGGATACGGGTTGGCGTGTTGGCTATCGATCACGTAGTGCTCGTATCGATAGCTCCCCGCCGGAAGCCCATCGAGGGCGAGGATGGCCGTCGTGTTGGACGCGCGTTTTTGGCGCGCGATCCGGCCCAAACGACGCATCTCAGTCCACTGGGCCTTGATCTCATCTGGCCAGCTCAACAGCTCCAGGTCGATGGAGGAGGGGTCCGCCAGAAACGCATCTAACAACTCTGGCCACGTCGGCATGACGCCCCCGAAAAACAAGTCGAGGGCCTCTGTCAGATCGTAGGAAATCCCCGAGAGATCCTCGGCGACGAAGTGGTTCAGACGGATCGGTGTCTGCTCCCAGCGGTCGTATTTCAGGTCGATCTGGTACTCGAGGGGAACCTGATTGACGACGAGCAGCGTGGCGTGGCTCGGGCCCGTCGCGGCGATGGCGTGCACGAACGGGTCGCTGGACTGTACGGGAGTCAACGTGCCATCGATCTCCGCCAGCAGGCTGTTGAGGTTGTAAACGGGCTTGATGATCCCCTTATTGTTGGACAGGCCGGCGCGACCGGTAAAGCCCGCGGAAAAGGTTCCGTCAGGGAGGAACCCGTAGTCGAACAGGAAGCCCTGCAGCGGCCTGACCCACTCCCCTTCGCGCAGCGACAGGTCGAGCATGGAGATGATGCCGCTGGCCATGTGGGCCGCGAAATACTCGGTGTCGTTGCTCGTGTACGGTGCCCACTGCGGCCAATCCTCAATGACGACCTCCACCTGCTCCGGTTCGTAGCCGCTGGCGGCGAGCCAGGTGGAGATGTCGCGCCGCGCACGGCCCCAGTACGTGCCCACCGCGGGGACGGGGCTGCCGCCAAACTGGTGCAGCGTCACCAGATCCAGCGGCAGGTCCAGCCCGGCCGAGAATTCAATCCAGGTCTTGGTGATGGGTTCGGCGTATTCCTGCTCGGTGAAGGTGACCGTGTCCTGTTGCAGAGTTGGAGCGGTCCTCGAGAGCGCCGCGTGCGTGTGCGTGACGAACGTCAGCCCACCCAGGCGGAAGCTGGCGCCGTTTGTGGAGTCCAGGATCCCGCCGGCGGTGGCGGCGTACCAGTCGAACAGCTCGTCGCGCGAGCCCACAAAGTAGCTCTCGGGCTCGCTGCCGATGGAAAAGGAAATCCCGCCGGCGTACGCCCCGAAGTGCTCGGCCACGCCGCGCATGATCGCCCGCCAATCCGCGAGATCCATCGGCGCCGAACACGCCCACACGGGTTCGCCCGTGGGCTCAATGATCCCCGAGAACACGTTTTGGACATAGGGGTACGTGGCGAGCCAGGTTGGCGTGGAGCAGTGGATCAGAAGTCGCACCCGGCCCCCCACCGCGATCACGGAATCGATGTAGGTCGTAAACTGACCCAGGAGGCTTGCGACCTGCGCCTGGTAATCACCCGACGGCTCGTGGACCACGTCTCGCAGCGCAAATCCAATCTGCATGAGAATCTCACCCACACGATGCCGTTGCACCGTGGCATCCAGCCGCGGGCCATACAGATCTGGGTTCTCGAGTCCCTGGGTGGAAATGTCAGAGCGGAGCGCGTCCTGGGCCAATGCGCCTGACGGGTAGCTCTCCGTTCCCAGCACGAGCTCCGCGGGCTCGTTGGCCACAAGGGCGCCGTCCACCGCCGCATCGGGGCTGCCTTGGCTCGCGCCACCACAGCCCACGGAGATTCCCACAGCGACGACGAATGCGGCAGCAGCGCAAATGCGCCTCACGCCGCCCAGCACTGCATGCTCTACACCCATATTGATCCTCCTTGAGTCAATCTGACCGTTTGGACGCACCTTTGTCAACGCGGAGGAACTCGATGGGACCCGAGACACGCTCGCTGGGACAAGCGTTCAGCGAGCTCGCCGGGGCAGTTGGCACGATGAGCAGTCGATTATCGTAAGGGAGTACTCGGCGTCGCCCTTCTTCTTGCGGCCACGCTTCTTGATCTCCGACTTCACCGGTGGCATCCGCTCCCGGCTCATACCGAAGAGCAGGCGGCTGAGCTCGCGGTTTTCCTCGCGCAGCTCAGACAGCATCTGATTCTGCTGGCTAGTGGATTCTTGGAGCTGAGAGATGGTGCCTTCCAGCTGCACCGGCATCCCACGCATCTGTACCAGCAAGATGTGCATGGCGGTGGGATCGCCCTTGAGCTCGTCGACGTCCGGGATGTCGTTACTCATCAACGACGTTAGATCATGATCGGATCGTCATGTCCATTATTTGTACGCCCCGCTGGGGCTGCCACCCCTTCGGCCGACGCACCCGACGGTAGTCGATCGTGGTCCCAGGTCAGGATCTTGATCCGATTGCCCTTGCGCGAAACAAAGACAAACAGATGCCCGCTGAAAACGTCCTGCCCCAGCTCCTGCTTCACCGGGGCGCTGTGCCCGTCATAGCATTTGCGCATGTCCGCCGGCGCCGACGCCACGTAGATCCGTACCGACGGCGGCAGCGTCAGCATTCGGGCGAGTCCATCAGGAACCGCAGCAAGGCCGCCACGTACTCCACCTCCGGAAGCACGTTGAAAACGAACTGCTGACCCCCGTACCACCCCACGGAGGCTGCTCCAGGGCCAACGGCACGAGATTCCGCACCCTCGATCTCCACGAATCGCAGCGGCTGCTCCTCGTGGTCATCCTCCCGACGGAGCTTGTAGATCCAGCCCTGCAGCGTCGCAAGCTTCAGCCGCTGCCGACTCGCGAACTCGCGCTGCGTCATCCCGCTGTCCTCGAATTCCTGTTCGACGGAGATCCAGCGCTCGCGGCGCCATCGCTGTCGGGCCATGCCTGCGTTCTCCGGGGCTCAGCCCCAGAGGATCGCAGATACGGCGCTCAACTCAAGATGGGGTCAACCGGACGGTTACGCGCATCCCCTATTTCACGCAGAGACCAACTCCGACTCGGCTTTTTTTGAACCGGCACAAGCCCTTGCCCTCGCAGTTCCAGGATCGCTTGCAGTCTGCGTCGTTGGCCGGATAACAAACCCCTTGTTGGGGTGTGCAGCGGCCATACTTGCCGCAAAACTCACTATCAAGACAGTCCTTGAGCTTTTTCGCCGTGCAACCACCTTTGGTAAAGGTGCACTTCCCAATGGTTCGACAAAATTCTGAGCCTTGGCAATCCTGATCTGAAGCCGCGACACACCTACCCTCGATCAGACTGCACGAGCCCTTCTCTCGGCATAGGTTCGACTTGGCGCAGTGGCTCCTTTTCGTGGCCACGCAGGATTCCGCTTTGAGAGTGCATTTGCCTGCAGTTTCGCACTCCCCAGACTTTTCACAGCGGTTTCGCTTGTTACACCCTACGAGAACCAAGGTGACTACAAGGGCCACCAAAATTTCCCGAGCTCGAAACCCACCGGACCGATGCATAATCAAAAGAGCCTCATTTCCAAACTACCGTATCTTACAACCCTGGGCGAGCCGTAACAAACCAGTCTTTGTCACAGGGCGCGTACGCGCTGCGTCGTAGGATATACACCAAAATTCCTCCCTATCGTGCTCATGCTCGTGCTCGCGAACGAACGAACGAACGAAGGAACGAACGAGCACGAGCACGTCTACAAGGACGAACGGCCGGCTGGTGTGGGTAAATATTCTACGACGCAAGTCACAGAAGACCCCTCACACGTTGATTTCGGTTGGCACCTGTTCGTCCGGATATCGGACGCCTCGTCCGGATTCCGCATTCGCCGGGAGCCCCCTGGCGACGAGAGTCTGGAAGAGAGGACCACGAGGTCCTTCTGTTTGTGATTTTTTAGCACCAAAGCAACGTCGAGCCTATGATGGCCTACCGCATGGCGGCATACTCGGTCCGGGTCTGGGATCAGTGGCTGCAAGAGCATCCGGATCAGAAGAGATTGCCGCCAATCCTACCGCTGGTCCCGTACCACGGCGAGCAGGAATGGACGGCCGGCCGCTACCGCGCTGCACAGGCTGTTCGACCTGGAGGGCGTGACGCCGGAGGCCGTGGACGCCCTGCGCCCCTTCCTACCCAAGCTCCAGATCATGGTGAACGAAGTTGGAAGGTTCCCTGACGAGAGGCTCCCCGGGCAGGGTGTGGTCAAGCTGACGTTGCTGCTGTTCAAACACGGCCGCGGGCCGAGCGTGCTTGAGCAGTTGCCGCAATGGGAAGACGAGTTCCGCATGCTGGTGTCCCTGGGTGAACCCGGATTGCGGACCCTCGGGCTGTTGGTAGAATACCTGATGAAGGTGAATGAGCACGCCACGGTGAAAGCGATGACCGAGTTCCTGACGCCCATGGGTGACGAGGCCAAGGAGATAGCCATGACTGTGGGAGAGCAGCTGATTGACAAAGGCCGCCAGGAGGAGAAGCGCGAGGTGGCCCGCAGGCTGCTTGCGCGTGGAATGAATCCAGATGAAGTTGCTGAGGCCATGGGCCATCGTCGGAGTTGGGCATATCTGTCGCCTTTGTTCGGCGATGGTTGTCACTGGAAGGCTGGCTCGATTGGCAGCGTGCTGCATGGGTGGACCGAGAGACAACGATCCGGGCTATCGTCATGGGAGACACCCAGTGCGATCCAGGAGTTGTCGCCCCAGCACCGAATGGTGCCGTCCTCAATAACGACACAGTTGTGCACCGCACCGGCGGCCAGAGCCGAAACCTCACCGACATCGAGTGGCGTCAAGGGCGTCGAGCTGCAGCCCCAGATCGGGCCTCCGCCATACTCACAGGATTCTGGCCCGGTAGTGTTGCCGTTGCACAGTTGCCCTCTGTCGTTGCATCCCCAACAGCGGACAGTGCGATCACGCAGCAGCGCGCAGGTGTGCAGCCCCCCTGGATGGACTTCGGCGACGTCCGTCAGTCCTTGCGCCAGGGTGGGAACAGAGCGATTCTCCCGGCTTCTGTCACCGAGCTGGCCATGTGAGTTGTAGCCCCAGCACCAGACCCGGTGCGTAGTGTCCACGACGCAGGTCACCAACTCCGCGGTCTCGATTGCGACAGCATCTTGGATCCCGAGCGCCTGGGTAGGGCTCGAGCTGGCTTCCGTCGTACCATCACCCAACTGCCCGACACTGTTGCTGCCCCAACACCACACCGAACCGTCTTGCAGTACGGCGCAGTGATGTACGGCTCCACCGGCATGGGCAGTCACGCCCGTCAGGTTCGTGACCCTGGTTGGGGTCGGCACATATTCATCCGCGTTCCCGAGCCCTAGCTCACCGCTGCTGTTCCGGCCCCAGCAAAGCAGGTCACCCTCCGTGGTGACGGCGCACGTGTGTTCGCCGCCCGTAGCGACCGATACACAGGGTGCACCGAGCGGAATGGGAACGGGGGTTAATCGCGTCTCTGTTGTTCCATCACCAATCTGGCCGTACCAGTTGCTCCCCCAGCACCAGAGCGAGCCGTTCTGCCGAACGACGCAGCTGTGCCAGCTGCCCGCCGCAATGAACACGGCGTCGTTGATGTCCGACACCTGCACGGGGTGTGTTTTCGGTGTCGTGGTGCCGTCTCCGAGCATGCCATTGTTCTCGTCTCCCCAACACCAGACCGTGCCATCACCACGGAGCGCACATGTCATGCGGTTTTGGGAGGACAGCGCTGTAAACCGCGTCAGACACTCGCCCTGAACAGACGGATCGGAATCATCACAGTCTCGTCCCAGGTCGCAGTTGAGTCCGAGACCATCTCCGTCCTCGTCGATGCACTCTGCGCATCCCTGCGCAGACCAGTTGTTCGGATCCTCGGGACAGTGATCCCCCTGACCGACGGGACGCCCGCATGCTGACATCGCCTGCAAGCACGCCAGTGCAAACATCGCGATCATATGGAAGCGGCTGCACTGTGCCATCGCACTGACATGATACAGCACAATGGAACAACGCAGGCGAGGTCGTTTGCCAAGGCAGGTTGGTCTGATCGAGCTCGCGGTCGTGCTGCTCTACGGTGCGTGCGGCGTGCAGAGAGAAAGCCTCCGGCGACGGTGCAAAGGTCCTTCTCCGGTGACGCATGGTCTGGTTGCTCCAGACCTCCGAGCGGTAGGGCGCACGGGGGTCTGACCGGTGGTCGCAGCGCGACAGAAAGGGCGCGGTGGCGCTGCCAGGCGAAGACGCATTTGAGGTAGCCGCCGAGCATGGCTGTCACAAAGTGGGGGGCACGCGCCAGGTGGATGCGCAGCTTGTACGGCAGACTCAGCACGAGCTGTCCATAGGGGGCCGCAGGGAAAACGCGATCCACCAGGTGGGCCGCGCCGTCGGTGTTACGTCGTGCCCAGCAACCTGGGCACAGGCGCCCCGCACACGACAGGCCCAACAGCCGCTCGTACCCGCAGTCTGGACACCGGACGCGACAAAAACCGTGCGCGAGCACGCCACAAGACAGCAGCCGGCGAAACTCACACCCCTCGTAGCGGGGATACGGCGGAGCGCCATGGGCCAGGGGCTCG
>Ga0180009_10007280_pt1 | contig 11366 bp, 8 predicted proteins | sample OS_PC_MetaG_FD_123537 | JGI IMG/M metagenome (GOLD analysis project Ga0180009, IMG submission 123537) | Groundwater microbial communities from the Aspo Hard Rock Laboratory (HRL) deep subsurface site, Sweden - OS_PC_MetaG | ecosystem: Environmental > Aquatic > Deep subsurface > Groundwater...
CTTGAGAGGATGGAGTCATGTCCAAGCAAATCAGATATTCCCCAGAGGTTAAGGAGCGGGCGGTGCGGATGCTCCTGGAGCACCAGGATGAGCACCAATCCTAGTGGCAAGCCATCTGCTCCATTGCGGCCAAGATCGGCTGCACTGGCGAGACTATCCGCGGTTGGCTGCATCAAGCCGAGCGTGACCAGGGTGTCCGCGCCGGCTTGACCACCTCGGAGCGTGAGCGTCTCAAACAGCTTGAGCGTGAGAACCGTCAGCTTCGGCGGGCCAATGAGATACTACGCAAGGCGTCGGCATATTTCGCCCAGGCGGAGTTCGACCGCCGACCGAAATGATGGTGTCTTTCATCGACGCCCTTCGCCAGGACCACGGGGTCGAGCCGATCTGCGCGGAGCTGCCCACTCGCCCCGTCGATCTACTACGAGCATAAGGCCCGTCAAGCCGATCCCGAGCGATTGCCCGAGCGCGCCAAACGAGACGCCTTTGTGAGTCATTAGATCAGCCGGGTGTGGGAGGCCAATTTCCAGGTCTATGGCGCGCGCAAGGTGTGGCGGCAATTGAACCGCGAGGAGATCGAGGTGGCCCGCTGCACCGTGGAGCGCCTTATGCGCGACATGGGCCCGCAAGGGGCTGTCCGGGGTAAAAGGTGCAAGACCACCCTCCCAGACAAAAATGCCGAGCGCCCAACTGACCTGGTTAACCGAACTCATTGCGGACCGACCTGGCCCTGGACGCCCTGGAGCAGGCCCTGTGGGCTCGTGGAGACATCGACGGCCTGGTCCACCACAGCGACCGCGGCTCCCAGTACCTTTCAATTCGTTACACCGAGCGCCTGCCTGTCCCAAACCGGGCTCAAGCGCATCGAGGTCACTTCCTTCGTGCAACCCAAGATGATTCCCCACCTCAAGGACGCCATGAAGGAGCCGCAGGGCACGCGCAAGGCCCCTGAGGTGATCTACAGCGCCTTGGCGCCCAACCGCAAGGGCTGCCAGAGCCCTGGGAACCTCGGTGGACGAGTTGGCCTTCTCCACCTGCAAACCGGGCCGGCCCAATTGAGGCGCGGTCTAGGCGAAAAACCGGCTCTGAAACGGGATGATGGCGGATGCGACCCGCTGACGGGGCTTCTCAACAAACCCCCAAGCGATGACTTTCCCAGAGCCAAAACATAGCCACGGCCGCGCCGCTATTACGGAAAGTAACTGGTGTGGAATTGACATTCAGTTAAGCCAGCCCTAAATTCACAACCGAACAACATGGCCGAAAATCGTCTTGAATATTCCCTGTTTTTTAGAGAGCTTTCGGTCGGCTGGTTTTACATCTAATACGTAACAGTAAGAATTATTTTGACTAAATATGCATGCTCCTTGCCGGGTACGCCGGCAAGGAGCACTTGTTGATTATTCAACTTGACAACTTGTCGACACTTTATGTATAAATTTTTCGTGCCATCAACTGCTCCCTTGCACAGACAGCAAAGGCAGCGCCTCTAGCCACTGCCCGACAACATGACAAAACTTCCGGCTGCAAGCGATCAGGCATAAGCGCCCCATAGCCCGTCCAGGGATTCGGTTGTGCCGCCAATTCTGTCCGGCCAACGTCTGCCAGGGTTTTGAGGCGGCAACAACGGCAACGGAGGTTACCCCATGGCCACGATCATCAACGTGGAGCGGCTGGAAGGAATCCAATCCTTCGAGCCTCCCAACCATAGCAAGACCATTGACCACAAGCTGATTCACGCCGAAAACGGCGCCAAAAACCTGGCCATCTGGCATGGCCGGGTGGAACTCGGCGGCAAGGCTGATTCCCATTTTCATCCGGACATGGAGCAGGTCTTCTTCGTCCTGCAAGGCGAGGCTCGTTTCATCCTGGATGGACAGGAGCATTTTCTAGGCCAGGGAGATTTGATCCTGGTGCCTCGCGGGGTCACCCACCAAATCCAATCGGTTGGCGAGTACACCCTCAAAGTTTTGATCATCATGACACCGCCTCCAGCCTCAAACGACCAATGGGAGCCCGCGACACAATGATCCGTCCGGGTCTCCGGTATTGGCGGCTAATAAAAATTGCGGAAGCCGCGGCTTTGGGGCACCCGTCCAAATCGCTTTAGATGGCGCCGTAATTTTAAGGACAATGACCGAGGCCCGGCCGGAAAGCCGGGCAACGGTGCAACCACTTTATTCACGGGGAAAACAAACGATTGTAAAAGGAGGGCGGAGTGAAAAAACACAGTTCAATGCAATGGTGGGCTTTGGTTATTTGTGGAGTCATGGCCATAAGCGCCTTGCTGGCCATGGGGCCGGCGGTGCCTGTCAGCTACGCCAAGACCGATATCATCCGCCTGGGCACCAGCAAGGAAGGCACTATCGGGTACTCTTGCGGAGTCGCCCTGTCCGCCACCATCAAGCGCAACGTCAAGGGCATTTCAATGGAGGCGGTTCCCACGCCCGGCAGCACGGCCTCGGTGAAAATTTTTGCCCGGGGTGATCTGGATATCGCCTATTGCAGCACCTGGACCCTGCGCGACGCCTACAACAACCTGGGGCCCTTTGCCAAAAGCCCCATCAAGCGCCTGCCTCTACAAGGCTGGTACTACCTCACCGCCGACTGGATTCCCGTGGCCAGCGCCAAGGAAAAGGACATCAACACCTACCAGGACATGGTGGGCAAGAAATTCTATCCCTTCGTGGCCGGCTCGGGAATCTACGACGTGTACCGCGCCGTGTTCACCGGCCTGGGCATTTGGGACAAGCTGGAAACCAGGCAGGTCGGGGCCATGGAGGCGGCGGACGCCCTGAAGATGGGCACCGTGGACGTTTTGGGCGGCTATTGCCTGGACAAGGGCCAGACCGCTCCTTCCTGGATGCGCAACCTGGACACCCGCACGGAGATCAAGGTCCTGCGCCCCAGCAAGGAGCAAATGCAAAAGATCGGCCAATTGAGCGGCATTACCTTTGGCAAGCTTTCCAACAAATGGATGCAGCCTAAAAACCGCAAGATCAACTCGGGCGACATCTACGGCTGGTCGATTCACTACGGCTTCCACCCGGGCAACAACATGTCCACCGAAACGATGTACCAGATATACAAGACCTGGATCGAAAAGGCCAAGAAGGATCTGGCCCCGGTCAACGGCACACTGAAATTCGCTTCCGAACACATGATGGATTTGCAGGTCAAGGGCCTGATGGAGGCCAAGGACATTCCGGTGCATCCAGGCGTAGCCAAGTATCTCAAAGAGAAGGGCCTTTGGAACAACGCCCTCACTATCGGCAAGCTCGCCTCCGGAGTGCAATAGCCTGTTAACAAGCGGGCCCGCCCTTTTCCCGGGCGGGCCCATCTACACCATTAAGTAGCGTTTTTTAAATAAATAGGGCTTTAACGCACGGGGTGGATTCCATGGCCGAAAATTCCCGCCGTATTTCCCTTTACGACATTTTCTACGGCATCCTCTGCTCGATTTATGTGTGGATGCTGATCCACTACGCGCTCACCATGTGGGAGTCCCGGCAGCGCTACGGCGTACTATTTTTATCTCTCACCATGATGATCGGTTCGCTGATGGTGGTCCGCAAGAGGCGCTTCATGCACATGAGCGGCATGGGGCAGCGGGTGGCGGCGGGCGCATGTTTCCTGCTCACCCTGGGGTGCCTGTCCTATCTGTGGATCGAGTACCCGTCCCTGGTCTGGGAGCGGGCCGGGTTCATCAACACCTGGGACATGCTGGTATCGGTGGTTTTCATCGTGGTGCTGCTGCAAATCACCTGGAGCACTTCCGGGCCCATCATCCCCATAGTGACCTTGGTCTTCACCTCTTACGCGCTTTTCGGACATTGGCTTCCCGAGGGCTTTTTGTACCACCCGCCGATCTCGATAACCCGCTTCACGGAGTTGGCTTGCGCGGAGATAAACGGCGTCTTCGGCCTGTTGAACCAGGTGGGGGCCACCTGGATAGCCATCTTCGCCTTCTTCGCGGGGTTCGTGCATGGCTTCGGCGGCCTGGACTACATTCTGCGTCTGGTGGGCCGCATGGTGGGCCGCAGCAAACTGGGCGTGCCCCAGGTGGCGGTGTTGGCCAGCATGGCCTTTGGCGGCATGTCCGGCAGCGCCGGGGCCAACGCGGTCAGCACGGGCGCCTTCACCATCCCCACCATGAAGCGCTTCGGCATGCCTCCGGCAATCGCCGCGGCCATCGAATCGGTGGCCAGCTCGGGCGGCCAGATCATGCCCCCCATATTGGGCGCGGTGGCCTTTGTCATGTGCGACTACCTGGACATGTACTACTACGAGATTTTGCTGGCCAGCCTGTGGGCGTCCATCACCTTCTTCGGCTCCACCATGCTGGGGGTTTACTTTCTGGCCAAACGCTACATCGATCCCGATGCCGAAGTGGACATGCCCCCGGAGCTCAAGGGCAAGATGTCGCTTGAATACGCCTTGCAGGGCATTCCCATCCTGTTTGCCTTCTGCGTGCTGCTCTACGTTTTCATCGTGTACCAACTCAACATCCTGGCCGGTGGATTCTGCACCATAATTGCGTTTTTGGGCTCGCGGCTTCTCTACGAGATTTACGTGGCCAAGGGAAAGCCCAAGTTCGCCTGGACTTTCGTGAAGGGCGTGTATCGCGGCACCTTGGCCGGCGCGGCCATGATGGTTTCCATCGGGGCCATGCTGGGCACCCTGGGCATAGTGATCCGAATTCTCACCACCACCGGCCTGGGAGAGAAGATCTCCTTTTTCATGGTGTCGGCCTCCGCGGGCAACCTATGGCTGCTGCTTTTGTTCGCCATGCTTTGCTGCATCGTGTTCGGCATGGCCGTGACCACGGTGGCCGCCTACATCCTCACCGTGACCCTGGTCGCCCCGGCCTTGATTCATCTGGGCATTCCTCCCCTGGTCGCTCATTTCACGGTGTTCTACTGGGCCATGCTGTCATCCATTACCCCCCCCGTGGCCGCGGTATGCGTCATCACCGCCGGGATAGCGGATGCCAACTTCCTGGAAACCTGTTGGCAGTCCATGAAGCTGGGCGCGCCCAAATTCATCCTTCCCTTCATCTTCATCACCTACCCCGACATCCTGACCTTCACTCCGTCCGGTTTTGAGATGTTCTTGATTTCCGGGGTTGGCTTTGTCGCCCTCTGCGCCGGGCTGCAGTCCGGTTGGGTCTGGTGGCAGCGCGTGGCCATGTTGGTGCTGGGGGTCCTGATCCTCTGCCCAACCGCGACCTGGCTGCTTTGGGTGTTGTTGGCCACCACGGTGGTCCTGTTCCCGGTGCTGTGGCGTATGAACTATCGCGCCCGGCCGGCCTAGGGGTAATGTCCGGCCCTTTCGAGTGCCGGCCAGGCGAGATTAGGCCTGACTTGCCGGCCAGGTAAGCGGTGACCGGCCTTGGTGAGAACCGAGCCGGCAAACAAGAGGCGTCGTCGTTAAACAGCTTATGGAGTTGCCGGTGGAGCACGCCCTGCAAGAGTTGAAGATCCTGGACCTGAGCATGAACCTGCCGGGCCCCTATATGACCTGGCTTCTGGCCTCGCTGGGGGCCGATGTGGTGAAGGTGGAGAACCCCCAGGGCGGCGACTATGGCCGCAGCATGGGGGCCGGCCCCGAAGCGGCCCGCCTTTCCTTTGACTCGGTGAACCGCAACAAGAAGAGCGTGGCGCTGAATCTGAAACATCCGGCGGCCAGGGAAATATTCCTGCAAATGCTGGATGACTACGACGTGGTGGTGGAGGGTTTTAGGCCGGGCGCCATGGACAAACTGGGCCTGGGCTTTGAGGTGCTCAACGCCCGCCAGCCCCGCCTGATCCAGGTGTCCATCTCTGGCTATGGTCAGACCGGCCCCTATCGCCTGCGCGCCGGGCACGATGTCAACTACCTGGCTCTTTGCGGAGTGCTGGCCATGGGCGGCAGCCGGGCCGACGAGTTGGCCGTTGCCGGGGTGCAGATCGCCGACGTTGCCGGGGGTAGCCTCATGGCCCTGGCCGCCTTGCTGGCCGCGGTGGTGCAGCGCCATGGCACCGGGCGTGGCCAGTTGGTGGACGTGGCCATGTTCGACGGAGCCCTGTCCATGGCCACCAAGTTGCTGGCCCGGGTGCAGGCCGGGGCCGATGACCCCTCGCCCCGGGGCATGACCCTCAACGGGCGCTATCCCTGCTACAACGTCTACCGCGCCGGTGACGGTGGGTTCATGTCCCTGGGGGCCCTGGAGCCCAAGTTCTGGCAGGGCTTCTGCCAGGCGGTGGGCCGGCCGGACCTGCTGCCCGGGCAGTTCGGCGGATCGGATGTGATCACCCGGGTGCAGGACATATTTTCCTCCCGCTCCCGCGACCAGTGGGCGGAGTTTTTCCGCGATCATGACGTGTGCTGCGAGCCGGTCTGTTCCCTGGAGGAGGCGGTCCAGGGGCCACTGGTGGCCGCCTGCGGCATGCTGGTCGCCGACCAACAAGGCCGCGAGTTTTTGAGGTCGCCCTTCAACCTCTCCCAGTCGCCTCTGGCGCCTGAAAGCCCTTCCCCCCATCTGGGCCAACACACCAGGGAAATATTGCTGGACCTGGGGTTGAGCGGGCGGCGCATCGATGAGCTGGCGGCTGGGGGGGCCCTGGGAGACGGCTCGCCTCCGGCAGAAAACGATTAGTTTTGCGCGGTCCCAAGGGCCCGCCATCAACCTTGACAACATGCGGATGACAAAAAATGGATGAGAATCCACTGCTAAAAAGAAAACAAAAGCTGATAAACGCCACTACCCCGGAAGTGGCCCAAAAAGTTTTTTACGACAAAGGCATGTTCACTCCCAGGGAGCGGCTGGACAAATTACTGGATGCGGGTTCCTTCGCTGAACTGGACGTTTTTGCCAGGCACCAATATTCCGACTTCGGCATGGACCGCAAAGAGATTCCCGCCGACGGGGTGATCACCGGCTTTGGCGAAATCAACGGGCGCAAGGTGTGCGTATACGCCCAAGACTTCGCCGCCCTTGGCGGGACCTACGGCGAGATGCACGGCAAGAAGATCTGTGCCCTGATGGACCTGGCCGCCGAGGCCCAGGTGCCCATCATCGGCATCTGCCACTCCGGCGGGCTAAGGCTGCACGAAACCCTGGGCCCGGAAAAAATGTTCGGGCACCTGTTCAGGCGAAACACCCTCTACTCAGGGGTGGTGCCCCAGATATCCATCATCTTGGGCATCGTGGCCGGGGGGCAAGCCTATTCCCCCGGGCTCACCGACTTCATCCTCACCACCGAATCCAGCAGCACCTACATCGCGGGCCCCGCTTTTGTGCAGGCCCAGACCGGCCAGGCCATAAGCGACCAGGAGTTGGGCGGCGCTCCCATGCACGCCAGGGTAAGCGGACTGGTGGACCTCATGGAGGAAAAGGAAGGGGACATCCTCTCCCAGGCCCGCCGCCTCATGGACTTTTTGCCCCTTAGCTGGCAAAGCCCGGTGCCCAGGGCCGATTGCGCCGACGATCCCAACCGCGCCGAGCCCACCCTGGACCAGGTGGCTCCCCAGATGTCCTTCATGCCCTTTGACATGCACAAGGTCATCAACGCGGTGGTGGACCAGGGCGACTTTTTGGAGACCAAGCCCCTGTACGCCGCAAACATGATAACCGGCTTTGCCCGCTTGGGCGGCCGTTCCGTGGGGATCATGGCCAACCAGCCCAAAGTGCTGGGGGGCGTCATCGACATAAAGGCGGCGGAAAAGGGCGCCCGTTTCGTGCGCTTCTGCGACGCCTTCAACATCCCGGTCATCACCTTCCAGGACTCGCCGGCTTATCTGATCGGCCGCGATATGGAGCGGGGTGGAATGATCTACCGGGGAGCCAAGCTGCTGCACGCCTACGCCGAGGCCACCGTGCCGCTCATCACCGTGATCGTGCGCAAGGCCTACGCCGGCTCCTACATCGCCATGGGCAGCCAGTACATAGGGGCCGATCTGGTCTACGCCTGGCCTGGAGCCGAGATTTCCAGCGTGGCCCCCAAGACGGCAGCCAGCGTGATCTTCCGCAAACAGATCGCTCAGGCCAAGGATCCCGCCGAGACCCAGGAGTTGCTGGACTACTACTACCAAAACTACGTCAACCCCATACGCGCCGCGTCCCTGCGGCACATAAACGACATCATCCGCCCAAGGGACACCCGGCCCACCCTGATCAAGGCGCTGGAGTTGCTCATTAACAAGAAAAAGCTCGTGCCCGCCAAGAAGCACGGCAACATACCGCTGTAGGTACCGGCTGCAAGGAGAAGACACAATGGATTTTAATTTCAGCGAGGAAATAGCGGCGGTCCGCGACGTGGCCCGCAAGTTCGTGGACAAAGAGGTTCGCCCCAGGGTGGCGGAAGATGAGAAGACTCATACCTTTCAGCGCGACCTGGTGGACCAGATGGCCGAGTTGGGCTTTTTCGGCTGCCCCATCCCCGAGGAGTACGGCGGCAACGACATGGGATTTTTGGCTCACACCGTGATCTGCGAGGAGATAGCCAAGGTGAGCGGCTCGCTACGGGCCGCCTTCAACATGCAGACCATGGGCACCGCCCGCGAAATATTGCAGTTCGGCACCCCGGAACAAAAAGAGAAATTCATCCCCGGCCTGGTAAGTGCGAAAACCCTGGGCTGCATCGGCATCACCGAGGCCAACGCGGGCTCGGACGTGGGCGCCCTGAAAACCACGGCAGTCAAAAAGGGCGACCGTTACGTACTAAACGGCTCCAAGAACTGGATCACCTACGCCCAGGTGGCCGACGTGGGGGTCATCTACGCCTACACCGATCCCTCCAAGCCCTACAAGGGCATGTCCGGCTTCATCGTGGACATGCATACCCCAGGCATCAGCAGCGGGCCCACCGCCGAAAAGATGGGCTGGAACGCCTGTCCCACGGGAGAACTGTTCTTCGACGAGGTGGAGGTGCCCGCTGAAAATCTCCTTGGCGGCCATGAGGGTCAGGGCTTCCCCTGCGTGATGGCCGGCCTGGACAACACCCGCCTCACCGCCGCTGCCGGGGCCTTGGGGGTGAGTCAGGCGCTCATCGACGAGGCGGTGAAATACGCCCAGGAGCGGGAGCAGTTCGGCCAGGCTATCGGGATGTTCCAGATGGTGCAGGAGGAGCTGGCCCGCATGATCGTGGAAACCGATGCCGCCCGGCTGCTGACCTATCGCTGCGCGGTGCAAAAGGACGAGGGGCATATCCACAACACCCTGGAGACATGCACGGCCAAGTACTACTCCTGCGACGTGGCCTCCCGGGTGGCCGACGGCGCTCTGCGCACCCTGGGGGCCTACGGCTACTCCAGCGAATATCCCGTGGAGCGCCTGTTGCGCGACGCCAAGCTCTACCAAATCCTGGAGGGCTCTGCCAACGTGCAAAAAATGATAATCGCCAGTGACGCCCTGGGCTACCGCAAGGCCAACAAGTTATGATCTCTTGCGGCTTTTTGATGTAAACCACTGGAAGGTGTCAGAGGAATCATGAACCAGGAACAGGAATTCCCACAGGCCGGTTTCGACTATCAACTCAGCTTGATCAAGCTGCTGCAACGGGCGGCCCTAATCCATCCCCGTGAAGAGATAATCTACAAGAACGTATTCCGCTCCAACTATGCCGAGGAATACGTCCGGTGCCAACGCCTGTCCAATGCCTTGCAGGGACTGGGGGTGAAAAAGGGCTCCAAGGTCATCGCCTTTGAATGGAACACCCACCGGCACTTTGAAATATATTTCGGGGTCCCCTCCATGGGGGCCATCATGCAGATGGGCAACCCGTTCCTCACCCCCCAGCAGATAACCTTCATTGTCAACCGCGCCCAGGTTGACGTGCTGGTTCTCAATGACGAGCTGGTTCCCTTGATCGAATCCATCAGCCACAACCTGGAATCGGTGCGCCACTACATCATCACCAGCGACAAGGGCGGACTGCCGCCCACCAAGTTGAGCCCGGTGCATGAGTACGAAGCCCTGTTGGCGCAAAGCTCACCGGAGTTCACCTATCCCGAGTTGGACGAGAAGACCATCGCCTCCCTGAGCAACACCACCGGCACCACCGGCGACCCAAAAATATGCTTCTTCTCGCACCGCCAGCATCTTTTACACACCATGGTTTGGACCATCATGCTGTTGGGCTTTTCCGGCCGCCGGGGTTTTGACGCCCGCCGGGATCTGATGATACCGCTGGTGCCCATGTTTCATGCCCACGGCTGGAGCCTGCCTTACATGGCCACCCTCCTGGGCTGCCGCCAGGTATATCCCGGCCGATTCGAGCCCACCGAATTCCTGAAGCTGCTGGAGCAGGAGAAGGACCCCGGGCAGGGCGGGTTCATGCAGTGCGTACCCACCCTGCTGGACATGGTTCTTTCCCATCCCGAGATCGAACATTACAAAAAGTTCCTCAGAGGCATCATCTACGAGGGCGGCGGTTCGCGCGTACCCAAGAAGCTGGCCATCAGGGCCCAGGAAATGGGCATCGACGTGTGCGCCGGTTGGGGCATGACCGAGATCTACACCAAGGTGGCCCTGCAATACCTGAAACCCCACATGTTCGACTGGCCCGGCGAGGACCAACTGGACTTCCTCACCCGCACGGGCATGGCCGTTCCCCTGGTGGAGCAGCGGGTGGTGGATCATGACATGAACGATGTCCCCAGGGACGACAAGTCCATCGGCGAGATCGTGCTGCGGGCCCCTTGGCTCACCGGCGGCTATTACAAAGACCCGGAAGCTTCAGAAGAACTGTGGCGCGGCGGCTGGCTGCATTCCAGCGACCTGGCCACCATCAACCAGGAAGAAAGCGTGCTCATCGCCGACCGCAACAAGGACGTGATCAAAAGCGGCGGCGAATGGATCTCCAGCCTGACCCTGGAAAGCCTGTTGAGCACCCATCCCTTGGTTCGGGAGGTAGCCATCATCGGCGCCAGGTCCAACAAATGGGGGGAGCGTCCCGTGGCGGTTGTGGTCCCCTCGCGCGAAACGGATGAGGCGACCCTTAAAAGCGAACTGATAAAACACCTGGACCTGTTCGTGGACCAGGGGAAAATCCTCAGGTGGTGGATTCCCGAAAAATACGTCTCGGTCACAGAGTTGCCCAAGACCAGCGTAGGCAAGCTCAACAAAAAAGAGATGCGAAACCGCTTCCGGGGGGTTCTGGAAGACTAAGGCGTGCCCGCCCTTTTACAGAGGAACAACGGGCGGCGCTCGCGTCGCTGAAAGAAGAAGAGGTATGCGAGAGGTAGTAATCACCAGCGCGGTACGCACTGCGGTCGGCGCTTTCCTGGGCGGCTTGTCCAGCCTGAGCGCCACCGATCTGGGCGCCACCATCATCAATGAAGCCATGGCCCGCTCCGGCCTGCTGGGAGCCCAGGTGGACGAGTGC